>Ga0066849_10000216_pt1 | contig 22062 bp, 18 predicted proteins | sample ETNtaG_9_FD_65492 | JGI IMG/M metagenome (GOLD analysis project Ga0066849, IMG submission 65492) | Marine microbial and viral communities from oxygen minimum zone, Eastern Pacific Ocean - ETNP201406SV69 | ecosystem: Environmental > Aquatic > Marine > Oceanic | place: Pacific Ocean: Eastern... | reverse complement strand
CGGGTGTTTTGAAGGCACCGCCCGCTGGCCAAAAAATTGTTTATTAAAGGCAGACAATCATTTGGAACAAATCGACTGTAGACCGAATGTTTAGAGGCTAAGCAATGATGCACTTCCGTTCCTTGTGTATATTGATAATTTGTTACTTGAAGGATTTGAAAATACATTATTTGTCATAGTGCTTCTCCTACCATCGGTGAAAACTTCAACCTTGATGAGACCTTCGATGGTCGTATCAGCGAGTACAGAGTCTGTGGTTCAAACTTGCAGGTTTTTATACCATTTTGACTAATTCACCTTTCCAAGTTTACTAAGTCGGGCCATATTTTAGCATAAAAAGCTCGTTGAATACCACGAACACTTTCTCCTCCATCAATAACAATATTTGAGCCTACACTGTAATTTCCGGCCCTAGAGGCGAGGAATATTGCTGCCCCAGCTATATTTTCTTTTTGACCTACACGCTTAGCTGGGATTACTTTTTTAATATCTTCTGTATTATCCCTTGCTACCGTATTCAAATCGGAAGGAAAATCTCCAGGGGATATTGTGTTTAAGTGAATTCCTTCCCATGCTAACCTGTCCCCTAAGTGTCTATCCAACTGTATTACCCCTGCTTTACTAACGCCATAAGCATAATTATAGTATGAATTAAGCTTACCGCAGCCGTCAATAGAAGCTATGTTGATGACATTTTTAGGGGTTTCCGGCGAACTTCCCACCCTTAGAAATGGTAGAAATTTTTGAATCATAAAAAAGATTATCTTGATGTTGAGATCCATCACTGAATCCCAAGTTTCTTCAGTAATATTCTCTATCTCTATACCGCCATCGCTAATTCCGGCATTGTTAACTAAAATATCCAGTGATTGTTCACGTTCACAAAATATTTTTGCTAGGGTTTCCACACCGTTTACAGATCCCAGATCAGCAACTATGTATTCGCATAGGCCTATTTTCGACAGTTTCTCTTGTGTTTTTTTAAGAATTTCCTCTCTACGAGCTACTATGTAAACCTTTGCCCCAAAATGTAAGAATCCTTCAGCTATCATTTCTCCAATTCCTGTGGAACCACCAGTAACTAGTGCAATTTTTCCTTCTAGAGAAAATAAGTCTTTCATATTCACCGCATTTCTAGCTAATTAAATTAACAAATAAATGTATTAGGAATTTTTCCCATTTTATTGAAAGATAAAATTTCTATCCGTTGTTTGGAATTATCTCGTTTTGTTTAAAGATTATCCGATACGTTTAGTTTTTTGGACTTGAACTAATACTTAATTGTTTTTTTGCAAAATTTTTAAGCTTAACGCATAAATTTACCTCTCTGTATTACAGGCTCTAACAATTTGAAATCACCTGATTCGACAATATTACCATCAGGGAAAGGTGGTTTTACCTCTAAACCAAGGCCCTCTAAAACTCTGTCATTAGTGTAATAGCAATCCATAAATTGGTGCGAAAACTTCTTCATAAATATTCCCTCAAACTTAAGTAATTTTTGAAAAATTTCTTCTTTATTTTGGTTTGGAAGATCAACAAAATTCAATTTATAAATATCTTTTGATAACTTATTTAAAATTTTTAGTTTTGATCCAATCTCTTTTAAGAAACTAGGATTAGTTTCAATCAAATATTTCTTAAATTCCACTTCTTTTGCAGAGGGCATCTTTCCATCTGTACTTTCCGGAATCATTATATCTAGTAATGAATCAAAAGTTACTTTATCAATATTTTTAATAATTTGATCATATTTAGTTTTATTCTTTTGCATAAGCATCCTTCAATCAAAAAGATTAGAAATATTATTCTTAATATGATCTGAAATGTATAATGCCAATGCCTGAATTGTCGATGTAGGATTTACTGATGCAGATGTCACAAACAAACTAGCATCAACTATGAATAAATTTTTTACATCATGACTACGTCCCCATTCGTTTACTACAGATTCCTCAGGATTTTTGCCCATGCGAGCAGTTCCCATCAAGTGCCAACCAGCCATTCTCATAGGTGCTTCAGAATAAATTTTCCGTGCACCAGCAGCTTCCATTAATTCTCTACCTCTATCTATACCATAGGAAATCATTTTTTTACTATTTTCACTTATATCGTAATTAATCTTTGGAGCTGGGATACCATTAGAATCTTTTAATTCAGGGTCAATAGTTACTGAATTATTTATTTCAGGTAAATCCTCAAAACAAATATGGCAACTTATTTTAGACCCAAAATATTTTTTAAATTCTTCGTGGTGATTTTTCCCTAGATGTATATCGTCGTTAATTAAACCTTCCTGAGCTGTTGCAACAGGAGGAGTCCCCCGATTCATCTGCAATCCAAAACCCCTAAGAAAATTTCTATTGGTATTAGTATCACAAAATTCCTGGCTTGAAATACAACAACCTACAGGCCCTAAATGAGATTTCAAATCTTGATCAAAAAATCCTTCTACTCTTCCCCAAGGGTGAAGCATCAGATTTTTTCCTACATAACCCGAACGATTAGCTAGACCATCTGGAAAATGTTTAGAAATAGAATTTAACAACAGTCTTGGAGTACCTACTCCATTACATGCGATAATTACTACTTCCGCCCTTTGCCTACATTCAGTTCCTTCTTCATTATAATAAATAACTCCATTTGCTAAACCATCATTGTTAATTGTTATTTCTCTGACACGACAATTAGTTTTTAGCTCAACCCCTTTTTTCCTTAAAGCAATTGGCCAATATGTTACATCTGCAGTTGATTTAGCACCTTGAGTACAACCTGAAACACATGGGCCAAGATTAATACATTTATCCCTTCCATTATATGCTTCACTAATAATTGCTACATCCGGTGGCCACCAATGCCACCCTAATTTATTAAAAGCTCTTGCCATAATATTCCCCATTTCCCCCATAGGAATAGGAGGTAATCGTGCTTTTTTTGGGGGGTAGGCTGGATCACCTACTAAGCCGGATACTCCAATAATGCGATCATTCAAATCATAGAATTTTTCTAATTGAAAATAGTCAATAGGCCAATCATCAGCTACACCATCTAGAGTTTTAACTTTGAAATCAAAAGGGTGAAATCTGGGAAAATGTGCAGCATATAAAATTGAACTACCACCTACGGCATTGAAGTTAGCAATAGAAATTGGTGAATTTTCTGTATCATTAATAGGATAATCAGATTTAAGTTCACGTACATTAGGGCTTATTGACATTTCCGTATTTAATAGTCTCTCCCAATTACGAAAATTTGAAGGGTAATCTTTTTGCTTCATCCAATCTCCTTGCTCCATGCACATGATACGTGTTCCCGTATCTGCGAGACTCCAAGTAGTCGCAGCACCAGAAGGCCCTGCTCCAATAACTAGAAAGTCAACTATATCTTCAGCCATATATATATTTCTAGTGTTTATTGTCTTATTATGAAATTGATTTTCATTATAATCGCTTGTATTATTAAAACTAATCAATAATTTTTTAAAAATGCAAAAATCTATAGTATGGATAACACATAGATAGTGTCATCCTTTTTATATTTTATAGTAAATTATAGATGTAAAATAAAATATATAATATGCGATTAAAAAATATTTAATTTTTTAATGAATTTAAAGAATTCCAATCAAATTCAACACCATGTCCAGGAATATGTGGAGCTTCAACAAAACCTTCTCTTATGGGTAAAGGGTGCTTTATATATTCATCTAATCCAAAGCCATGAATTTCTAATAAAGAACTATTGGGTATTGCTGCCAATAAATGAACATGCAGATCATGAACACCATGTGATGTAACATTTAAATTATGAGATTCCGCAATCTTAGCAATCTTCATCCAAACTGTAATTCCTCCACAATTTGAAACATCTGGTTCAGGGAAAGTTACTCCACCTTCACTGATCAAATTCTTAAATTCATAGATTGTATGAAGATTTTCTCCTGCTGCAACTGGAAGAGACCCCTCTTTTTCTATTCGGCAATAACCTTTTAAGTCATCTGGTATGGTGGGTTCCTCTAGCCAATAAACATTTAAGTCAGAAAGAACATTAGAAGCTTTAATAGCTTGATTAACACTCCATCCCATATTTGCATCAACCATTAGGGGAATATCAGGTCCTAGCAGGTTACGTACTTCTGACACACGTTCAAAATCTTCTGATAACATTCTTCTTCCAACCTTCATTTTAATGGCTTTGAACCCTTTTTTTAGATTTTCTTCAGTCTGTGCAAGTAACTCATCTAAAGAAAATTGTAAATCTATACCACCCGCATATGCTGCTACTTTTGAATTACAACCACCAAGAGCAATCCATAAAGGTAAATTCATTTTTTTGCATTTAAGATCCCACAATGCGATGTCTATTGCTGAAATTGCAAAAATGGGTAACCCACCTCTTCCAACATAATGAAGATGCCACCACATTTTCTTCCAGATTTTTTCAATTAGATTTTCTTCTTCATTTATTAGAATTGGTTTAAGATCTATATCAATAATTTTTTTAATAGCAACTCCACCACTTCCTACAGTATACGTGTAACCTAGACCCTCATTACCTAAATTGTCTTGAATACGAACACATATTAATTCAAATGATCTCATTTCCCCATGAGTTGAATCAGTTAGAACATGAGGCAATTGTATTCGATAACTTTCTGAATTTACACTAGTAATTGTCATAACCTGTATCCCATAAAAATAGATCTAAATAAAATGGATTGTTTTTATTAAATGAATTATAAAGACTGTGGTACGCTTATTCATAAAACTCGAATTTTTATTTGCTTACTATAAAAGAAAATAATAAATAGAATAATAATTAATTTCTCGGTGTGGTTCATGTCCTAAAAGCCATTCTATAAACCTTAACCAAGTGTATTTAGGTTTAGAGTGTCAACACCAACCACTGGCTTTGTCAAGAAAGTATTATAAATTAAAGAATGTTCTCGTCTATCAACACTTTATGAAAGAGTTGTTTACTCAGATCATGCATTTCTCTTAATCGCTTAATTAAATTGAAGCATCATCATTCCAATCTATCAAGGAATTATCCGGCTCCAAGCAGCAAATTAGGTGCCGATAGAAAACAAAGATATCAAAAATCAAATGTAAATGATGAATTCTTTTGTAATCCTTAAGATGTTTATAATTAAACTAATAAATATTAGGCTCCAGCATATTTATAAAATAAACCTAGTTTCTTTGCCAGGGGCAAATTTCAGTCCATTTAATATTAGACCATTCAATAGAGATAGATTGAAGTTTATTCAAAAGAATAGTTCTAGATTCTTCAGAATCAACTAAAGGCGAACCTTTGAAATAGATAATTAAAGTATTTAATCTTCTCAAAGCATATTTTTTACTCAAATAATTACCACCATAACGTATGATTATTTTTCTTTTCCATTCAAAAGGAACTAATCCTGTTTCAATCAAATACTCAGCATCACGATGTTTACTTTCAACTAATATTCGAAATATTAAATATGAATAGTATTTAATCAATAAAAACAAAAAAATCATCATAATCCCAACAAACAAACTGTATACTATAAATTGTAACATATTTAAGTCTATTAAGTATTCTTATACGGATCAGCAGCATCACGCAAACCATCTCCAACAAAATTAAAACTCAAAACTGTTATAACAATAAATAATCCAGGTATGAGTAACCATGGACTTTCATTTAGAGCGCGTATACTCTGAGCTGATTGTAATAGTACTCCCCAACTTATTGAAGGGGGTTGGATTCCTATTCTTAAAAAGCTTAATGCAGTTTCAGCAATGATCATACTGGGTATTCCAAGACTAATGCTAACAATGAGGTAACTCATAAATGATGGTAAGATATGTTTTATTATTATTTGTAGAGCAGGCATTCCCATCAAACGTGCTGCAAGAACAAAATCAGCTTCACGTAGTTCGATCGTTTTTCCTCTAACAACTCGGGCAAGATTAGCCCAACCTACTGCAGAAAGAACTATTGTAATCCCAAAAAATACTTGGGTACTGCTCCAATTAGCAGGTAATGCTGCTGCCAATGCCATCCATAGAGGAATAGTAGGAATACTTAATACAAATTCTATAATTCTTTGGACAAAGATATCTGTTTTTCCACCAAAATATCCAGAGACCCCACCTATAATACTTCCAAAAATAAAACTAAGTAAAACACCTACTACACCAATAAATAATGAGATTTTTCCAGCCACAATAGTTCTAGAAAACATACACCTACCAAATTCATCCGTACCGAATGGGAACCACTGACCTGGTTTCTCAACACCAAAAAGATGCATGTTAGAATTAAAAATACCAAAAAAACTATATTCATGTCCCTTTTTTAAAAAACTAATTGGATAAATAATGTTTTTATCTTTTACATATGTCTTTCTCCAAGTAACTGGATCGACTTCTTGCTTAAGACCAAAAACAAATGGTTTGAAATGAAAATTCCCATCATTATCTACAAAATGGATACCTTGTGGTGGCATGAAAATATACTTCTCATGGTATTCTCGGGCATCGTTTACTGAAAAGAATTCTGAAAAAATACTCAGAATGTACATGATAATCAGAACTGTAAAACCGAACATGGCAAGTCTGTGCTTTCGCATTTTCCTCCAGACAAGTTGCCACTGAGATACCATATAATACCTATCTTCATCAGACAGGTTAGTATCTGTAACAGTTAAAATGTTAATTTTTCTGAAATAATCAACCAGGCTCAGTCTCCTTTTCAAGTTTGATACGTGGATCAAGTTTAACCAACAACAAATCAGCAACTGAGGTACCAACCACAACAAGGAATGTCATAAACATTAGAAGTGTTGCTGCAAGATAGGTGTCTTGACTCATTAATGATCTCAACAATAATGGGCCAGCTGTTGGAAGATTAAGAATTATGGCTGTAATAGTCGCAGCAGATATTGTAGCCGGAAATACCATAGCAAATTCACTTACAATAGGATTTAATGCAAGACGAACAGGATATTTAAATAACAATTTTCCCTCCTTTAATCCTTTAGCTCTTGCAGTTATGACATACTGTTTTTGTAATTCATCTAAAAGTGATGCCCTCATTACACGGATCAAACCAGCGGACAATGAAGTACTCACAACAATAATTTGAAGAGGTAAATGGCTCATCATATCTAAGAATTTATTGACACTCCATGGTTTGGAAAGATATTCTTCAGAATAGAGACCATCTAGATCAAGACCAAACCATGCTAATCCAAAATAAAGAATGATCAGAGCCAAAAGGAAATTTGGTGTAGCTAATCCTAGAAATCCAAAAATCGTTACTAAATTATCACCGATAGAATATTGATGCGTTGCTGAATATATTCCAATAGGAATTGATATAAAATATGTAAATATAATTATTAGGAAAGCGATGAAAAAAGTAAGTACAAGACGTTCACCAATGAGCTTACTAACAGGTTCATCCCATTCAAATGAATGACCAAAATTACCGTCAATAAATCCAGAAACCCATCTAAAATATTTCTGGTATATAGGAAGATCTAATCCATATTGTACTCGTAAAGCATCAATCTCTGCTTTTGACAATACATTGCCTTGTTGCTCAAGCTTAGAAATGATTGTAGAGAGAAAATCACCAGGTGGTAATTGAATTACTAGGAAGGAAATTATTGAGACAAGCCATAAAACTAAAAACATGTATAGAATGCGTCTTATGAGATAATCTCTCATCACTATTATCTTTTACTATGTTTTTGTATAGCATACAAAAGACTAAAATTATTCCCGTGAAATTTATCACGGGAATAACGTTTATTCCGTAATCTATTCATCCAACCAGAACTGTTCTGGAAGGAACTGTACCCATTGTCGATAAGTCCAACTCCACATCTCACCATTTTTAGGTCCATTTCTTAGATTGGATTTAATCAATAAAGGTTGTGGGGGTAAACCTACTGTTCCGATAGCATAAAGGTTCTTGATTTGAGTTTCAAAAATCTTTGTAGCAATAACTTTGTATTCTGGATTGTCAAGGGTTATTTGTTGAAGTTTTTCATAATTTTTTACCTGTTGTATTACCTCTTCAGGTGGTTTCTCTCCTTTCGCTCCATCTGACTGAATCCATTTGTGCCACTCACTTGCACCATAACCATATGGTGGAAGGGTTTGCCAGTTTGTTCCAGACCAAAAGGGTACTTCTGCAACATCATATGCCCATGCAGGGACATCCAGTTCTCCTGCATTTCGTTTTTCTTGAAAAAGATTAACCTGAACAAATTTTAAATCTGTACGAACACCTACATCGTTCCAATATTTCGCAACAAGCTCTGCAGTTTTTTTCCATGCGGGTTCAGGCGCACCTTCTTCCATCTGAATAATAAATGTTTTTCCATTCGGACCAATCCTAAAACCGTCAGAATCGCGCTTGTCCATACCCATTTCATCAAGGAGCTTATTAGCTAATTTAGGATCGTACTGAACAAAATGATTTCCCATCCATTCTTTATAGTATGAATCACTTGGTACTGGACTTGCCTGCCTTGGAGTAGCCTTTCCAAAATAGACTAGATTATTTATTTCATCACGATTCATGGCAACAGACATTGCCTGTCGGAATCTTAAATCTCCATATACTTTACGTTTTACGGGATCAGAGTGATTAACATTGAAAGAAAATGTAAGTTCGTTTCCCCTCAAATATGTTAACAGTCTTGTAACGAATCCTCCAGATTTCTCATTTTCTTTATAAGTTGTATAATTAGATAATGCTCCCCAACCATAATGGGTATAATCTCCTGCTATACCTTTTAGATCTTGGACTTCAAGATCCTGAACCATTAATCTTCGCAACCCATCAGTGTAAGGAAGTTGATTGCCGTCAACATCGACCTTAAAGAAATATGGATTCCTCTCAAAGATCTTGTTTCCTCCAGAATCCTTTTCTACAAAAATATAAGATTCAATTGTAGGTTGCCGTGGGTCAAGATGGGCATCTGCAAACCATGTAAACGTATATGGTTTTTCTTTTTCCAGTAACATTTTTACCCAACTTTCAAACCCTAATTCCTTGGCTAAATTTTCAGCATCAGGATTATGATCTTTATGAAATTTGGACAAATAATGTTTTGGCCGAATACCTGTATAACCCCGCTCACTAGTTAATGTGATGACAAATGCTGGATTTGGAATCTTAAATTTCCACATAAAGGTGTAATCATCTACACGGACAAATTCAACCAGTTCTCCACCTGCTTTCCAATTATTATCTGGACTAGGAGTAACTTCTTTGTTGGCTAAAATACTTTTGTAGAAAAACTCAACATCATCAACAGTTAGTGGCCTTCCATCAGACCATTTCATCCCTTCTCTTAAAGTTAATGTAATCGTTTTTAAGTCATCTGAAAGTTTAAACGATTTTGCTATATTTGGAACAGGTGTTAAATAATCTGTACCAAAAGTAAGCATTTTTTGAAGACGCATTTCTACAATATCCCAAGAACAACAGTTAGGTGTAACAGCAGGTCCCTTAAGTATACCGCCATATTTTCCAATTGATACAAGAGGTTCAACTACAGCAGGTTCTTTTGGTAGCCTTTCAGATACAGGAGGTAATTTCCCTTCAGAAACCAATTTAGCTAGTGTAGGAGCTTCTTTATACGAGGTGATAGTGTAACCAGTAGCTGATTTATAACTAGAAGGAGTAGAAAAAAGAATTGGTAAATTCTTTTTCTTTATTTTTACATCAGCAAATACACTTGTATTTAATAAAAAAAACATAGTGACAGAAAGTAAGGCTTTTACAATCCATCTTAAATTTACAATTTTAATAATTAATTTATTCATTTTATTCTCCGCTTTAATTTTTAAAAAAAATAACGATGTTCTTCATTCAAGCAACTCTTTAGCTTTATTTTAATATTTTACTATTATTTCTATCAAGGAAAACCGTTAAAAAGTTGCATTCATATACTAATATAACAGCCTAATATATCATATTGCAAGCAAAAAATATAAGCTAGATTGTATTTTTTTATTTTCATAATCAAAACTAAAAGATACTTGCTGTATTTGTTTCAGCATAGCCTAGGCCAAACTTGTAACTGAATCTTGGGTCTGTATCAAACCGGACAATATGATTCCACAGAGCTCCTCGTTCATCTATATGACATAGTCCCCACCTGACACCATCAAGTGGATGTTGGTAACTAATTTCTGCTCTAAAAGCCCCTGGAGCCTGTGGTGTATTGTGGACATGTGACATGATTTCAAAATTAAGACCGTCACTTGCCCATTGAATTGTATCTTGTTCTGGACCGTCTCTATTAAGAAGTGCAGCAATACCTCCGTTGTAATGCCAAAGCATGGTTTCGTGGCCACTATTTGTAATGGGATTTAGATCAGAATGTCTATATGGGCCTTCTGGTTTATTTGAGATGGCAACTCCCCAACGTGTATCTGGTCCTGCATATTTGTGTCCCCCTTCACTCACTATACCCTCATATCCATATCCACATTTGTAATAAAGCCACCAAGCATTCTTGTAGAAATAAAGACTAGGATCATGTGTAACACCTCTAAACATCCCAGAATTATAATTAACATTACCACCAAACCATTCACCGTCTTCCATTGGTGTGAGGATGGTATGGTTCACTTTTTCCCAAGGACCATTTGGATTGTCAGCTATGGCCATACCTATACTTTCACTACGCCCTGTATAAGTTTCCTGCTCTGTTTGTGTCTGATAAACAAGATAGTATTTTCCCTCATGTGCAAGCACATCAGGCGTACATACTGTCCTTGAATCAAAGCTCCCGGATTCGCCACGAGAAACAGCAATCCCTTGTTCTATCCAATTTATGCCGTCTTTACTTGTTGAATAGAAAATGTCCGCATAATCCCAAGGAAAAAGCTTACTGGCTCTGTTCCCTATTTGACTGCGTCCAAAATGAGGACCAGAAGAACGAGTGTAGAAAACATATAAGATCCCATCTACTTCTATAATACTACTAGGATCACGGCGGTGGATACCTGTTTCTGGTCCAATGCCTATCACAGAAGTATATGAGAATCCACAATACCATTCTGGACTATTACATGGATAATTTTGAGCCCTACTAGAAGCTTTACTAAGAGTTTTCATTATATCCTCATGTGTTATTATTTTCTTAAATTAATTAAGAAGTTTTGTAAACTCCTTTTAAATCTAATCCACTAGAAAAGTGACAAGCCACATAATGTTCTTGTCGAATTTCTTTCCACTTAGGTTTCTCTGAAAAACATTTTTGCTGAGCATATTTACAACGAGGGTGAAAAGAACAGCCTGTAGGTACATTTGCAGTATTAGAAACCTCTCCTTTTAGATGAATTCTTGATCTTTTTGCATCAGGATCTGGATTAGGTACAGCGGATAATAAAGCTTCTGTATAAGGGTGTTTAGGGTTTCTAAATAAATCTTCCGATTTTGCTAGTTCAACTAAACCACCAACATACATTACGGCAATTCTATCGGATATATATTCTACAACAGACAGGTCATGTGAAATAAATAAATAGGCCATACCTATTTCAGATTGAAGTTCCTGTAATAGGTTGAGGATTTGAGCTTGAACAGAAACATCTAAAGCGGACACAGCTTCATCACAAATAATAAGATTTGGATTGGTTGCAATAGCCCTCGCAATGCCAATTCTTTGTCTTTGCCCTCCACTGAATGCATTTGGAAAACGATTCAGATGTTTTAATTCTAATCCGACAAGGTTCATTAATTTCTTGACTCTGTTTTTCAAATCTTCTCCATGTGCAAGCTTCCCTATCTCAAGAGGCTCTTTAATAATATCAAGAACTGTCATTCTTGGATCAAGTGAACTGTATGGGTCTTGAAAGATCATCTGCATATCCTTACGTACTTTACGCAAAGATTTTGAAGTAAGTTTAAGGACATCAACAGTTTTGGTTCCTATATTAAAATTAACGGTACCTCCAGTAGGTTCCATGGCACGAAGTATACATCGTCCAAGAGTAGTCTTTCCACATCCACTCTCACCAACTAATCCTAATGTTTCACCTTCCATAATTTGAAAACTAATGCCATCCAAAGCTTTAACATAACCGGTTACTCTTTTCATTAAACCTTTTTCAATAGGAAAATACATTTTTAGATTATTTATTTCTAAAAGAACAGGTTTCTTTTTGTGTTTAGTTGACATTTTTTTTAATAATTATTTTTATCTAATAAAAATCAATATTTATGCTAATCCATTTCGTTACTGTGCAAAAAACAACGAGTCTTATGTCCTTTTTCTATTTCTACTAAAGCTGGAATATTTTTTTCACATTTCCCTTTAATTGCTTCAGAACATCGATCATTAAATCCACATTTCTTTGGAAAATTAATAGGTATTGGAACATTACCAGGAATTGCTTTAAGTTTTTTCTTTTTCATATTACCCAGACGAGGCATGCTGTTTAATAAACCTTTTGTGTAAGGATGCAAAGGAGTTTTTAATACTTGTTTAGTAGTTCCACTTTCTACTATTCTTCCAAGATACATTACAGCAACATTTTCTGTTATTTCTGCAATTACTCCCAAGTCATGAGTTATATATTGTATAGCCATGCCATACTGTTGCTGTAATTCTTTGATCAGATCAATGATTTGCGCTTGTACTGTTACATCTAAGGCAGTCGTAGGTTCGTCTGCAATCAACAAGGAAGGATTGCATGAAAGTGCCATTGCAATCATTGCACGTTGTCTCATACCACCAGAAAGTTGGTAAGGATATTCATCTATTGTTTGAGAGGGGTTACTTATTTGGACACGATCTAACATATCAAGTGTAATTTCCCTAGCTTGTTTTTTTTCAGAAGGTCTATGCAATATGATAGCTTCCATTATCTGATTACCAACAGTATGTACAGGCGAAAAGCTTGTCATTGGTTCTTGAAAAATCATACTAATAACCTTTCCCCTGATTGCGCGAATAAGATCTCCATGAGGGTTGATGCTAGCTAGATCAATAGTTAAATCCTTCCCAGGCAATGGAAGTGATGTCATTTTATATAGATTCATCATTTCTTGTTGAGTTTGAATAAGTAAGATTCGTCCTTTAGTGATTTTTCCGGGTTTTGGTACTATCCTCATAATCGCTTGAGCAGATACACTTTTACCTGAACCACTCTCACCAATTATGCCAATGGTTTTACCTGCTTCTAAAGTATAATTTACACCATCCACAGCCTTCAATGTTCCTTGATCAAGGCTAAAAAATACTCCCAGATCTTCTACAGAAAGAATTTCACTCACTTTGTTTATCTTTGTAAATTGTTGGTTGATAAATTTTCATGTTTATGTCTGTGAATTTTGTTTTCCTTTTAAATTTTATTTTTTGATCATTTGTAAGAATAAATTTACTGCCAAGGTATGCTTTCTCAGGATATCTGAAATTCCATGGCCTAAAAAAACCAGTTCGGTCTACATTCTTTGTTAGATTGCATTCAAATCGAACAAGTTTGTTAATACTTTTTGACTGTGATGATTCAAAGGCTTCCATCTCAGCAAGACCCCAACTTATTCCAATTCCAACTTTGGTATGAGTGAACGCATCAGGGACATATGGACCGCCACTAAGTGGAGGTGCTGACAGTTTTCCCTTTACAAAAAAATCAAATCCATTTTCTGAAAAAAATACTGTATTTTTATAAGGGCCTGTATATCCAGCAATAGCTACAACCCCATTACTATGAGGAAAAAAGAAGACTTCATAACCACTGGTAAGAACAGGTTTGCTTGAAATTTCATTATAGGGTCCTTTAGCTTCATCAGAGACCAAAACTCTCCATTCAACCTCTTCAGTTTGAAGGCGTTTAGATTGATTGAAATAAAGCCAGATAAGACCTTGCCTGACAAGAAGGTAAGGTGAATTCTGATGAGTTTGAAACAAACCTAAATCTTTTAATTTACCCCATGGTCCCAAAGGTGATGGAGACTCCAATACGAAGATTTTTGTTTTAACAATCTTATTATTTTTTAGGTACTTCTTTACTACATAAAGGAAAAAACAACCCTTCCATTTAAGAATATCCGGATTTGTACAATTTTTTATAATACAAGCTTTAGTCTCACTCCATACCAGACCATCCAAGCTAGAGGCATGACGAATTTCTGATCCCTTTTTATTAATACAATCATACCAGACATGCCATTCACCTTTATGGAAGATAACCTTTGAAGGAGTATTTCTAGAAAATCCATCCTCATAAGGAAAACCCGTTAGTGGAAAGTACTTAAAAGCTGTGAATAATTCATTCTGATCATCTTTATAAACTCCATAGATTTCGTGGTTACGTTTTGTCGAGAGTGATAAATCTCCTGTGGGATTAAGAACTTTACGATTCTTGGGCTCATCAATTTTATTTATGATTTTTTTGTTTACTTCCCATGAAATTTGATCATTTGATGCAATGAGGTCATTTGATAACAAAACATCTTCATTAAATCCAACATCATTATTTTTAAATCCATGACGTTTTTGCACCTTATTTAAGTCACAGTCAAAACGTATAAGAAAGGAATTTTGTTCTTTAGTTTCTTCCTGTGCTAGGTGGGCTAGACCCCAAAAGATGCCCTTACCTTCTTTTGTATTGGAAAATTTATCGGCACAAAATGGACCTGCAGATGGAGGTGGTAATGTCAAATTTGAAACTAATTTAAAATTAATACCATCTTCAGCATATTGAATTGAATCTTTTTCGGGTCCATCATGAGTAATGATCGAAGCTACACCAGATCCCCACGGAAACAAACAAGTTTCATGTCCGCTATTTGTAATAGGATTTAACTTGGATTTTATAAAAGGTCCTTCTGGCTTTTCTGAAAAAGCAACACCCCATCCAATTCCACCACTGTTTTTCATATGCCACCCCATAGGTTGCCCTTTATAATAAAGCCAAATTTTACCATCACGAACGATTACATATGGATCATGAATTTTGTGGCTGTCCCAGTCTCCAAATATAGAAACTGTTTCATCATCGCCATTTTGATTTCTCCATTCACCCGGATTGCCTGGTTTTAATAAAGGCTTGTCAAATCGGTGCCAAGGTCCATCGGGAGATTCAGCCCAAGACATCCCTATTACATTCCTTGATCTTTTCATTTTAGGAAATGCCACTGCTTGGTAATATAAATAGTATCTATTCCCAAATGCTAATACATCTGGTGTACAAATTGTCCTTCCGTCCCAAGATTCTTTAGGTCCTCTAAAGGCTGCAATACCCTTCTCATGCCAATCGAATCCGTCTAAACTTGTAGCATACCAGATCTCAGAAAGATCCCAGTCTGTCACAGGTGTCATCCAATCCTGTTCTGACAAATTTTTTATCCCTTCTCTTATTTTTCGAATAGTTTTTCGGCGGGTATAATAGACATAATAGATGTCATTTACACGTAGAATTGAAGATGGGTCTCTTCTTGTTACTCCTTCTTCTCGTCCGATTCCATTTACTTTACTATATCGAAACTGAGTGAAAAAAGGATTGTCTAAATCAGAAGGTAAGTCTTCTAGAATATCATTCATTACTCAATATACTTAAAATCTAACTAAGATAATTAGGAATTATATAAATTTCAGTAATTAAGATTATTTACAACCATTTTAATCTCTTTAAGTAAAATATTCACAAATATTTTATGAAAAAATACATTGTTTTAATTTATTTTATATTATATTTGTTATCGAATTTTTTAAGTAAATTTTAGAATACAATATGCTGCCATATTAACTATTTTTTAATGGTTTCATTACTTAGTAAAATATTCAGGATTCATTTTTTTTGTTTCATTAATTTCTTTAAATATATATCTTAAATGATATTTTATAGCTTCATCTGCTTTTTTTTCATCTCTACTAACTATAGCATTAAATATATGTTCATGCTCTTTAATGACTTCAAAAGGTCTAGTAGGTGATTTAAGAGCCATTAACCGCAAACGGTCCATGTCAGGCTTCACTAAATTAATCATTTTCCATAATCTTTTTTTATAACAAAAATCAGCCAACTGTCTATGAAACTTCTCATCCAAAATAAATAAATCATTATAATCTTTTTTTTCTAATGCTTTATTATATTTTTTTAGTATTAATGAAATTTTATCGAAAAGTTTTACCGTACCATTGTTAACTACATAATTAATAATTGCACATTCCATTGTTTCGCGAATGAATTGGCTTTCCAATACTCCTTCGACACTGATTTTGGATATATATGTTCCTTTTTGAGGAAACACTTCAATTAACCCTTCATCTTCAAGTTTTATTACTGCTTCACGTATTGGTGTTCTAGAGTAACCAAGTTCTTCACATATTATTTTTTCACTTATTGGTTCTCCTGGCATCAGTTTTAGTGAAACTATTGCTTCTCTAAGCAGATTATAAATCTGTGGTGCTATCGGTAATTTTCTATTTATTTCAAAACCCTTTATCCAATTAAGAGTATTATTTTTTCTTATTTTTAGTTCCATATATTTTTGTAGGATGCATAAATTATATAATTTTTCATTTTAATCTCAATTAGACATTATGTATTAAAAGCACTATTTTTTTATTAATAAAACAAGTTTATTTATATATTTTCAATTCAACAATAGAAAAACAAATCATATTTACATAAATAAATCTCATTAATTATTATTCATTATGAGATATATAATTTTATTTTGTGGTTTCTTTATCTATAATTAATGATTCAGATATAATTTTACTTTTCATATCTTCTGGTAAAACTACGCGTGGTTGAAAATATGTATGCTTATCAAATCGGAGGTTATTTTTGTAAAAAAATGGACGATCAACATCAATGTTTAAATTGCAGTCAAATCGTGCAAGAATACTTTTGTTCATTGGACTACCTGAATCCGGGTTAATATGACATAGCCCCCAAGTTATTCCTCTTCCATCACCATTATCTGCAAAAGCATCTGGTAAGAAAGGACCAGGTGCGATAGGTGGAACTTGAATGATAGATTTAATTTCAAAATTTAACCCATCTTTTGCAAACTGAATTGTATTTTTTTCTGGTCCATCCAAACTAACTAAAGTTGCAATACCTTCTTTATACGGCCACAAGCACGTCTCATGTCCCGAATTAGTAATTGGATTGAGAACAGATTTATCAAATGGCCCCTTAGGATTATCAGATGTAGCAACTCCATGTGCACGAATCATGTATCCATTCTCACCTTTTGAGTTATTTTGTCCTTTGTAAAATAACCAAATAAGCCCTTTATATATTAGGGGAAAAGGATCGTGAATACATGCATCATCCCATGCTCCAGTTTCACTCGGAGTGATAACTGGTGTTCCTAATGAATGCCAAGGTCCATCAGGTGAATCTGCTTCAGCTAACGTTACCGAACAGTTGTCACCACCCTGAATGATTTCGTCATATGCCTGAAAGTAAAGATAATATCTTCCACCCCATGCTAATATGTCAGGGGTACAGTTAGAGCGACAACCATATTTGCCTTTTGTCGGTCGTTGAACACAAAACCCTTGTTCTTCCCATGCGAAACCATCATTACTCGTAGCATACCACACTTCTGCCAAATCCCAGTCGAATGATGGTACGGTTTCGGTAGCGGATTTTGGTCCTCTAGGTGGATTATTAGTATGGCGTTTAGTATACCACACATAATATTTTCCATTTATAAGTAAAATCTTTGATGGGTCACGCCGTGAAATTAAACCATCAACTTCTCCATAATCGAATCCAGATAGTTCAGAATAACGGAAGTTACTGAAAAACTCATTGCCTCTATTTTCTTGAGAGAGCCATAATTCATACATTCTCTCCATTGCTAGACTTAGAGGGCGGTTATTTGGTTTTTTAGTTGGGATTTTTGAGGGAAAATTATTTTTCATTTTATATTGAATAAAAAAATAATTTATTGAAATTTTTATCGAAGTGAACGGAGCCTAACCAAAGATTAAACCAGAATACTCACTTCTACTTTCTTTCGACTATTCTCAAGAACCGCGCTCAGGGAACGCTTTTTTAACATTATAAACTGGACGATGTACTAGCCTTTGACGCGCTCAACATATTCACCGGTTCGTGTATCAATCCGAAGTTGATCTCCTTCATTGACAAAAATAAAGGTACATTTACGCTGTACCCGGTTGACACTACAGCCGGTTTAGAAGCTCCTGTAACTGTGTTCCCGTATCTGCGAGACTCCAAGTAGTCACAGCACCAGAATGCCCTGCTCCAATAACTAGAAAGTCAACTATATCTTCAGCCATATTAAATACCTATTAAGAAATATTAGTTTAACTAAGAAATGATTTTTTCTTTTGTAATACTAGCTTGTATAATAACCACAATTAATAAGAAAGCCCCCCTTACAACCTGCTGCCAATGTACAGTTAAACTGACATAACCAAGTCCATTTTCAAAATTAAGTATTGTATAAATTAAACCTAGAATTAAAATTCCAGGAACAATACCCAAGATAGATCCTTTCCCTCCAGTTAATAAAGTTCCTCCAACTACTACTGAAGCAATTGCAAATAATTCCCAACCAAGTCCTTCAGTAGGTTGACCTGCACCAAATTGTGAGGCGAGGATAACTCCTGCTAAACCTGATAAAGAGCCAGATATAATATAAACTATTAATATAGTTTTTTTTACTGGAAGACCCATTAAATTGGCGGATTCATGACTTTCTCCAACTGCTAGGACATAACGACCAAATGATGTTTTTCTTAAAACAATGTCGCTTACAATTATAGCTATAATTGCTACTATTATTGGATTATAAATTCCAAAAATAATTTCTAAAAACCAACCCAAAATACCTGAGTTTTCTGCATCGACCCATTCGGGTTGATAATCATAAAATACTGAGCCTTGCCCAAAACTTGTAAATAAAGTTTCATAAGAAACAGGCAGATTAGCTGGTTGCCCCCCTAAAACAATACCTGTTATCAATAATGCCATGCCTTTTGCTACTAAAAGCATTGCTAATGTTGCAATGAAAGGAGCAATATTTAACCTTGTAATAACAAGTCCATTTATTAGCCCAGCAATTGTTCCAGCTAAAACACCTCCAATAACTCCAGGGATTAAACCATATGGGCTTAATATCGCAGCAACTACACTACCTAACGCAGCAACTGTTCCCACTGATAAGTCAATACCTCCAGTCATAATTACAAAGCACATTCCAATAGAAATCAGGCAAAACATAGAATTATATTGAAGTACAGTTAAAATATTGTAACTTCCTAAAAAATTTGGATACCGTAGCCCTGCAAAAATTAATATCAGTACAAGAGCTAAAGTTGCAGCAAAAGGTGCTGAGAATTTGAGATTAATTTTCATTTGTAGATTTAAAATTTTGTAACCAAACGGATAAAATGATAAGTATTCCTTTACAAACTAATACAGCAGCATCAGGTACCCCATTCCCAATTAGGGTATAACCCACCAGTTGAATGATTAACGCACCTATTATTGTTCCAAATATTGACGCTTTGCCACCTGATAGAAGGGTCCCTCCTATAACAACTGCTGCAATTGCGTCTAATTCAATTAAATAACCCATCCACATTGCGTCCGCTGCTGAATTCATTGCTATACTATTCAATCCTGCTATAGCACAGCAAAAACCTGAGAAGCCATAAACAAAAAGTTTCACCCTCTTAACCGGAATACCTGATAATTGTGCGGCTTTTTCGTTTCCTCCAACTGTTAATATTTGTCGACCTAATAATGTTTTATTTAATATGTAAATTGAAAAAACAGCTATAAATGCCATATAATATATTTGAAATGGAACTATAAGTATTCTAGACAATGCTATGGTTTGAAATTCTGGAACTTCAAAAAATTGGACATCACCATCAGTTAAAACCTGTGCTATTCCTCTTCCTGCAATGAATAAAATAAGTGTTGCAATAATAGGTTGGATACCAAATTGATTGATTAACCAACCATTAAAACAACCAAAACCAATAGTAATTATTATAGGAAATATAATAGCAACAGTTATCCGGAGATAGAGATCATCGATAGGAAATAAATCTTTTAGTAAAATCATTGCAGACAAAGTACCTGCTATTGACATTAATGATCCAACCGAAAGGTCAATCCCTTTAGTAGCTATGACAAATGTCATACCTAATCCAACTAAGATTATTGGAGTTACTTGAGTTAGATTAATTGATAGTGCTTGTAAAGTTGCAAAATATGGCGTATAGAATAAATTAAATATTATCAAAATTAATAGAGCTAATAAAATTCCATGCTTTCCAAAATTTCCTATTAAATTATTCATTTTGAGCACCAGCCATAACTTTAATAATATCTGATTCTATAATATTCTGATCCTCATATTTTGAGACCGAATGACCGTTCCTTAAAACAAATACTTTGTTAGCTCCTTCTATAATTTCTTCAAGTTCTGAAGAAACCATTAAAACTCCTAAACCATTTTCTGCGAGCATTAAAATGATTTTTTGAATTTCAGCTTTTGCTCCAACATCAATTCCTCTAGTCGGTTCGTCTAATATTAATAGTTTAGAATTCATACACATCCAACGAGCTAAAATAACTTTTTGTTGATTACCTCCTGAAAGTTCTTTAATTGGTTGCTCAGGACTAACACATTTAATACCAACTTCATTAATATATTTTTGAACAATAATATCTTGTTTTTTAGTGTCAATAATACCTGCTTTCGAAAGTCTTGGAAGTAAAGCTAAGGTTAAATTATCCTTTACTGATAGTGAAGGTATGATACCTTCTATTTTTCTATCTTCAGGGCAAAATCCAATTCCAGCCTTGATTGCAGATAGAGGATTATTGATTTTTTTATCCATAAATTTAATTGTTCCTCTCTCGGGCTTATCCACACCAAAAATTAATCGTGCAGATTCTGTCCTTCCTGAACCAAGTAAACCAGCTAAACCAACTATGTCTCCATTGTTAACATCAAAGCTTACATTTTTAACTTTTTTCCCATATTTTAATTTATGTGCAGATAAAATGTTAACACCATTGTTATTTACTCTTTTATTAAAAGCAGTAACACCCATTTTTTTTACATCTTCTAAATCACGCCCTAGCATACCTGAAACAATTTCTAACTTTGTGGTTTTATTTTTATATTTAACATCAACAGTTTTTCCATCCCGCATAATAGTAACTCGGTCGCATACATACATTATTTCATCAATGTTGTGGCAAATAAAAAGTACTGAAACACCATTATTTTTTAACTTTTTCATTATTTCAAAAAGAATTTTTACTTCTTTTTCATCAAGTGATGATGTGGGCTCATCCATTACAACAAGCTTGGCTTGAAATGAAATTGCTCTTGCAATAGCAACCATCTGTTTAATAGCAGTAGAATATAGTTCCAGAGGAATTTTGACATCTATTTCTTCATTTATAAAACTAGAAATTAATTTTTCAGTTTCACTATGCATCAACCTCCAATTCAAAAAACCAAATCTATTTTTAATTTCTCTTCCTAAAAAAATATTTTCTGTTATTGATAAATACGTACTTAAATTAATTTCCTGAAAAATTGTACTTATACCAAATCGTTGTGCTTCCTGTGGTGACTTTACATTCCACATGTTATTATCAAAGATAATTTCCCCATTATCTAAGGAATATGCACCATTTAATATTTTTATTAAAGTAGATTTGCCAGCTCCATTTTCTCCGACTAAACCCATTATTTCACTTCGATTAACCTCTATATATGCATCCTTTAATGCACTAAAATTACCAAAAGATTTTGAAATATCTTTCATAGAAAGAAGAAATTTATTTAGTTCTATATCCATGCATAATATTTGGGGAATAATTTATTTAGATTCCTTGAAATTTATATAGCACACTTTACGAAAATATGTATCTTTCCAGAGTTTTTTCAACACCATCGGACCAGATACTATCCAACGCATCCGAAAAACGTTCCCTGAAAACATGATGTTCACCAAGATCACCAAAAATTTCTTCCATTCCAAGAAAAACTAGTGGATTACCTCGTGCTTCAAGT
>Ga0066849_10000211_pt1 | contig 22436 bp, 19 predicted proteins | sample ETNtaG_9_FD_65492 | JGI IMG/M metagenome (GOLD analysis project Ga0066849, IMG submission 65492) | Marine microbial and viral communities from oxygen minimum zone, Eastern Pacific Ocean - ETNP201406SV69 | ecosystem: Environmental > Aquatic > Marine > Oceanic | place: Pacific Ocean: Eastern... | reverse complement strand
CTCTTGCACCATTTGCTATTGCAGCAACTCTGATGGTAATGATATACGCATTAGGACATATTTCTGGAGCTCATTTTAATCCGGCAGTATCTGTTGGATTATTTCTTAGAGGTGCTTGTTCCAAAGAGGACCTCCCACTATATCTCTTGGCCCAATTAGCAGCAGGTGTAATTGCTGGACTAATTGGAGTAAACCTCTTTGCGGGTGATGCAACCATTGCTTCGCATGATTTTGCAGAAATCACGAATTCTGTCCTTGTAGCCGAATTTATGTTTACTTTTGCATTGATGTTCGTCATCCTTCATGTTGCAACTGAACAAGATGGTAATCCATTCTATGGAGCTGCTATTGCATTCACTGTTTTAGCAGGAGCCATTACTGTTGGAGGGATTTCTGGAGGTTCTTTTAACCCTGCAGTAACGTCGATGTTGATGGTTACAGGAAAATTAACTGTTGCAGATTGTTGGATGCACCTTGTACCTCAATTGATAGGTGCTGTTACAGCAGTGTACGTGTTTAGATTTACAATGGATTCTGAATCCACTCCAGTAGATGAATAAGGTATTGATTAAACTAATTTTACACCTACATATTTCTCCTGAATTTACCTCCAGTTTCGAATAGGGCTTGTGTGACTTGTCCAACAGTACAGAATTCTACGATTTCCATCATCACAGAGAACAGGTTTTCTCCATTTCTTGCTGCATCTTTCAATTTCTTGAGCCCTTCTTCTGCTTCTTCCGAATGTTCTGCTTGGAAGGTACGATTTCTTTCGATAACCATCATCTTCTCATTCTTATCAGAGCGAGTTACATCCATATCAAATGCGTCAGCATTGTCTGCGGTTAATGCTTCAGCATCAGGATCTGTGAATGTATTTACCCCAATTATTGGAAGTGATCCATCGTGCTTTTTGTGTTCATATAACATCGATTCATCTTGAATTCTATTTCTTTGATAATTGACTTCCAATGAGCCTAGAACTCCACCTCGACGATGCATTTCTTCGAAAACTCGAAGAATTTCTTCTTCCACGTGGTCAGTAAGCCATTCTGCAATAAAGGACCCTTGTAAGGGGTTCTCATTCTGAAGCCAACCATATTCTCTACTCAGGATTAATTGAATTGCTACAGCATCTCTAACAGTTTCTTCAGTTGGTGTTCCAAATGCTTCATCGCGGCTATTTGTATGCAGGGAATTTGCGTTGTCGGCTAGGGCATAGAGTGCTTGCATGGTTGTACGATAGTCGTTCCAGGTGTATTCTTGAGCATGAAGAGAACGACCAGATGATTGGATATGATACTTCAATTTTTGACTCCTTTCATCAACATCGTACATTTCCTTCATACTGATGGCCCAAATACGTCGACAAACACGACCAATTACGCTGTATTCGGGATCCATTCCGTTAGAGAAGAACCATGAGAAGTTTCGAAGGAATTTGTTCGGATCAAGCCCTCTTGCTTTGAATAATTCAACATAGGTCAAGCCATTAGACAAAGTCAATGCTGCTTGAGTAATAGGATTAGCACCGGCTTCAGCAATGTGGTATCCTGAAATTGAAACAAAGTAGTGGTTTCGAACTTCATTATCAACATAAAATTCTGCCACATCTCCCATTAATTTGAGGGCAGTATCTAGGTTGAGGACAAGTGTATTTTGCCCCATAGATTCTTTCAGTTGATCCGCTTGAACAGTCCCACGTACAGTAGAAAGGGTACGTGTTCTAATTTCTGCTATTTCACTAGGTTCCGGTTCCCGATTATTTTCTGTTTTGAACTTCTGAATTTGTTGCCTAATTGCAACTGTAAAGAATGCTGCAAGGTGCCACCAATAATTTCCATTGATGGTCAAAGAAACACTCGTATTTGAGTCACAAAGATCGAACCCTTCGAAAAGCCGTTCCATTTCATCTACAGTGCTAATGCTAACACCTGATTCACAGACTTTCCCAAAAATATCCAATCGTTCGTCGGGATCTCGACCATAGAGGGAGGGTGAATCAAATGCAGTAGAGAGTCTACTAAATGGCTGATCAGTGCAAAGGAAGTGGAAACGTTTGTTTGTTCGTTCTGAACTTCCTTCTCCTGCAAACATTCTAACTGGCAATTCATCCATTCTTTTGAAGGGGAAAACACCGCCAGTAAAAGGAAATGATCCAGGTCGATTTTCTTTTGCAATCCATTTGTATAAGTCTCCACGGTCGTTTGTTTCCGGCAACGCGACCTTTGGCATTTCAATTCCAGATAGTGTTGTAGAAGTAGTATTTACAGGAAATTCTTTGCCTCTAACGGTGTAGGATGCATGCCCAGTTCGGTATGCCTCTGAATATTCGTCAAAATCTTCCAACAAATTCCAAATGTTTTCTGGAATTTCTTTCCTAAGTTTCTCGGATTCGTCTGTTAAATCTTGAGCCGCATCTATTTTCCCAGAATCTCGCATTCGTTCTGAAGCCGAAGTAAGTTGTTGGAAGAGGCGCACCTTCTTTGCAACTTCTTCCGCATTGGAGTGATATTCACGAATTGTTGATGCTACTTCTGCCAAATACCCCTGTCGTTCAGGGGGGATGGGGGCACTTCTCTTCGGAAGCCCATCTTCTCCGAGTTTTGGTTCAGTTGCTGTAAAATTTGCATTTAATTTTCCATTAAGAAGTCCAACCAATCTGTGCCATAGTTGGTCTACCCCTGCATCAGCGAATTGTGATGCAATCGTAGGAACTACAGGCAAGCTCTCATCCTCTGCTTCCCAATTTTCATGATTTCGTTTGACTTGTTTTCTGATTTCAGCCAATGCATCTTCGGCCCCTGGTCGATCGAATTTGTTAAGGACGACTAAATCTGCAAAATCTAATGCAGCCAATTTTTCTAGTTGCGAAGGGGCACCATATTCTCTTGTAGTGACGTACATTGAGATGTCTGCGACTTCTGTTATTGCATCATCTCCTTGTCCAATCCCACTAGTTTCGCATATGATGAGGTCGAATCCAACGGCCCTACAGACTTCTATGGCTCTGTCGATACAATCAGCCAATTCTCTGCCACTTTCTCTGCTAGCGAATGAACGCATAAACAGATACTCATTTGCTAGTGAATTCATTCTGATACGGTCACCCAATAATGCTCCACCAGTTTTCTTTCGAGTGGGATCAGTTGCTAGGAGTGCAACTTTAAGTCCAGGGTTATCTCGTTGGATTCTAAGCATCAATTCGTCGGTAAGGCTTGATTTGCCTGCGCCACCGGTTCCGGTTAATCCGATAACTGGGCATCCTTCTTCATCTGATCTAGTTCTACATTCTTCTAACTTGTTTCGAAATAGATTTTCATCGCCGTTTTCAGCAAGAGTCAATAATTTGGCAACAGATCCATGATCCATGGCATTAATTGGTCCCGAGATTTTTGAGAAACGTTCAGGATTTAAGAGATCAATATTCGCTGCAGTTTCCATTGCATCTTCTACCATACCTACAAGACCCATACTCCTTCCATCATCAGGAGAATATATTCTACCGATTCCAGAGTCTCTCAGTTCTCTGATTTCGTTAGGAAGGATTGTACCTCCTCCTCCCCCACAGAGGAAAACATGTTCAAATCCAGCAGCATCGAGAATTTGTTTTGTATGTGTAAACATCTCAACTGCTCCTCCTTGATATGATGTGATTGCAATAGCGTGTGCATCTTCTTGTATGGCTGCTTGAGCAACTTCGTCAGCCCCTCTGTCGTGGCCAAGGTGAATCACTTCACATCCTCTAGATTGAAAGATGCGTCTAAAGATTCCAATTGCTGCATCATGTCCGTCGAAAATGGCCGCTGCAGTGACGACTCGCAATGGCATCTTTCCACCAGATGCACGAATGGCTTGTTCGCCAGACTCGCCTTCAGTGCTACTTGCCATGAACTGTCGACTCTTTGACCCGTCAAGAGCCCACCGGCTATTTCGCACCACTCGCATAGTTTTATTTCATAACATTTCAAAACAAATAAGTGTAATAATATACATTATATTTCGATTATAATTGCTTTTTTTGTGAACAAATATACGTTCGTTTTAAATAATCTCGAATATCTCCATTATTGTCGCGATGAATTCAGAGCGGCTGGTGGAGATGTTAGAATGAATCAGAAATCCTCCCTGACCATATTTTTCAGGGGGGGTCGGGTTCGTTGTTTACGATGAATGTAAATTGTATATTTTCGTAAACTTGGTTTGTGTTTTTTTCCCATGCAGGCCAAATCGGAGACATGGTGTAATGGATAGCATCCGGGGTTCCGAACCCTGGGATCCCGGTTCGATTCCGGGTGTTTCCACCATTTGGGGGTATGGTGTAATGGATAGCACGATATTCTGCGGAGTTGTTAGTCCGGGTTCGAATCCTGGTGCCCCCACCACACATATTGGAGGAATTAGATGAACGAAAATGAGAATGAAAAAAATATGATTGGCGATGAGGTGTGGGAATTAGTTGATTGGGATATTGATTTTGAGACATTCCAATGGCTTCATCATTTATGCGAAGTGAATAATAGACACCTTGAGAAAAATGAAAAATGGGTAAATTGGCCTGATTGGCCGTGTAACATGTTAGGGGATGTTGATGAAAATCAAAGAGGTGCTTGGCTGAGTGTTTTACATTCAATTCATTTGAATGAAGATATTTCTGTAAGTGGAAATGAAATTATCATTATTGGCGATCATGGGACCACTTTTTCGTTAGAAATAATGGGTGTGAGTATAGGTTGGAGTACTGTGTATCTTCCAGAGAATCCGCCGAATTCTATTGTGAAACTTCTCAGGAGTAAATATGGAAGAATATCTACTTGCGAGTGGGTCCCTGGACATCTTCAGAGTTTGTGTTTGGAGCCCAATATTTCAGGTATAGTTCCTACAGCTTTATCCTCAATGATTCTATTACTCAATCATGAATTGAATATTTGGGACATTGCTACGGATTATCATTGGGAAATCTGTAGATGGTGCGGAGATCATTCAACAATTCCTGGGCGGTTAATCTTTGATAGGACTCCCGTAAGATCAATTTGTGCCTCTTGTAGAAATGATGCACCTTTAACGAATTAATTTGATGAGTTTAGTATTTTCATTATGCATATGCCTCTTTTACCCACTTTCATGCGAAGAGGATATGACCTTCATTGAATTGTGAGCCTTCATGGTGGACATGTCGGGAGTTAATTCGGCAGCCGAAACCTATGCATTAGAAGCCTCAATATTTTTGGTTCTTGCAGGGGCAATTTGTTGCCTCTTCGGCCATCGAATGCTTGCTTGGATTGTAGGCCTAAGTATTGGAGCAGTTGTAGGGCTCACGATTTTTGGGATTGTTTCAACCATGGAATCCGCTCCAGTGGGAGGGGATGAAGTACTCGGTATTTCCATCGTAATAGGTTTGATTGCAGGGGCAATAGTGTTCCGTTTCACAAAGCGAATACATATGCTTGTAGGGGGATTAGTTGGATTGTTGGTTACTATGATGGCACTTACGGTACTAGAACCATATTATCCAACGACCATGATCATGAAAGCTATTATTGCTGATGTGGGTTTCCTTCTCGGAGCAAGAATGCTTCGCAGTCAGTCTAATATCATCTCGTATCTAGCATCATCTGGAGCCGGCGCCATTGGTGTCATGATGGGGTTATCTGTTCTTTTGGGTAGCTCTTCGAGCCCTCTTCTGGTAGACCTTAATTCCAATGTAAATCGGATTATTTTGTTCGTTGCAGCCGCAGCTGGAACTTACTTCCAGATTTACTGGTTAACTCGAGAAGGTGCAACCGAAGAAATTGATTATTGATCAAAATAAAGCGAGATATAATCCAAATCCAATTAGCATTGCCCCAACAAGCCGATCAATCATTTCTGACTTAGATTGGAGATGTTTAGCAATACTTCCTCCGAATAATACTGCTACAATTGCATACCATCCTGCATCAATTCCAAAGGCTAGACCTCCCATTCCTAACTTTGTAGCCAATGTAGCATCGGCTTGAACAAATTGGCTGTATACGGCGACCATCCAAGCAGCAATTTTGGGATTAAAGAATGCAAGACCAAACCCTGCTAGAAATGCATTTTCACCAAGACTATCCTGATGTTCTTCTTCGTTATTTTGTTTTGTTCGTAACATCAAACAACCGAAAAGAAGGAGTAGAAAAACTCCTGTCCATCTGAGAGATTTCTCTATACTAGGAAATGAGATTAGAATCCCCGAGAGTACTGCTACAAATGCAAATGCATACAACCCGATTCCAATCCCATGACCAATAGCAGTGGTCAGACCTCGTTTCCTTCCTCCTTGAATCGTATTCCTCAGGACGAAGGCCAATGACGGCCCAGGAGACATGGCACCTAGAGCACATACTAGAGCAAGACCCGCCCACTCCTCAGGAGTCATTCATACCAAACCAATCAGGGAATTTGGGAGATTTCATCCTTGAATCGATCTTCAAGAACTCTACGTTTCACCGACATCTTTGGGGTCAGCACATCCTCTGTTGTCCACTCTCGATGATCAATGATGACCGTTTTTGGCTTCTCATAGCCCTTCCATTTCTGGGGCTCCATCACTTCACTAGCAAGTTTTCCAAGCATCCATTCTTCAACTACAGGATCAGAACATGCTTCTTCATAATCGCTTTTCGCCATACCATCTGAGGCCATAGCATCCATCATGGCTTGTTTGTTGGGTTGAATAATTACGTATGTTGAGACCTTTCCTCTTCCATCAACTGATGCTTGTTCGATTAACGGAGAGAGTTTCAATTGTTCTTCCAGAGGAGAAGGAGCCACATATTTTCCATTTTGTAATTTGAATTGTTCCTTTACTCGCCCAGTAATCTTGAGGAAACCATCAACGAGCCTGCCTAAGTCACCCGTTCTGAAAGTTCCATCTTCCATGATGACTTCGTTAGTTGCTTCTAAGTTGTTCCAATATCCCATCATTACATTTGGCCCTCTCACTATGATTTCTCCGTCTTCTGAGTCTGGGTCATCCCATGCATCCTGATCGATGATAACTTCGACGCCAGGAATTGGTCTGCCAACTGTACCAGACATAGATGCATAATCTTCTTCCCATCCATTTAGGGTGACTAGGGGAGCAGTTTCGGAAAGTCCGTATCCTTCTAATACACTGATTCCGAGACAGTTGATGAAAAGTGCAATTTCTGGATCTAGGGGAGCACCACCACTAATCATCAAGTCAAGTTCACCACCAAGTCTTTCTCGAATCTTTGTGATTGCAAGTTTTGTGAGGATCTTATCTTTCATGCCTTTAGGTGGAACTGCTAGCATTTCAGTAGGGGATGCAAGAGTCCTTTTTCTTGCAGTTGCCAATGCTGATTTAGCCAACTTTTTCTTAATTCCAGAACCTTCTTCGATTCCAGCCATGATTCGACTATGAAATCTATTCAATACTCTAGGGACACACATCATGATGTGTGGCTTGATTTCCTGAACTTCATTCACTAAATTCAGAAGATCCGAGACAAAGTGAACTTCAGCTCCGAAGTAAATCATTGCACTCATGTCTCCTGCTTGTGCCAATGAATGGGCGAATGGTAGGAAACATGCAGTTCTTCTTCCTGGGTAAATTGGTGCCCGTCCTTGGATTGCTATCAGGTTATGCAATACATTCCAGTTAGACAACATCACTGCCTTAGGGAATCCACTAGTTCCAGAAGTGAAGATGAGGCTTGCAAGCTTAGTGTGATCCATACAGGGTTCATTTACTGGTTCAGCTGCTCTGCCAGCAGTAATGAAATCCATCCATGTGGATACATTAACTCCCTCAGGCATTTCTTCTGGCATCTCATTGTCCAAAATTACAACTCCCGCTTTGGGCCAAGGAGCATCGCCCCTATTTGCTGCGAAGTTTGTAAGAATTGATGCATCTGCAATAAACAAAATCGAAGGAGTTGCAAGTTCATAACAATACACAGATTCTTTCATTTTCATGTTGGTATAAACTGCTGATGCCGCCGCACCTAGCATGTTTGCAGCATAAAAAATCATAGCGAATTGCGGACTAGTGTCTACTATTTGCATTACTCTATCGTCTTCTTCTACTCCAGCCGCCCTCATTCCCGCGGCTAAAGCTTGAACGTTATCGTGGAATTGCCCTCTAGTAATCGGGACTCTTTCCATTCCTTCACTCGGTATGTATGTACATTGAACATTCTCTTCCCCCCAAAGTCCAACAGATTTCCGAAGCATATCATAGAGAGTCTTTGGGTCACCGTATTTGTCGCTAGGTTGTGACCAATCTCGGTCTAGAGGGACGGGTTTTAATGCGTTAGGAGGGGGGTTCCACATGGTGTTCACTCTTCTGACGACAGGGGGGGATGCACATGAAGGATGCGCCGGAGAATTTTCATATTATTGACTATAAAAAAGACATTTACACTATACTCATATATGCTATTGCATCTGAAATCAAAGCAATGGCAAGTAACAGCTCAGCCCTGTTGATTGGGATGATTTTCATTTTTGGCTTATTTGCAGGAGGAGGAGTCGTATACCTCTTTTCAGAAGATTCATCCCCTACCGATGATGTTGAACAAGATCAGGAAAATATTTCAGATAACCCACAATTATTGGATGAAAATGATGAACAAATAGATCCACCTATTGATGACACGTCTACAAATTCTTCAGATTCAAATCAGACAGGTACTGAAATCATAGATGATGGAAATAATACTACTGATAATTCCAATCCAAATAATGAAACTAATGATACTTCAGATCCTCCTGAAGAGTCGCCAATTCCACTTTCTGAACAGTGTTTGGATGGTCATCATAATCTGGTAAGCCATATTCATCCATGGATTTTTTTGACAATTAGAGGTGTTGAAATTACAATGCCGAGTGATATGGGAATAGACACTTCAATTTGCACAAATGCCATGCATCTCTTGCATTCTCATGATGCTTCTGGGAAATTACATATTGAAACATATGAGCCAATGACACTCAATCTATCTTTATTCTTTGCTATTTGGAATATCTCTGAACCTGGAGATGCATCTTTTGACCCGTTGTTTGAAGACCCTAGTAATGTTACTGTAAAAATAGATAATGTGGAACAGTCAGGTGATTGGAGAGAGATTATCTTTGAGGATGAAAAAATATTTGAGGTTATCTTTGATGATGCATTGCCTGATTCAGATGGCGATGGAGTAGATGATGGATCAGATGTTTGTCCAGGTCATGATGACAATATTGATTGGGACAATGATGGTAATCCAGATGGATGTGATGATGATGATGATGGAGATAATGTGGACGATGATTCAGACGCTTGTCCAGGTCATGATGATAATTTAGATTCAGATGGCGATGGAATTCCTGATGGATGTGACCCAATAAATGGAACGGTGTATGACTCCTCGGATCTTAGTCAGTTTTGGTTAGATAAATTCCTATGTCAGAATGGAACAGGAACCGGTATTGATGATTACAACACATCAGGAGATGATAATCACATTTGCGAAGTGACTGTTACTGTAGATGGGGACAACGTCACTTTGACGATGAATGGGATTCCAAATCATGATCTTGAATCAGGGCCAGGTTGTTGTGCAACAGCACAGTCATACACACTCACTGTTCCTAGAGAGCCAGTAAACGATACTACTGGAGGGCATTCGTCTACTAATTGTCCTTCAGCAGGTGGAAACTATCAATGTGCAGCTGATCGAGGGTCAATTGCTTATGGCATGAATGGAGTGCCATTCTTTGGCCCAGAAGATGGTCCTGGTGGGGATGCAGTTGCTTACCACCATGGCGAGTATGAAGAAGATAGACAGCAGATTTGGCTAGGAATCGGGTATGGCCATTCCGCAGGAGGCACCTATCATTATCATGCAGATGCAAATCTCATGCATTGGCATCCAAATGAGACCACTAATGAGGGATGGTTGGATTACTCATTCCCTTCTTCGCTGGATTCTGAAGTTTCATCTCCAGTTATTGGCGTTGCTTTTGATGGCTACCCAATTTACGGAATTTACGGTGATGATGGAAATGGTCAGATAACAGAGATGAAATCATCATACCAGTTGAAGTCTGGAGAAACAGGATACAATGGGATTGATGACTATGAGTATGTTGATGGATTGGGAGATCTCGATGTTTGCAATGGTCATTTCGGCCCCACTCCTGATTTTCCTCAGGGAATTTACCACTATCATTCTACAATTGAGAATGGAATAGGGGAAATGGGGTTCCCATATTTCCTTATTTGTTACCATGGAGAAGTTCCCAATAGTGAAGGAGAAGGTCCTGATTGTTCAGGGCATGGAGTAACGTGGGGCCCTGGAATAGGTCCACCTCCAGACGGATGTGGAGGGGGCGGAGGCCAAGGGCAGCAATCTACTGAAATTAATATTCTAGAACAGGAGTTTGTTTTCGATTGGAGTACTCTTATTGTAATGGTAATGTTCAGTGTAATTGGTTTGAGGAAATTTAGAAAACAATTATGATATTTTGAGTGCCGCCTCAAAAGCAATTCTCCAATCTTTTCCTCCATTCCGATTTGCAAAGGGATTCGCAGGACTAGGATGAGGTATCCCCCCTACTTGGGGAATCAAGTTGCTGTCAAAAATACCACTAATTCGTTTTTGAGAGTATCTTCCTACCCCTATTACTCTGGTAATTTCTAGAATCCTTACCACTTCCTTTAGGTGTTTATCACAAATGTCCATCAATTCCAAAGCAGCATTTCCTCGAAGCTTATCAGGAGTGATGTTTTTACCATGTTCATCGAACATCCACAGAGGACAATGATTTACGATAAAGACCTCCTTTCCTGAGGCATCTCCCGGTCCAAATAGTTCTGATAACGCCCCCCAAATTCTTGTGCCCGAGACTTCGGGTTTGGGATGTTCTAACCCAATAACTAGGCGTTTGGGATGGGAAATTGGCGGTTCACCAACATGAAGATCAGAGATTCCTAATATTTCACGAACCATTTTTGGGCAACCAAATGGGATTCCAGTGTTTCCCATCCCATGCCCGGGATTCATTCCAACAAGTAGTATATCTGCATCTCCACTTCCATGTCTTCTAATGTATTCTGAATGAGGATCCCAAGCATAATCTATTGGATTGTAAGCATATTCAATTTGTGGAGTTTCTATCACTAGTCTAGGAATTATCTCGTTTGCTTTTTGTCGAAGATTGGATGCATTTTCCAATAAATGATCAACCTTGTTCATTTTTCCACCACCATAATCGAATTTACTATTTCTGGTATTTGTAAATCTACAGTCTCGAATACATCTTGAACACTTTCGAATGCCAGTGAATTTCTGTTTGATGATAACCTATTTGCTCTTGCTGATACTATTTTCCACGCTGCCTTTTCTCCGATTCCAGGTATTGTTCTGAATTGTCTTTCAGTCATTGTATTCGGGTCTAATCCTACTTCCACTCCAGTAAGACTTCTAGACCCATGTCCAGTGACGATTACATCACTTTTTGTTTCAAGTGGAATATGGTAATTTACTCCCATGAGGATTGGATATGCTCCTATTTGTCGACCCATAGTTAGTCCTGGTTTCCCATGTATTTCTGGGTCTTTATGCATGGCATTTTCTATATGTCTCGGCAGACGAATTCTTCCATCGTGTGTTTCCCAATACACCTCATTTAGACGATGTCCAATAGGAAACATCTCTTGGAGAAGAGGTCCATCAATTTGATTTCGAACCCACTCTTTGAATTCTTGAAACGGCTTTTCATTCACCTTTTGGAATCCTTCTCCATCTACTTGTCGAATATTGATTCTTCGAATCCATACACCTGAATTTTTCAGAGACTCCAATAGGTCCTGATTCAGTTTGTAGGATGTATCGGTTTCACCTCTTAGGCCGGCTATAAAGTTTAATCCAGGTAGTAGTTTAGGAAGGCCGCGAGAACCTCTTTCTCGCCCATATTTATTGATCAGTTCTATTGCAGTATGCAATTGTTTAGAATCACAATTCAACCAATTCTCTTCATGTACTTGAGGGTCAGCTGATTCAAGCCCAAATGATAGAACGGCCCCATCGGAGAGTGTTTCAACTAGAGTTCGTGTGATTTCATCTGCGGGTTCTAGATTTTCTGCAATGATGCTAGGGTTTCCATTGTCTACATGAAGGGTGTCTATTCTTTCGTCTTCTCGGATGCCGTGAAGAAGTCTTGCAATTGGTTCAGGGTTAGGGATTGGATACTCAAGATCTACAACACCTTCAGCCATGTAGGTATACACATCAGTCATCCCACCAAGTCGTACATGAGTGACTCCATTGTCTGCAGCAATTTGGATTTCACGAATTACATCTTCAGGAGTTCTCCAAAGGGGAACTCCTTTTTTTGGTTCAATGCAAAAACGACACCCTCTCTTGTAACGAACACATCCTTGGTAAACTTCTACTTCATAGGTTAGGGGGCCTGGCTTGTCTTCTGTCCCTATATCTGGATGGCTAGTAACTGCGAAACTTGCAGCACCTTCTTGCGCCCATTTCGACCATTGTTCACCATTTCTACGCTTATGTGCCCATTCACCTGTTTCAAGAAAATGATTCAATGTTGCATCAGTATCTTGCAGTGCGAGAAATAGACCCTTTCGGAGTGGAACCCATCCTTGTTTTCTCCAACCCCTGATTGCCCAACCTCCAGCTACGATAGGTGTATTTCTAGGAAAAGATCGAATTAGAGCATCAGTCTCTTTGAGGGAAATGGGAGTTCCTCGGAGATATTTCCCTGGAACAACTGCCCCTGCAATTATTGCAATACCCTCAATTGTACCTTCTTTGACACAATCAGGTCTTTCTCCTAGCCTCCATTGATCAATAGTGACATATTCGTATTCTTTCTTTCTTGAACGAAGTAAACCACAGACATAACGGACATGGAATCCAATATAAGGAGGGACTCCGAAAGCGGCTGGTTCATCTTCATATCCATCAATGACTAGCCAAGTCATTTGTCTCCCTCACCCTTTGTGGGGGGGCTTTAGCCTTTCATCCTAAGTGTAAATTCAGTTTCTACGACTACGATCTCCACGACCCTTGTTGTCTCCGCGTCCTCCGCGGCCTCTATTGTCTCCGCGCCGGCCTCCTCCTCCGGAATTGGCTTCTTCAAATCGTATGCGTCTTCCACCTAATTTGACGTCTTTCATTGCCTTGATTGCATTTCGTCCTTGTTCTGGATTATCAAATACAATGAATCCAAATCCTTTCGGGGAACCGTCACGATCGGTGACAATATCGATTTTTCGAAGTGATCCATGGGGTTCTACAACCTCTCGAATTTCCTCTTCAGTAGCGCTATGGGGTAAACCACCTACGAAGACCTTCAACCCAGCAGCCTTTTCAGCTTCTTTCCGCATACTGTTGATGACTTCTCTTTCCTTTGCAAGTTCTTCTTTTGATGCATCGCCACTCTTCACCTTGTCCATGCAATCACGACATCGGATTGGTTTACCTGGAGTTGGTTCGAAAGGTACCTTGGTTGCAGTTCCACAAAGTGTGCAAGTCGTTGCATGCATTTCTCTTCGAGGTCTTCCGTCTCTACCAGTAGGCCTTCTAATCTGACTATCAGGCATCTTGTGGTTTTCACCTCTCCTGTAGTCGGCCATAGGGGATAGGTACGGACGAGCTCCATCGTGTCCTAATCTTCCATCCATTTCAGAAGTCCACCTCTCTCCACCTCTATTCAGTGGTGACAAATCGATTCCTTCTGGAATCATATGGCCATGTCCATACCCATTAGATAGAGCACGATAACCAGTGTAATCACAACGAACACATGCTACATTTTGGTCAGGAGTTTTGTCACTAACTTCTAGGAAAATACCACATGCTGGACAGATAGAATGTAGGACTCCTAAGGAAGGATCTCCCTTACAAGAAGCTTTGACCATTGGTTCTGATTTAATTACTCGTGCTCTGACGATATCTCTACTTCTCATTCCATCTCCTGGTGACGGCATGAATCGGTCAACAATCTCTGAGACAAAGATATCTGCAGTTCTATGTAATGCATCTAAAGTTCGATTAGGATCTTGTCTCCCTTCAATATGGAGGATTACTATCTCAGCAGTCTTAGAATGAAGACGAGATACACGGCCGATGACTACTTCTCCTTCTTGAGGTATTACAGGAGTAGACCCCGATGTAACTACGTCAACTACATCTTCAGTGATGCTGACTGTTCCTGAACGTAGAGCCACCCACTGTTCTTGATGACGTCCAATGCCTGACCCAGTTACTACATCCTCTTCCAGGTGTAGAGTAGTTCCTGGGGTAACGAACATACCATCAGACGTGTTCATGCCTTCGGCGACTGGACGGTTCCCTATCAACGCGCCGGCCGCTTAATCCACCACATGGCAGCCTCTGTTGAGTCCCTTCTCTTAGTATGGTGTGGATAAATTGCAGGCATTGGGAGATCTACTTCCATCCATCTTTTCGCCTTCCAACCCGCTGCTTCAGCCCATGGTTCGATATGCTTAGCTCCTCTTCCATGTAGGAGATGGATTGATTCTGTAGCACATTTAATCGCGGCATCGAGAAAGGGCCGATCTGCTCTAGGTGTTTGTCTCCCCCAAGGGGGGTTCATAATGACCAAGTCTCGTGTTAGTTGCTCTTCAACAATAGAACGTACATCTCCATTCAGGATTCTACATTTGTCATCTAGGTTCATTGATGAGATGGCCTTTTGGAGAGAAATACATACTTCGGGATCAATTTCAACAAATATTGCATTTGGCGCACCTAACAGAAGTGCCCCGATTCCAAGAATTCCATTTCCTGCACCTAGGTCAATTACCCCATCTGTTTCCTCAAATGGTTCTTCAGAATTTATTGAAAATAGCCATCTAGCAGCGGTTTCCCCATCTGTTCCGTATTGTTCTAGAGCCGGTTCTCGGAAAGGATGAGCTGGTAATTTGGACAGAGTCATCGCAAGATGCCGCAGTCGCATAGCCCTCGGTGTTCGCTATTACGCATCAATCAAACGCCACCAAGACGGTTTCCAGTACGAAAACGGTCGTTTGTAGGTACTTGCGAATTTGTAGGTTGTTGTGGAATGCTATTTGTTCCTGATTTGAATTGTTGAATAGATGCTGCCTCACGCTTCAATTGAACAGTTAGTTCAAGCCCTGGCATTCGATCACCACAGTATCGACAAAACTTAGCCGCATCGGCTTGTTCTCTTCCACACTCTGTGCAATGCACCATACCTTCAACAACCTACACATGCGTATGAACGTTCGTCACTGAAAGATTCCAACTACCATTGTCCAGACATCAATTCCAGCCGCAGAGGCTCTTTCTGAAACATCTAGAAACTTAGCATGTTCCATAATTCCAGTCATATCTAATCCATCTGCTCTTAGCATTTCGATGGTTTGTCTTACTTCCACCATTAGAGGCGATTCTGTGTTTTCTTCAGCTACAACTTCGACAACTGAAAATTCATCTTCATCTTTGGGTGAATCTAGAATTTCTTTATCTTCATTAGAATCGATTACAACTTGCGGATCGTTTTCAACAGGCATATCACCCTCATCTTCAACATTAGATGAAAAAGTGTAACATTTCCCTTGAAAATCTAAGGGATCAAAGGGAAGCAGAATAGATGGAGAATCAGAGGCCTCTGGATGCCTGAAACATGACCATGAACTTTCTAGGAAATCAGCGTTTGAGGTAGGCGATATCGTCACCTCTAATCGAGCCCAACCTATGGAAACAAGAGGCTTCATCCAAATCCCCAAATCTTTGGTTGCGATATCAATCAGGTGAATACTATGCCCAGATGCATTGAAACCATTCTCTTCAATCTCTTCAAGTTCTGAACGAGGTCGAAGATATGTTGAGAATATTACTTCGTTATTTTGCACCGATTCTACTACTTGTTCGTATTCGGGACGATATGACCTTGGCATAATGAGAACCACTCTTGTTCTCCCGTCTTTTTCAGTTGAACCAGACAATCCTCGAAACGACCCTCGGGTCATTCTGGGAGCAGCCATATTGATTGGACATCAAGGATGGTTATAGCCCTCACCCGAAGATGTTGATTGAATCCATCCACGTCGAACGGAATCTAACTCTGCAAGTAGGACACACCCTCCTGCTGCACCGCGAATCGTATTTTCAGAAAATGCAGACCATCGAATTACACAACCCTCAATTTCAGGTGTTGTAACGACTATTGCCATTCCAGCATGAAGGTTTTCTGAAGGGTCTGGATTAATTTCTGAGGTCCCTGCCCATCTATTGATATCGGGAGCAATGGAATCGTTTATGATAATATGAGATTGAGGAGAAGATGGTAATCCTGAACAAATATTTGTTGCAGATTTTTCCCATTTGTCCATTATCCATTTCTTTGTGACTGGGGATTCAGTTTCTATTTCGATATGAACAACATGACCAAATTCACGTTCAATTCGTTTACAATCGACGAATACTTCGAAGGATGGCTTGTGTTCGATTTGATTAATCATAGAAGATAGCAATCGAATTAATTCTTCTTTGATTTTCTCTGCCTCACCAGGGATTTCTTCTGAAGGTCGTTCTCCAGAACGTGTGGAAATCAATAGTTCCAACCCTCCACCGGAGACAGATTGTTCTGTTGAAATTGAAATTCGTTCGATTTTGATTTCTGTATTTATTGGATTGATAGATAATGCAATTGGCATTACTGTGCAGTTTGTTGAACAAATGATGCCTGATTTCCTTGAATCTAATAAAACAAGATGATTTGAGTTTACTTCTGGAATTACTAATGGTACCTCAGGGTCCATTCTATGATGAGATGCGTTTGAATAAACAGTGCACCCTTTTTTGATAAAAAGTGGTTCTATTTGAGCTGCTATTGAAGAAGGAACAGCGCTGAAAATAACATGAACATCATCACTTTCAGCTAATTCCAAACCATCTTCCATACTAAGAATTTGCAAATTTGGAAGTGCAGGCCTTTTTTCATCAAGATGCCATGGTAATTCAGACAGTTTTTTCCCGGCAGAATTAGGAGACCCTATCACTCCAATTAACTCAAAAAATGGATGATTACTCAACCGTTGTTGAAATCTCTGAGAGACCAATCCCCCCGACCCTAGAATGATGCAACCAATCTTCGAATCAGGCATGATTGGCTCCTCTGTTGCATCGTTGCCACCTTGCCTGTGTATTCAAAACGCTTGGTAGAATTATTTTTTTGTAAATGGGCAAGATAATGACCTTCCAAACATCTTTCTAAAAATAATCGGGTTTGATCAAATGTACCCTTATCACAATAAAATCAAACAACGGATTAGGAATAATGAACTAATAGGATACGAATATGTTGATCAATACAAGGACATCAAACCTTGTCTGTTACTGTTTTTTGAAACCATTCCCGAAATTAGGCCGATTAGAGAATATCGTTTTGAAGAGTATGAATCTATTTTGGAATTATGGGAAAATAAATCGTAGTAGATTAAACAACACGAATAGGTTACTAACATATTATCCAACTCATTTCAAGTTTGATTGGTTAAACATTATATCGAATTGTAAGTGGTGAGAACCATGAACAATGATACTGTTCTAGTTACAGGTGGTGCTGGATTCATTGGTCAACACCTCACCACTGAACTATTATCTCTAGGAAGAAAGGTTACCGTTTTAGATGATTTTTCAACCGGGCTCACCCTGGCCCCGCATCCGATGTTACGAGTAATTGAAGGAGATATTTCAAATCCTCTTATTCGCGAAGAAGCACTTTATCAAGTTAAATCTGTAATTAATTTAGCCGCAATTGCATCGGTCTCTTTATGCGAAAGTGAACCAGAATTAAGTTCTAAGGTAAATTTCCTAGCTGCTGAAAATTTATTCCGAGAGGCCTCAAATCGAGATGTTTCTGCTATTCTTCATGCCTCTACTTCTGCTTTGTATGGGGTACCTGAAGAATTGCCTTTGACGGAGAATTCATCAATTCACCCCATTGGAAAATATGGTTTAGACAAAGAAAGTGCTGAGAATGCACTTCTTTCTATCAAAACCACTCCTGTATGTGCATTAAGATTGTTCAATGTATTTGGCCTAGGACAAAAAAGAGGTTCCCCGTATAGTGGAGTGTTGACAATTTTTGCTGATAGAATTAGCAAACAGCAACCGTTGACAATTTTTGGAGATGGATTACAGACTCGGGATTTTATTCATGTGAAGGATGTAGTATCTGCATTCATTTCCTGCCTGTATGACCTTGAAAAAGAAGGTCAAAAATCAATGGTCAATGGTAAGAAATTCAATGTTTGTTCCGGAGAATCTTTGACTTTGCTTGATGTTGTTGAAGCATTTAGTTCAGCATCTACACTTTTACCAGAGATAAATTTTGAACCACCTAGAGAGGGTGATATCTTGCATAGTTTAGGTTCATTTGATGAGTTGAATAAATCAATTGGTTGGACTCCAACCCAAGACTTTTCACAACGATTGGGTGAATTATTGCTATGAAATTGGCTTCCGAACGAATCGTCTTCTAATTACCTTCATCGCTATACGAAAACCATCTGCAATTGAACCAAGTTTTGATTGCCCAATTCGTTTGTCGTAGTGAATAGGAACCTCACTAATTACTAACCCGTTGTGAGCAGCAGCAGCATACATTTCGGCTTCAATTTCAAAACCAATTGAATTCAATTCCATCTTTTCTATTGAATTTCGGCTTAGAACCCAAAACCCAGTACATAGATCTGAGACATATGTCCCGTGAAGGAAAACAGCCAACCATGTAAGCATATGATTTCCGATCCAATTCCTTCTACTCATTGCACCTGATTCGATCCATCCTTTCATCCTAGAACCAATTACAATGTCTACATTCTCTTCATCTATTTTTTTGATCAATGTAGTAATTTCTTCAGGCCTATATGTGCCATCTGCATCCATCATCACTAGAGCCAAATCATTAGAATTCATAAAAATTGAAAATGCTTCTCTCAATCCGCGTCCTTTTCCTGAGCCGCTATGTTGTCTAATAATCTCACAATTCAGATCGGCGGCCAATTCAATTGTCCCATCAGTGGAACCGCCATCTACAACGACAATACGAGCATCCCATCCTTGAGAAGCAATGTCTTGGAAAGGAATTCGTTCTACCACATTTCTCAAAGCCCTTGCTTCGTCAAGAGTAGGAAGTAGGATTGTGATGCCTCGTTGTTTCATTGTAACACCTCAAATCTCGGAAATCTCCAACCAATGGACCCAAACTCCATTTGAATCAATTAAACGATCACCTCTTCCTGAAACCCCTGTCGGGTTTAGCCAAGCCTCATTGTCTGTATCTACATCAATCAATATGGAAATTGAACCATCATCTCCTACATTGATCAATGTACTTACCATTTCTACAGAACCCTCAGTTATTTTTTCGATCGTTGTTGAGTTTCCATTACTATATGCAGTGATGGAAACAGTTTGTTCTGGCGGGGCCTCAATTAATGCTGATACTCTTACCATTGATGACCTCATTCCTCTTGTTGTCAATATATCCTTTGTAACTGAACCATCTGATAGAAATACACGATTTTCAGAAACCGGATATTCGGGCCAATCGTACAAACCAGTCCAAGGTGAGGCCCTCCAATCACATCCAGCATTGCATGATTTTTCTTCAAATCCGTAAATCATAATTTCGCGAGTGGATTCAGCAGTAGGGTTCAGATGAAATTCCCAAATTCTGCTTCCATCTTGATCTGAAATCATAGACCAGTAATTGGAAGTAGCCAATAAGAATCCCACTTCACCTCTAGGGCTGGTAATTGCATGTGTAATTCCCAATTCGCTCAATCGTTCAAAATCATCGTTCAATATGGCATTGTACGTTTGAAATTGAATTCTCTCTTCTATTTTGATTAATCCTAAGTTTGGAAAGGCAGTTCTCTGGAGTTCTCCTTCAACATCTAGTAGATACCCCCACGGCCGGTTTTCAACGAAAACAATCGCATCATCGGGGAGTTCCAATGACTGATGGATCATTCGATCCCCATCAGTTCGAACCCATAGTTCAGGATGTTGATGCAATGTTGTGAACCAACCAATTGTTAACAATAACAGTGAAGCGCAAATTGCAAATGAACATTGAAGGAAAAATGGAGAAATATCTGAAGGAGAATCAAAGAACTGTCTCGACTCAATTTCTCCTTCATTTTGTTCGTGAATTTGTTCCTTCTTACCCATCATCCTTAATCTGATTGAAGGCGCTAAACCAAGAGCACCTAATGCAGCTAGAGGTATATGGAATCCATGCATCGACATACTATACAGAATATAGGAAACTAGGGTTAGTAGACCGATTCCAACTATTCCTTCCAATAAGTGAATTAGACTAAGAATCCAGAGTAATAACAACCACGACAATAGCAACCTTCCTTCTAATGAGTTCCTACTTCTCCATGCTCCCCAAATTGCGAATGGAATCAATGGCCCATTCCATTTAATCAACGCAAAACCTCCTTGCCAGCCATATTCTGCAAGAATTGCCACATCTTGTACTCTAGGCGCAAAAACCCCTGCTGCAATGAATAGTGAGACTCCAATCACCAAACTCGATCCTAGAATTACTCGATTTCGATTGGATTCGGTTTCATTGCTATTCGCTCTTACAAGCGTTCGCCCCATAATGAGTAGAATCAGGTACATTGCCCCGCTGGGATGGATTACACCTGCTGCGGCTACTGAAATCAAAGCCATAGAATCTTGTCGAGCGGATCTTTTTTCGGCGTTCATCACCACTAATAAACCTAGAATCAAACCCAATTGAGATAGTACCGAAGGGTAACCTGAATCAATCATCTTGGCAAATAATCCTGCACTCAAGGTCATTGATACCAACATACTTCCACCTGCTCCAAATCGCGTAAAAACGCCTGCTAGGCTAGCACAAAGAAGCCCTAAACCAAGATGTCCAATTAGAGAAACTGCAGTGGAAGAATCAATTCCAGTAATTGCCATAATCACAGCAGCAGTTGAAGGAAGAGCAGGAGGATAGGTCCATTTCCCTATACTAGGAGGTGGTAAATTGGTTGTTCCAGATGATTCTAACGTATCTGCCAAGGTCGCAAATCCAATCCAATCGATTCCAAGTGGTTCAATGAAAAGGAAATGTGGCAGCATCAACCCAATAATTCCAGCACAGGATGCAATAAGAATCCAAAAATCTGCAGTCGAGAACTCCCATTGTATTTTCTCAGAAGCAGGGATCGGTTTCTCCCACTGTTCAGGATTTTCTCTTCTTTGTGCCTTTTCTATTTCAGTTTCTAATCGTTCCCATGGGCTCTCAACTTCCCCCTTTTCTTCATTACTCTGCGTAATTTTCCTAGAACCAATTTCCATCAAACCCCAGAGAAACAAAACTGGTAACAACCTAAGTTCGTTGAAAATCAATACACTCCATCCAATTATTCCAAGCATGAGGAACAACGAGATTCCAGGGACGATAAGGAGTCGTTGAGCATCCGTTCGGGCAGGGTCTAGATGGCTCAGAAATCTATCAGCCATCCATAGACATGGGGCAAGTAATAGGATAATCGCAGACAATTGTCTGAGTAAATCTCCTTCGAACCACATGGTCCCACCTAGAACGAAGACTGATGAGGACCCTCATAGCGGATTCCCTCCTCGGATGGTTCATGATGAGGTGGGACAGTGAATCATTTCACCCCGTTGTAATTTTCCCTGAGGAACCGAAGGTACTCGATTTGACAGGTTCAGAAGACTATGGTTCTGAAAATGAAAAGTGGACAATAGGAAGATACGATGAAGTGAGATCGATTTACACTTCAGATCTGTTTAGTGATGGGCGAACAGTACATGTGGGGTTGGATTTAGGTGGACCAGTGGGGACTCCTGTGTATGCGTTTTTAGGCGGGATTGTACATGCATCCGGATTCAATTCTGAATTAGGGGACTATGGCCATACTATTGTGACTAAACATAGAATTGATGGGCAGGATTTTTGGGCATTGTTTGGACATTTAGATGCCGAATCTACTGAGTCTCTTCGTCCAGGTGATTCAATAAGTTCTGGACAATTAATTGGTAGATTTGGAGCAGAAAATGAGAATGGTGGTTGGCCCCCACATGTCCACATTCAATTAAGTCTAATCGAACCTGAAGGACATGATCTCCCGGGAGTTGTACATCCTGATGATCGTGAATGGGCCCTTTCGGTTTTCCCTGATCCAAGATTGATTCTTGGCCCGATTTATTGATCCATTGGGATATTACTGAGATGTTCTTTGAGATTATTGATAGGGCCAATGCTGGTAGGATTCTTTCCACGTAGAAGTGCGGATGCAATTGATAACCAGTCACTCATATGGGCTCCATGTAGAATACACTCTACTAGGGATTCTCCTTGACAGTCAAGAATTGTTGTAGGAACAT
>Ga0066849_10000202_pt1 | contig 22805 bp, 22 predicted proteins | sample ETNtaG_9_FD_65492 | JGI IMG/M metagenome (GOLD analysis project Ga0066849, IMG submission 65492) | Marine microbial and viral communities from oxygen minimum zone, Eastern Pacific Ocean - ETNP201406SV69 | ecosystem: Environmental > Aquatic > Marine > Oceanic | place: Pacific Ocean: Eastern... | reverse complement strand
AAACCTAAATAATCTATCTGAGTTAATACTAATTTGGGATTACAAACCAGTTGAGACTAATAAAGAAAAAATAAATGAATAACATAGTTGTAATATTATTAAGCACATTAATCTCAATAGTTCTGACTATTTCTACATTCCCTCTGGGTAATGTTTCACCTGACTGGATATATTTGTTCATTATCTATTGGATATTAGCGGCTCCAGGCTTATATAGTTTATTAACAATCTGGCTGATAGGCCTATTAGCTGATGCAACTCTTGGTGCAGTTTTAGGGTTAAACGGATTAGTCTATGTGATTATATCCTTTATAATTTTAAGATCTTATAAATCACTAAGATATTTCACTATACTGCAACAAAGCATAATAGTATTTTTATTATTAGCTATTAAAGCAACAATTATTATTTGGATTGATTCACTTCTTAATATGAATGCTTATACTTATGCCTTATACTGGAGCTGTTTTATAAGCGCTCTATCTTGGCCTATTATCTTCTATAGTCTTCGTTACATTCGTAGAAAATATAATATCTCATAATGAAAATTCTTGCAGATAGCTTAAATAAAGAAAAAGCTATTTTACTCCAAGAAATAATTAAAAATAGTTATCTAAAAACAATAGATGATAAGATACATATTAATTTAAAAAAAAATGAAATATATATAATAAATAATAACTATAAAGTTCCATCTATGATATCTATTAATCATAATAAGATTTTAGGTAAAAAGAATAATAGTATATTTTTGAAATTATTTCCTAAAAAAAATAGTACTGTATTAGACTGTACTGCAGGATTAGCTAGAGATAGCTATATACTTAAATCCCTTGGGTTTCATGTTACCATGATTGAAAAGAATCCTTTATTAATCTTAATGATAAGAAGTTTTATAAAAAGAAATTTAATTTCAAATCTAACGCTTTATCATGGTAATTCTTATGACTTTTTATGCCAAACAAAAAAAATATATGATTATGTTTATATTGATTTTATGTTTAATAAAATTAAGACTAAATCCCTGTCTTCAAAAAATGATGAATTTCTTAAAACTATTTGCAATGACGAAAACAATAAAAATATAATAATTTCAAAAGCAATAAAAAAATGTAAATTGAGAGTGGTAGTAAAGGAAGCAAAATATAGCAAAAACGAATTCTTAAAACCTGACTATGGCATATCTACAAAACTTATTAAATACAATATCTATAATGGTAGCTGTAAATAATTTTAAGTAACACCTTCTAGATTTAGTTGTTTAAATTAAATATAATGGAGATGAACTAGCGCAAAACTTTAAGGAGGTTATGATGAATGAAATAATAAAAAACACGATTTCTGACTCAATTAAGGATTGTGATGTTAAAGTAGAGGGAGAGGAATCGAAATACACTGTGCATATTATAAGCGATGTTTTTCTAGGAAAATCTACAGTTGAAAAACATAAAATTGTGTATGCAGCTTTAGATAAATATATAAAGTCCGGTGAAATTCATGCTTTAACTATAAAAGCATTTACCGTAGATGAGTCTAATCAAGCCAATTAATCAAAAATTCAAATCGTCAAAAATTATCCATGTTGATATGGACTGCTTTTATGCTTCTGTAGAAATAAGAGATAGGCCAGAATTAAAAAATAAACCTGTAGCAGTTGCAGGTAATTCAGATGCTAGAGGAGTTGTCACTACTTGCAACTATGCTGCTAGGAAATATGGTATTAAATCTGCGATGCCTTCTATAACAGCAAAAAAATTATGTCCAAAAATTATTTTTTTACCTGTAAATATGGAAAAATATAGAAAAATCTCAAGTGGAATTCATAAAATATTTAGATGTTATACTAAGATAATAGAGCCAGTGTCACTTGATGAGGCATATTTGGATGTAACAAACTCTAAATATTGTAATGGCGATCCAGATCAAATGGCTAGACAGATTAGACAAAAAATATTTGATGATTTTAATATTACAGCTTCTGCAGGTATATCATCAAATAAGTTTCTTGCGAAACTTGCTAGCGAATGGCATAAACCTAACGGTCAATTTTCAATATATGATGATGAAATAAAAAAATTTATTATATCTCTCCCTATTAGAAAAATTCATGGTGTGGGCAAAATAACTGAAGAAAAATTAGTTAAATTAGGAATTAAAAACTGCAGAGATTTACAAAACATAGAGTATGAAAAATTAGTTAACTTATTAGGTAAATTTGGTATTGCTTTATATTATTTATGTAGAGGCATTGATGATAGAGTTGTAGAAGATAATAAAGTTAGAAAAAGCCTTAGTGTCGAAGACACTTATATTAATGATCTTATATCATTTGAACAATGTTTAAATGAGTTAAAAATAATTTACGAAAAATTAATCAAAAGATTACAACAAAAAGACGGTGGTAAAAAAGCCATAAAAGCATGTTTCATAAAAATCAAATACAGTAACTTTAAAGTTAATAGTTCTCAAATATTGACAACTCAAATTACATTTATGATTTTTCATAATTTATTAGAAAAAATTTATAATTCTAAATCAAGTCCTATTAGATTATTGGGCGTAGGTGTTAAATTTGATAATTCTCCTCAATTAAATTTAAATATCTATTAAATTATACTGGCATTATTAAAAATTTTTTCTTATGATGGGTGAACACTAAACTTTGGGAGTTACAATGAAATTTGAAACAATTGCAATACATGGAGGGTACTCACCAGAACCTACTACTAATGCTGTAGCTGTACCCATATATCAAACTACTTCTTATTCGTTTAGAGATACGCAGCACGGGGCAGATTTATTTGATTTAAAAGAAGCTGGTAATATTTATACAAGGATAATGAATCCTACTTCTGACGTATTAGAGAATCGTGTCGCAGCCATGGAGGGAGGTATTGGAGCGTTAGCATTAGCTTCAGGATCAGCTGCAACTACGTATGCAATTATGACTATATGCGAAGCTGGAGATAATGTAGTTAGTACTGGCACTTTATATGGAGGAACTTATACATTATTTGCACACCAACTTCCAAGATTTGGAGTTGATATAAAGTTTGGTGATCATGACAAAATTGATGAATTAGAAAAGTTAATTGATTCAAAAACAAAGGCTGTCTTCTGTGAGTCCATTGGTAATCCAGCAGGCAATGTTGTTGATATACCAAAAATGGCTAAAATGGCACATAAATATAATATACCTTTAATCGTAGATAATACTGTTCCATCGCCGTACTTATTCAGGCCTATTGAACACGGGGCTGATATCGTAGTACATTCGCTTACAAAATATATGGGTGGTCATGGTACATCAATTGGCGGTATTATTGTTGATTCGGGTAAATTTCCTTGGGCTAAACATAAAAAGAAATTTAGCAGGCTAACTACACCTGATATGTCTTATCATGGAGTTGTTTTTTCTGAAGCATTAGGTGATGCTGCTTTTATCGGCGCAGCTAGGTGTGTAGCACTAAGAAATATGGGGGCAGCTATTTCACCATTTAATAGTTTTTTAATATTACAAGGAATAGAAAGTTTAGCTGTTAGAATGGATAGACATTGTGAAAATGCAGTTAAAGTTTCAAACCACTTACTTAAGGATCCAAATATTACATGGGTAAAATATGCTGGCATGCCAAGTAGTCCTGACTATCAATTAGTTAAAAAACTGATGAACGGGAAAGCTTCGAGTGTATTAAGTTTTGGAATTAAAGGAGGAAGAACAAATGGATCTAAGTTTATTGATAATTTAGGTTTAATTACAAGACTAGTAAATATAGGTGATGCAAAATCATTAGCATGTCACCCTGCTTCTACAACACATCGACAGTTAGGCCCTGATGAACTTAAAAAAGCTGGAGTTCCAGAAGACTTGGTTAGATTATCAATTGGCATAGAAAACGTAGATGATATTATTGAAGACATAGATCAAGCATTAAGCTCTATATTTGGTAAAAGTAAAAAAAATTAATAAAATAATTATTTCTTAATATAAATTTCTTTTCCTAACGCCTTAAATTCTTTAGATTTTTCATCTAAACCAAAATTAATTGCAATTTTAATATCGTCAATACCTTTTTTATTGGCATAATCTCTTATATCTTGAGTAATCTTCATTGAGCAAAAGTGAGGTCCGCACATCGAACAAAAATGTGCAACTTTTGCACTTTCTTGTGGTAATGTTTCATCATGAAATTGTTTTGATTTATATGGATCCAAACCTAAATTAAACTGATCTTCCCATCTAAATTCAAATCTAGCTTTTGATAATGCATTATCTCTATATCTTGCAGATGGGTGTCCTTTTGCTATATCTGAAGCATGAGCAGCAATTTTATAAGCCATTAAACCTTCTTTAACATCATCCTTATTAGGTAAACCAAGATGCTCTTTAGGGGTTACATAACATAATAATGCAGTTCCAAATGAACCTATATTAGCTGCACCGATAGCTGAAGTTATATGATCATAGCCTGGCGCTATGTCTGTAACTAATGGTCCGAGTGTATAAAATGGTGCTTCGTAACATAAAGATTCTTCCATAACTATGTTTTCTTTTATTAAATGAATTGGTATGTGTCCTGGTCCTTCAATCATAACTTGAACGTCATTATTCCATGCCTTTTTTGTTAATTCTCCTAAAGTTTTTAATTCTGAAAATTGAGCATCATCATTAGCATCTGCTATACTGCCTGGTCTTAAACCATCGCCAAGTGAAAATGTTACATTATATGTTTTCATGATTTCACAAATATCTTCAAAATGAGTATACAAAAAATTTTCTTGATGGTGTGCCAAACACCATTTAGCAATTATTGAACCTCCTCTTGAAACAATTCCAGTCACTCTATTCATTGTTTTAGGAATATACTTTAATCTAACCCCAGCATGTATCGTGAAATAATCAACTCCTTGTTCAGCTTGCTTAATAAGGACTTTTTTAAAGATATCATATGTAAGATCTTCTGGTTTTCCATTAACTAACTCTAGCGCCTCATAAATAGGAACGGTTCCAATTGGAACAGGCGAATTTCTAATAATTTTCTCTCTAGTTTCATAAAGATTTTTTCCAGTAGATAAGTCCATAACTGTGTCTGCTCCCCATCTAACAGCCCATAGGAGTTTATCTAATTCCTCGTCTATATCAGATTTGACAGGGGAGTTTCCAATATTTGCATTTACTTTTGTAAGAAATTTTTTTCCTATTATCATAGGTTCTAACTCAGGATGATTTATATTAGACGGAATAACCGCTCTTCCTTCGGCAATTTCTTTTCTAACAAACTCAGGAGTAATTTTACTTTCTGATTTTACATTATTTATAAATGTATTTTCTCTAATTGAGACAAACTCCATCTCTGGAGTTATAATACCTAGTTTTGCATAATGCATTTGAGATACATTTTTATTATTTTTACTTTCCCTTGTTATTACAGATATACTTTTTTTCTTCTTTGATTCCTTAAATATTGGCGAGATATGTTGTCGACTATATTCTCTTGTATCATCTCTATCGTTAATCCAATCTTGTCTAATTTTATCGAGTCCTTTAAAAACATCAATATTATGGTTTCCATCTGTATATGGGCCCGTAGTATCGTAAACATATATTGGGTCATTTTTCTCGGTTATTCCATTAAGGTTGGTTGCTGTCTGCTCAATCATCCTAAATGGTACTCTTATATTTTCTTTTGTACCTGTTATGTAAGTTTTTTTTGAATTTGGGAAATTCTCTAGATATTGATTTATATTAATCTTCTTATTACTCATTAATTGCGCACTCTATAATCAATGTTTTAATTGACTTATACTATAACAATACTAAACTTACCAATGAAATGAAAGACCATAATAACTATACAATGGATGCGGTTAAAAATAATATAAGATCTCAGAATGTAATTGATGAGAATGTTCTTAATGCTATCAGTGTTGTGCAAAGAAGTGAATACTTGCCAGAAAATTATAAAAGTTTTGCTAATGTAGATATTGATATACCTATTGCTCATGGGCAAAAAATGTTGACGCCGTCCGTTGAAGCTAAAATTATGCAGTCACTTACCATAAAAAAAGATGAAAACATTCTTGTGTTAGGTTCGGGGACTGGTTATCTAGCTTCTTGTGCGTCATTGTTATGCAATAAGGTACATGGCATTGATTATTACGAGGACTTTGTTAAACTATCTTTGCAAAATAAAGATAAATTTTCTTTTAAAAATTTATCTTTTGAAAAAAAAGATATATCATCGAACTGGAAAATAATTGGAAAATTTGATGTTTTAATTTTTACATTTAGCATTGAGTCTATAGATATAATTATTTCTAATATGTCGAAAAATTCTCGCGCTTTTGCTTTTTTAGGTAATAATAATTCTCCAATTAAATCTGGTGTTATAATTAAAAAAACAGATGACAGTAGTTATACAACAGAGCATATTTTACAAACAAGTATTGCGCCTATAATACAAAATGATGCTTGAAAATAGTCCAAAGGAAATTGAGTCATTAATTAATAATAATGACAAAATAATCATTCTTGATGTTAGAGAAAAATGGGAATATGATATATGTCATATCAAAAATTCATTAAATATCCCAATGGGGCAACTAGTAGATAGGATAAGTGAATTTGATAAATGTGATTTATATGTCATTGTGTGTCACCATGGCATTAGAAGTAGAATGATTGGTAAATATTTAAGTAATATAGGGTTTACAAATATAGTGAATTTAACTAACGGTATAGATGGTTGGGCAGATGAAATTGATAATACAATGGAAAAATATGTTTAAATTTTATAATTTTTTAATATTAATAATATTGATTTTTCCTCAATATTTATATTCCGCTGATTTAATGGATATTTACAATAGGTCACTGAAACATAATAATGACTTAAAAATCATAGTGAATAATCATAAAATTTCTGAGGAATTATATAACCAAACTTCATCTACTATTTTTCCTACTGTGAGTTTATCAGCAAATAGTAATAAAACAGAAATAAATAAATACATAGGATCAGGAACCAACACGGATTATACAACTGATACATACTCTATAAATATTACTCAACCAATTTTTAGATTATCCTTTTTTGATGAATTAGAAAAAGCTAATGATTTAATTAAAAAATCAAATCTTGTAGTATTGAACCAAGAAAAAATTATCATGATTAAATCTGCAGAACTATATTTTAATTTAATAAACAAAAGAAACGAAATTTCTGCTGCTATGAATAAAGAAAAAATGATGTCTTTGAAATATGATAATAGTAAAAAATTATTTCAAAGGGGATTAATAACTGATGCAGAATTAAATAGACATAGAAATAATTATGATTTGTCACTAATAGAATATGACATGGCTGAAAATAATCTTGACCTTTCAGAACAGGATATCTATATATTTGCAGGTAAAAAAATTGAAGAAATTCATAACCTGGACACAGAAATTGAAATACCAATAAGTAATTACGACATTGTTTACGTTATGTCAAAAGCTTTAGCGTTTGATGAAAATATTAAAATGGCAGAATATGATGTCAGCATAAGTAAAAATGATATGAGATCTAATAAGTCGCAACATTATCCAACTCTAGACTTAGTTGCATCTTATGATTATTCTGATGTTAGTAGTGGTACACGTTTTGGGGCAACTAGACAAGAAGCTAGCACGGTTGGAGTGTCTTTGAATTTTCCTATATATCAGGGTGGTTTTCAAACAGCTAAAATCAATGAAGCAAGATACGTATATGAAAATGCACAAATTAATTTAGATCAGATGAAACGAAATTTAAAAAAAGAGATTATAGAAAAAATTAACATGCATAATCTATTAAAAAAAATGATTTTTGCAAAAAAAACAGATTACCAAAATACCAATCAAAATTATAAATCTGCAAAAAAAGGATTTATGTCTGGAACATATACAGATGTAGAAGTTCAAGAAACTAAACTGAAGCTTATACAAGCTAAGAATAGTTATATAAAAACATCTCTAGATTATATTTTAATTGATCTTAAATTAAAGAAATATTCATCTTCCTTAACAAAAGATAATATTAAAGAAATAAATACTATGCTCATCTGGTAATAAATGTATACCGAATGATTAAATATAATTTTTTTCTTTATTTAATCTCCCCTCTATTAATAATTAAACTTATTTTTAATGCAATCTATAGAAAAAATGGTCTGAGATTTATTTCTTCTAGACTTGGTTTGTTTAATTACAAAATTTACAGTGATAGCATTTGGATGCATGCTTCCTCAATTGGTGAAACTAAATTAGCAATAAAAATTTATGAAAAATTACAATTAAAACATAATAATAGTCAGTTTATTATAACCACAACAACAAGTTCCTCAGCTAAGCTATTAAATAACCTAAAGGGGAATGTAAAGCATTTGTATTTACCAATAGACTTTTACCTATCTACTCTCAGATTTATTAAATCTATTAATCCTAAAATATGCATAATATTAGAAACAGAAATTTGGCCTAACCTTATCAATATATGTAAAAAAAATAATATTCCAACTGTGATCATAAATGCAAGATTATCTAAAAGAACATTAAACGCTAACAAAATAGTTAAAAACATATATAAAACATGCCTTCCTCTTTTAACTAAAATATTATGTAAATCAGACCGAGAGAAAAAAAATTATATTAACTTAGGCGCTCATCCTTCTAACACCAAGACAATGGGAAATCTAAAATTTTGTGAAACTGTAAATAATAATATTACAAATAACCTTGTTGAAAGAAAATATGTGCTAGCTGCGTCTACACATCCAGATGAGGAAAGACAAATTATTACGGAATGGCTTAAAGTTCACGAAAAAAAAATACTTTTAGTAGTTGTTCCAAGGCACCCAGAAAGATTGGGGGATATATTAGCAGACTTGCCATTATCTATGATTAAAATTGCTATTAGAAGCAAGAACGAACCAATAAAAAAAGATACGCAAATATATATAGCAGATACTTATGGTGAATTAAATTCTTTAATGCAACATTGTGAATTTGTTTTTATGGGGGGTTCTCTGGTTGACCATGGAGGCCAAAACTTTTTAGAAGCGGCATCTCATGGCAAAACAATTATAGTAGGGTCATATATGTATAATTTTATAGATGAAACAGAAGAATTTCTTAAAACCAATAGTATGATTATGGTTAAAAATTCTAAGACTTTGAAGCATGTTTTTGAAAGACTAATAAAGTCTAAACAAAGAAGAGAGTTATTTGGATCTAACGCAAAGAAATTATTAGAATCAAGGAAAAATATAATTAATGATTATTGTAAAGCTATTCAAGAGCTAATAATTGAATCATAGCCTTTAAGGATCTTGGAATAGGATGATACGCTAAGAAATTCATGTTTAGCTAAAGATAATTTCATTCTTTTTAAATTAGCCTCCCTATCTTTCTTTGTTAATTTTTTTTTCATAGATTTATCAAAATCTAATATCCAAACACGTATTTTTTCGCCTTTTATAATGTTGCCTTTAACTAATATGTTATGCATATTTAAATCTCCATGAAAAATATTCAACAGGTGCATATTTGCAATTTGTTTTCCAATCTCAATAAAAAGTTTTTCTTCTTGTTTATTGTCTATATATGAATTTACTTTATGGGTATAATACTCAAAAAGCGTCTCTGCTGGAATGCTCTCTGTAATTAAATTAGCTTTATAAAATATACCTCCATATGACACCCAACCCATTACAGGCTTGCAAGTATTAAAGCCTGCTTTATATAGATAATTTAATATTTCAAATTCACGGTAGGACCTAGTATGTTTGATTGCCTTATAGAGATATAAATCCTTCATAAATACCATCATACCTTTGCGAAAATAATGTTTTTTTACCCATTTATTGTTATTAATCCACTCAACATTTTTTGTCTCATTGCTAGAGAAAGCATCATTTAAAAATAATTCTTCTATATTAATTTTTATGTCTTTATCATAAAATATGAACTTATCATTAATTTTTTTAGTTATAATATTTAAATTATGCATCATACTACGAATTCTTTTAAATCAATCTGTATAATCAGATTATCCTCTATTGGCGATGTTACTCATATGATACCCATAATCAATACTTTGAAACATTTTACACCTAACACAGATATTACATGGATTATTGGCAAAACAGAATATGCTTTAGTAAAAAATATTAAAAATATTAAATTTATTGTTATTGATAAGAACAATATTTTTGCCTCTATAAAGTCTTTGCTGAATCTCAGAAAAGGTAGGGTCTTTGATGTATTCTTACATATGCAGGTATCTCTTAGGTCAAATTTATTAAGCCTATTCATAAAAGCTGATAGAAGGATTGGTTATAATAAAAACCTTTCAAAAAATTTACATTCTTTATTTAATAAGGAGAAAATTGACTGCCATAAAGAGCCTCACGTTATAGAAACTTTCTTTTGTTTTTTAAAAAAAATTGGAATTAAGGATAAAAAACTAGATTGGTCAATGGAATTAGATAGCCCAAGGGAAATTATTAATCTTAAAGGAATAAAATATATTATTATCAATCCATTTACTAGTTCTAGAAGACTAAATTATAGGGAATGGGGTATAAATAATTATAAAAATATTTCTGAATATATTTTTAATAAACATGGTATTGAATCTATTATTGTGGGTGGCAGGACTAATTATGAGAAAAAAGAATCTAAAAAAATATACAATAAGGAATTTATGCATAATCTTGTTGGAAAAACAGATTTACAACAATTATGCAATATTATAAAAGATTGTGAATTCTATATTGGACCAGACTCTGGAACCATCCATATGGCCACAATGTTAGGTAAGCCTGTTATTGGATTATATGCAACTTCTAACCCTTATAGAACTGGCCCATATAATAATATGGAATTTATTATTAATAAATACCCTGACGCATTAATGAAATATAAAAAACAAAAAGTATCAGATGTAAAATGGGGGCAGAGAATTAGAAATAAAAACGCTATGTCATTAATAACGGAAGAGGATGTAAAAGATAAAATTAGTCAAATCTTAGGAATCTAAAATTTTATTTATAAAATTAGTAGATGATTTGCCATCTATTAAATCAACTAACACAATCTTTTTGTTATTTTTTATTAGACAGTCTTCGCCAGCTACTTCTTTGTTTTTATAATCACTGCCTTTAACTAAAATATCAGGTAATATTTCACAAATTATTCTCTCAGGCGTCTCTTCATTAAATATAAAAATATGGTCTACAGACTCTAAATTGGATAGAATATATGACCTGTCAACTTGATTCATGATTGGTCTGTTATTGCCCTTAAGTTTATTAATTGATTTATCACTATTCAAGGCTACTATGAGCACATCTCCCATTTTTTTAGATTCTGCAAGAATATGTACATGGCCGGTATGAAGTATATCAAAACAACCATTTGTCATAATTATTTTTTTGTTATCTTCTTTATATTGAGAACAAAGAGATATTAAATCAGTTAAGTTTGATACTAACTTTCTATTTTTTTGTTGCATTTATTAACTCTTGTTGAGTTACACTTGTTGATCCTAATTTCTGAACAGATAATCCAGCTGCTACATTAGCCATTTTAACAGCCTGAGAAATGGTCTTGCCAGAAGATAAATATGAAGCAAGTATTGAAATTACAGTGTCCCCTGCTCCAGTTACATCAAACACGTCTTGTAACATGGCGTCAAATTTTGTAATTTTATTTTTTTCAAACAATGTCATTCCATTTTTACCTTGTGTTACAAGCAAATAAGACACTTGTAATTTTGTTCTTAGCTTTTCTGCTTTAGAATTAAATTCTTTTATATTCTTTGACGCGCCCATTACAATCTCAAATTCTAATAAATTAGGTTTTAATAAAAATGCCTTTTTATAATAATTAAAATTATTTCCTTTTGGGTCAATAAAAGTTTTAATATTCAATTGTGAGGCTTTTTTCAAAACTTTTTGGACAATTGGTTTAACTACACCTTTGTCATAATCAGATATGATAATACCATCAACTGTAGGAATAATCTCTTCTATAGATTTATAAAAAGATGGCATTTTCTTTGAGAGGTCTTTATCCTCATGATCTAACCTCATTAGCTGTTTATTTTTATCAATAACTCTAAGTTTTACCGTAGTTCTAATATTTGAATCTTCGATAGGTTTATAATCTAAGTTTAAGTCTGAAATGAGTTCAAATAATTTTAAACTAGCTTCATCCTTGCCTGTTAATCCAATAAGAATTACTTCCATTCCAAAGTCTGCTAAATTTTTTGCCACATTTGCTGCGCCACCTGGTTTATCTACGGATTTTTTTACATCAATAATAGGAACAGGGGCTTCAGGTGATATTCTATCGATACTCCCTGTCCAGTATCTATCTAACATTAAATCACCAATTACCAGTATTTTTTTTCTTTTAATCATATGGCTATATTTTATACGATAGTAAGCCAGTTATCATATTTATTATATTTCCCTCTTATAAGGTTAAAATAATTATTTTGAAGCTTTTTAGTAATTGGCCCCGGCTGGGCATCAGCAATTTTTTTATCATTAATTTCAATTATAGGGGTAATTTCGGCAGCAGTTCCTGTAAAAAATGCTTCATCACAACCAAATACTTCGTCTAACATAATTTTTCTTTCAATGGTTTCAACCCCTATATCTTCAGCAAGTTTAATGATTGTTTTTCTAGTTATTCCATCTAATACTGTTACTAACTCTGGTGTTACTAATTTTCCATTTTTAATTAAAAAGAAATTTTCTCCAGAGCCTTCGTTTACAGAATCATCTGTGCCAAGTATTAAAGCTTCATCATAACCTGAATTTAATGCGTCCTGCAGAGCTAACATCGAGTTTAAATAATTCCCAGTTGCTTTGGCTTTATATAACATTGCTTCTGGATCACGTTTTGGAAATGATGCTACTTTTACCCTGATACCATTTAATATTTTTTCTGCGCCAAGATATGGTCCCCAATCCCAAGACGCTATTGAGCAATGTACTTTTAAATTATCTGCTCTTAAGCCCATGCCCTCATTGCCGTAAAAGCATAATGGGCGGATGTAAGCGTTTTTAAGTTTATTTTTTTTAACTGATTGACGCTGAGCATCCATTAAAGTTTCTTTATCAAAAGGAAGAGTCATGCCAACTAAATCAGCAGATTGATATAACCTGTCAGTGTGATCTTCTAATCTAAAAATAGCTGGGCCAGATTCAGTTTCATAGGCTCTAACGCCTTCAAAAACGCCAGTACCATAATGTAAAGTATGAGTTAAAATATGAATTTTAGCATCTTTCCAATCACAGAAAGATCCATCCATCCATATTTGTCCTTCTAGGTCAGACATTATCATTTTTTTATTTTCTGTAGTAATTTAACTGAAAACTATACCATGACTTAACCACTTAAATACATGTATTTTTTAGAATAAGAGGCTCTATATCTTTATAAATGGTCTTTTTGAGTATATAATGAGAACCATTCGCATCTATCAGATGTTACTGTTTTGGTTAGGAGAACCTAGGATGAGAAGGATAATAAATGCATTATTTTTGACGATTTTAATTCTATATATTACGCCGGTGCTTGCCAATCCAGAGGAAGTAAACGTGTACAGCGCAAGAAAAGGATATCTTATAAAACCGTTATTAAACTCTTTTGAAAAAGACATGGGTATTAAAGTTAATATTATATCTGGTAAAGCTAAAGTATTACAAAAAAGAATTGAACAAGAGGGTAAGAATACTCGTGCAGATGTATTGCTAACTGTAGACGCTGGAAATTTGTATAAAGCAAAATATAATAATCTGCTGATGAAAGTTAAATCAAATATATTAGAAAAACTTGTGCCGGAATACTTACGTGATAAAGATGGTTATTGGTATGGTTTATCTATTAGGTCACGAGTAATTATGTATAATCCTGAAAAAGTTGAAAAAAAAGATTTGTCAACATATGAAGATTTATCAAATACTAAATGGAAGGGAAGAATATGTGTTCGATCCTCAGGTAATATTTATAATCAGTCTTTATTAGCATCATTGATTTCCCATCTAGGAGAACAAAAAGCTCAAGACTGGGCTTTTAATGTAGTAAATAATTTTTCTAGAAAACCTAAGGGTAATGATAGAACACAAATGACATCAGTTGTTTTAGGACAGTGTGATATTACTTTAGCTAATACTTATTATCTTGGAAAATGGATATCTTCGGAAAAGAAGAAAGAAAGGAAGTATGCAAAAAAAATATCAGTTTTTTTTCCTAACCAAGAAGATAGAGGGGCGCATATAAATGTTAGTGGCGCTGCAGTTGTAAAATATTCAAAAAATTATGAGAATGCAGTTAAGTTACTTGAGTTCTTGGCAAGTGATGAAGCACAAGAATTATATGCTAAATCAAATCACGAATACCCAATCAGGGATAATATTGAGGTTAGTGATATTGTACAATCTTGGGGTTATCCGTTTAAAAAAGATAAGTTAGATCTAGAAGAATTAGGCAAAAACAATAAAATAGCTGTTCAAATATTTGATAAAGCAAACTGGCAATAACTAATGCAAATAAAATCAGGAAATTATACCGATCAAATTTTATTATTTTTTATAATATTAATGGTGGTTATACCAATATTTACAGTATTTATACATTTATTTTCTCCCTCAACAAGTTTATGGGATCATTTAGCTGATAATCTTTTATTACAGTATTTGAGTAACACATTTATTATATTATTTTTTGTCTCTATTATATCTTCATTAATTGGAATATCTTGTGCTTGGTTAGTTACAATGTATAATTTTCCAGGAAAGAATATGTTTAAATGGTTATTAGTCATTCCTATAGCTATTCCCACGTATATTTCAGCGTATATTTATGCAGGGTTAGTCGAGCCTTCTGGTCTTATTTTTGATTTTTTTGATAATTATATGGGTTTGGGAAGAGAGTTATATGCATTAGTAGATTTAAGAAATATATATGGATCTATTTTTATATTAAGTATTTGTCTCTATCCATATATTTATTTATTATGCTATGCGTCATTCAAAGAACAATCTTACTGTGCTATCGAAATTGGAAAATCTCTAGGTTTAAACAAAAGAGAATCTTTTACAAGAATAAGTTTACCTTTAGCTAGGCCAGGAATAATCGCTGGCTTAAGTTTGATTATGATGGAAACTTTAGCGGAATTTGGGACTATGGATTATTATGGTGTTGCTACATTTACAACAGGTATATACAGGGCTTGGTTTGCATTTGGTGATGAAACGAGCGCAATGCATCTAGCATCAATTTTGCTTACATTTGTTTTTATATTAATTGTTATAGAAAAATATACCAGGGGTAAAAGTCAATATTATCATTCTTCTCAAAAAAATAGACGTGCAAATCCTATGATATTAAAAGGTAAATATAAGTTCTTTGCATTTGTATGGTGTTTGTTAGTTTGTCTTCTTGGCTCTATTATTCCTTTAACTCAATTACTTATGTGGTTTACAGAAACCTATAATTATATGTTTGAGAGTTCTTATATTGATATTATTATGAATACAATATTTGTAGCCAGCTTAGCCTCATTTATAATTGTAACTATTTCGCTATATTCATGTTACATAAATAGATCTGTTAATAGTATTTTCACGAATTTTTCTCTTAAGATTTTTTCTCTTGGTTATGCAGTACCAGGAGTTGTTATTGCTGTAGGTATTATAATACCCATAACAATGATAGATGATATACAAGCTTTTTTATTTGGATCGCCAATTTATTATTTAAGTGGCTCTCTAACTGCCTTAGTGATAGCTTATTTAGTTAGATTTTCAACAATCTCTTATAGCGCAACAGAGTCGGGTCTTAGTAAAATTAAGAAAAATATTGATTTAACAGTGAAGTCATTTGGGTTATCTGATTTAAATATCATTAAAAAAATACATATTCCCATGATGAAAACAACAATTATAACTTCTTTAATATTAGTTTTTGTTGATGTTGTCAAAGAGCTTCCTGCCACCTTAATTCTTAGACCATTTAATTTTGATACTTTAGCTATTAATATATATGAATTAGCTTCCTCCGAACAATTATCCTATATAGCTTCACCCTCATTAATGTTAATTATAATTGGGTTGATTCCTGTTATAATTCTCATTAATAAAACTATAAGTAGTGGTGGTAAAAATATTGAAGCTTAATATTAATGGAATTTCTTTTAGTATTGATGGTAATAGAATTTTAGATAATCTAAATTTTGAGGTTGCAGAAAAAGATATCGTATCTATTATAGGTCCAAGTGCCTCGGGCAAGAGCTCTTTACTCAGATTAATTGCAGGTTTTGATATCGTAAATTCTGGTAAGATTAAAATTAATAACATTATAGTTGATGGTAATCAGAAATTTATTAAGCCTCAAAATAGAAATATTGGAATAATTTTTCAAGATTTAGCCCTATTCCCACATTTGAATTGCGAAGATAACATTATTTTTGGTATTTCTAAGTTACCTAAAACTAAAATAAGTATAAGGGTGGCAAGATTAATGAACCTGCTTAATATTTCAGAAATATCTAAAAAATACCCGCATGAAATTTCAGGTGGTCAGCAACAAAGAGTTGCTATTGCAAGAGCTTTAGCACCTAAACCAGAGCTTTTGTTATTAGACGAACCGTTTAGTGCTTTAGATGAAGAGTTAAAAGAACAGCTCATGTTGGATGTAAAAAAATTATTAAAAGAAGAAAATATTACTTCTATAATTATAACGCACAATATAAAAGAAGCTTTTCAGATATCTGATAAAATTGCATATTTGTCAGAAAAAAAGATTTTGCAATATGACATACCATATAACATGTACCATAAGCCTACCACAAAAGAAATTGCACATTTTTGTGGTATTGGTAGTTTTTTAAAAGGGATTATTGTGGATGCTAACCATGTTTCTACATCGTTGGGCGTGTTATTGGGAGATACATCACCTTACATTAAGGATGAGGTAATAGATATAATGATAAGACCAGATGATATAATTCATGATGACAATGCAGCGTCCTCAGCAAAGGTAATTGAGAAAACCTTTCATGGTTCTGATTTTCTATATAAATTAGAATTAAAAAATGGTGAGAATGTTTTTTGTTATACACCTAGCCATCATAATCATTCTATAAACGAAGTAATAGGCATCAAGCCTCAGATTGATCATTTAATATTATTTAAAGAATAATTAAAGTTCTCTCAGTTTTCTGCGAAGAATTTTACCTACATTATTTTTAGGTAACTCTTTAATAAAAATTACTTTCTTTGGTATTTTATAGACAGTCAACCCTTCTTTGCAGTAGTTAATTATATCTCTTTCTAAAATAGCATCGTTTAATCTGACAACATATAAAATTATACTCTCTCCTCTATTAGAGTCCTCTTTTCCAATTACACCACACTCTAAAACATCTTTGTGAGTAGAGACATATTCTTCAATCTCATTCGGATAAACATTAAAGCCTGATGATATTATCATGTCTTTTTTTCTATCAACAATTGTCAGGTAACCTTTGTTATTAATTGTAGCTATGTCTCCAGTTTTAAAAAAACCATCACTAGTAAAAGATTTGTTTGTTTCTATTTGATTATTCCAATATTCTTTCATAACCTGTGGCCCTTTAACGCATAACTCTCCTTCTTCACTCATATTTACTTCTTCATTATTATCGTTTCTTAATGAAATATCAGTAGATGGCATTGGTAAGCCAATAGTCCCATTAAACGGTTCTGAAATTTTATTTACTGATATAATTGGCGAGGTTTCAGTTAATCCGTATCCTTGTGTTATTTCTACCCCAGTAATTTTTTTCCATTTAATTGCTGTGGTTTTAAGAACAGCCATCCCTCCTCCTATTGCAAATTTTAAGTTAGTAAAATCTATTTTTTTAAAAGTTGAGCTAGTCATTAACAAATTAAATAAAGTATTAACCGCTGTGATTATAGTGAATTTATATTTTGATAATGTTTTAACAAAAGATTTTAAATCTCTTGGGTTAGTTATTAAAATATTCTTCGATCCTATATAATAAAAATAGAAAAGATTTACAGTTAAAGAAAATATATGATATAGAGGTAAAGCTGTAATAATGGTTTCTTTCCTATATATAACTTCTTCTTTTACCCAAGAATGTAATTGTTCTATATTGGATAATAAATTACCATGAGTCAATACGGCTGCTTTAGATTTACCAGTTGTGCCACCTGTATACTGTAATAATGCTATATCATCACGGGTTATTTTTTCATTAAAAGTATTATGCCTTTTTTTTATTGTGGTAGAAAAATTTATATAATTTATTTTGTTAGGAGTTTTATCATTTTTAAAAAATAATACCATTCCAACTATAATTTTCATTATTGGTGATAATAAATTGGTAGGTTTGCATACTATAATATTTTTAATTTTTGATTTACTTATAACGGATTCTAATTCAGGCAAGAATTTATCTAAAACAACTATAGTTTCCGCTTGCGAATCTATAAGAACATTTATTATCTCTCTACTTTTATACAAAGGATTAATATTTACTGCTATACCTCCTGCTTTAAATATTCCAAAGATAGTAACAGGGAACGTTAATAAATTTGGAAGCATTATAGCGACCTTAGAAGATTTTTGTATATGCAATTCGCTCTGAAGAAAGCTAGAAAACCTATTAGAATACTCGTTTACTTCTTGATATGTTAATGATGAATTTAAATTTACGAATGCTGTGTCATTGGAGTATTTTATTGTTTCTTTTACCAAATCATTGATTGAATTAAGCTTTGAGAAACTGCTTTCATCAATATTAGCACCTATATGTTTAGGATATTCTTTTAGCCAAACCCTTTCCATATAGATATATTATCACCAAAAATAACAAAGCCTCTAAAAAAAGAGGCCTTGTCATAATTTTTTAATCTTTAAAAATAAGATTAATTACATACCCATGCCGCCCATGCCCATGCCGCCCATGCCGCCCATGTCAGGCATTGCTGGTGCAGCACCTGATGCAGGAGCATCATCTGTGGCAAGTTCAGTAACCATGCATTCTGTTGTAATCATTAGTCCTGCAATAGATGACGCGTTCTGAAGTGCAGTTCTAGTAACTTTTGTTGGGTCTAAAATACCCATTTTAAGCATGTCTCCATATTCAGAAGTAGCAGCATTATATCCGAAAGAATCTTTTCCTTCTTCAACTTTTGCTAAAATTACAGAACCTTCATGTCCAGCATTCGTTACAATTTGTTTTAAAGGTTCTTGCATTGCTTGTCTTGCTATTTGAACACCTTGATCTTGGTCTGGGTTATCACCCTGGACTTTATCTAAAGCTGCTCTTGCTCTTATCATTGCAACTCCTCCTCCTGGAACAACGCCTTCTTCTACCGCTGCTCTAGTAGCATGCAGAGCATCTTCAACTCTTGCTTTCTTCTCTTTCATTTCAACTTCGGTTGCAGCTCCAACTTTAATTACTGCTACACCTCCAGCTAATTTAGCAACTCTTTCTTGCATTTTTTCTTTATCATAATCAGAAGTTGCTTCTTCTATTTGAGATCTAATTTGATTGACTCTACTTTCAATAGCTTCCTTCTTTCCACCGCCATCAATTATAATTGTATTTTCTTTAGTTACATTTATTTTTTTAGCGGTTCCAAGAACACTAATATCAGCCTTCTCTAAACTTAAACCAACCTCTTCAGCTATAACAGTTCCACCAGTTAGTACAGCAATATCTTCTAACATAGCTTTTCTTCTATCACCAAAACCAGGTGCTTTAACGGCTGCCACTTTAACAATACCTCTAATGCTATTTACAACTAAGGTTGCTAATGCTTCACCCTCAACGTCTTCTGCAACAATTAATAGTGGTTTACTTGCTTTTGCAACACCTTCCAGTATTGGAAGCATATCTTTAATATTTGTTATTTTTTTATCATATAAAAGTACGTAAGGGTCCTCTAACTCAGTTGTCATATTTTGTTGGTTTGTTGCAAAATACGGAGACAAGTATCCTCTATCAAACTGCATGCCCTCTACAACATCCAAGTCATTTTCAAGAGATTGCCCTTCTTCTACAGTAATAACGCCTTCTTTGCCAACCTTGCCCATTGCTTCTGCAATTATTGATCCAATGTTGGTATCAGAGTTTGCAGAAATAGTTCCTACTTGCTCTATTGCGCTTTGGTCTGTACATGGTTTAGACATTTTTTGTAAACTCTCTACGGCAACAGTAACTGCTTTATCTATACCTCTTTTTAAATCCATAGGGTTCATGCCAGCAGCCACACATTTTAATCCTTCTTTAAGGATAGACTGTGCTACAACTGTAGCTGTTGTAGTTCCATCTCCAGCTACATCTGATGTTTGAGAGGCAACTTCTTTTACCATTTGAGCGCCCATATTTTCAAACTTATCTTTTAATTCAATTTCTTTGGCAACTGATACTCCATCCTTAGTCACGGTAGGAGCTCCAAATGATTTATCAAGCACAACATTTCTACCTTTTGGTCCAAGAGTTGTTTTTACTGCATTTGCTAGTATATTTACACCAGCTACAAGCTTTTTCCTTGCGCTATCACCAAATTTTACTTCTTTTGCTGTCATATTTTTTTCCTCTATAAAAGTCTATTATTTAATTAATTATTGCTGTTATATCATCTTCTCTCATTACAAGAAGATCTTCTCCGTCTACGTTCACTTCTGTTCCAGAATATTTACCAAATAGGATTATATCACCTACTTTAACATCTAATGGTCTAACGTCTCCACTATCCGCTATTTTTCCTTTACCTACAGCCAGTACTTCACCTTTAACTGGTTTCTCAGTTGCCGAATCAGGAATAACAATTCCACCAGGAGATGTTTTTTCTTCTTCCATTCTTCTAACGATCACTCGATCATGTAAAGGTCTTATATTCATATTTATCCTCACTTTGGTTTATATTAAGCTTGAAATGCTCCACTAGAATGTAATATAGCGACCTTTTTTTAAATTTCAAGCATATATTTAGTAAGTTTTAATCATCTTTGCTGTGATCGACATCTATTATGGTTTTTCCACCTCTAGTTGGCTTATTATTAAATGGTTTGGTAGTGATAAATTTCTTAATAATAAGTAATCTGAAAGGCTCTAATAATAAAATTAATGCTAATATATCTGTTAAAAAACCAGGTATAAATAACAATAATCCACAGATAAAATTTATTATTCCAGACAATACTTCTTGGTCCGGTTTCATACCTCTAATCACTTTATTTTGTATTTCGGCTACGTATTTCCACGTATTATGCTTAAGTAAAAAAACACCATAAATAGCAGTTAGGAAAATTATCAAAATTGTTATAAAACTACCAATTATCGAGCCTATTTCTATAAATAAGAATATCTCAGTTATGGGTAGTAATATTAAAGCCAAGATTATGGTTTTTTTAATATTCATATATCGTACACTATCACTTATAGTTGAAATATCTACAGATTAAAAGATATATTTAAAAAAAGGACAATAAACTATAATGTGCAAATGATGCTCTCTTTAAAGAAATTATTGACTGTATTGGTATTTATAATGACAACATCTGTTGGTTATTGTGAAGTTCTCAAAAATGAAAATCCGACATTCCTTCCGCCTGACGAAGCTTTCATTCCGTATATAAATTATCAAGGTGATGACTATATACAAATAAGATGGGATATAAAAGATGGTTACTATTTGTATATGGGTATGTTTGAATTTTCTACAGATGACCCAAATATAAATATTGCTAAAGTAATAATGCCAGATGGAGTAAAAAAGAAGGATGAGTTTTTTGGGAATGTTGACGTATATTATAAATTAGTAGAGGCAAATGTTTATTTAGAGCAACCAATAAATAAAAATATAAATCTAATTGTAAAGTATCAAGGTTGTGCAGATGCGGGATTATGCTATCCGCCCATAACAAAAAAACTTAAGGTTATGATAAATTCATATAATGTTCCTGATTTTAAAAAAACAAGTTTAGAGAATGATCAAATTTCAATTAGTAATAAATTAGGCAGTCAATCTCTAGGATTAAATATTATATTATTTTTTATCGCTGGTTTAATGTTATCTTTTACTCCTTGTGTATTTCCTATGATTCCAATATTAACAGGCTTAATCGTTGGGCAAGGAAACAATTTAACATCACGAAAGTCTTTTTTACTTTCTCTTACATATGTATTATCTATGTCTGTAACATATGCAATTATAGGGATAATAGTCGCATTATCGGGTAGTAACATTCAGGCAAATATTCAAAACCCCTATGTAATTACTATGTTTGCTGGATTATTTCTATTACTGTCTCTATCTATGCTGAATGTAATAAAAATAGAAATGCCAAGATTAATGCAAAATATCTTAATAAATACTTCTAATCAGACAACGGCAGGCACATATGTAGGAGTTGGGATTATGGGCTTTTTATCAGCTCTTATAATCGGTCCATGTGTTACAGCGCCTTTGATTGGAGCATTATTATATATAGGGTCTACAAATGATTATATTATAGGAGGAGCAGCACTTTTTTCATTGGGTATTGGAATGGGTTTTCCATTATTAATACTTGGTTCTTCAGCCACAAAAATTATAAAAAAAATTGGCCCATACTTAGGTTTGACTAATAAAATTTTTGGTATTTTGTTTTTAGTTGTTGCAATATGGTTATTGGAAAGAATTTTATCTATTCATGCATCTGCATTTTTATGGGCTTTATTATCAATAATTATACTTTTATTATTTTA
>Ga0066849_10000199_pt1 | contig 22888 bp, 29 predicted proteins | sample ETNtaG_9_FD_65492 | JGI IMG/M metagenome (GOLD analysis project Ga0066849, IMG submission 65492) | Marine microbial and viral communities from oxygen minimum zone, Eastern Pacific Ocean - ETNP201406SV69 | ecosystem: Environmental > Aquatic > Marine > Oceanic | place: Pacific Ocean: Eastern... | reverse complement strand
GGAGTTCCCTGGTCACGATTTCTCGCATTGCCAAGTTTTCGCGCCTGCTGCACCCCGTAGGGTCTGGATTCGTGTCTCAGAATCCATCTCCGGGCAATGTCTCCCAACACCCGTACGCGTTGATGGCTAGAGGGTACGTTACACCCCCTACAACCTGATACGGCGCAGGCCCATCCTATGCCGCCGGAGCTTTGATCCACTCACCGTTCCAGGCGTAGTGGACTATGGGGCATTGTTCTCAATTTCTCGAGGTTATTCCCCAGCATAGGGCAGGTTACCCACGTGTTACTGAGCGGTATGCCGAGCTCCGAAAGCTCTCGACTCGCATGGCTTAATCGAACTCCAATAGCGGTAGCCTCCGGCAGGATCAACCGGATTTCGCGTGAGCGGAATCACGATCCTCTCGGAGTCAAGATTGTCACAAGTTGTCACTAATTGGAAAAATGGCGCAGTTGCACTTCATCGAAAATAAATGAAATTCCCTGCTTCTTGCACCCCCTAAATAAGGGGGTCAAGTAATAATTTGTGGTTAACCTCCTAAACCACGAGAGAACTCGTGGCCGCACTTCCTCGGCAGCGCCCGGCATGATGGAAGAAGTCATAGCAACTAGTGCTCGTTCTCCAACGCCTGCCTGACGCAGCGTCTCGCCGACCTTCATGCGGTATAAGAACGTGACGAGCGAGGTGAAAAACATCCAATTGGGTGATTAGGGTTGAATCACTCCGCACCGAAGAACTCTCTGAGAACTGGATGCATCTCCATAGCTTGCTCCTTCTGAATCTGTTCATAGGTCCTTAGAATTATTCCTACAGCCAGCAGCAGCCCTGTTCCAGTAGCATTTCCGACTGTTCCCAATAAGTCTGCACCGGCAGCCAACAATCCCACAAATGCACCTGAAAACAGAGTAACAGGGGGGATGTACCTCTCAAGGATTCTCTCCAAAACCACCGGGTTCTTCCTAAATCCTGGAATCTGCATTCCAGTTCTCTCAATCTGTTTGGCTACATCCTTGGCACTCATATTGGTAGTTTCAATCCAGAATTTAGCGAAAACTGTTGATCCCGCAGTCATAACAAAGACATATACGAAAACGTGAGTCATTATCTGGCCCAGTGAATGCCCATACACGTCACCACTCTGATTTAGCAAAGGGATTAGCCAATCGCTAACGCCATTCACCATTGATGAATACCAAGCGAAGCCATCAGAGGGAGTTGTCGCTCCAACCTCATATGTTCCAAACCAATGTGACTTGCTCCAAGCGCCATTCCGACCTAAGATTGGGACCGTTGATAATGTTGGGTGGCTCCAGAACAAAAGAGTGAACATGTTAACGTTGGCCAACAAGGCAGCCATGAGTATCACTGGGATGTTGCTGGCGTAAACCAGCCTTATTGGATACTGCCCCCTGTGACCTCTGACCTTACCATGGGTTAGTGGCAGCTCGAGCTTACTTGACTCGGCATATGCCACAACTAGGAAGACGATAATTGAGGAGATCAATGCTGCAATTGGATTTGCATGATTCAGAAGCATCACCTCGAATCCATTGTCAGAGACTAGCTGCTTATTCGTTGCAGTTCGAAGTATGTAGAAGATCATCGGAAGCGTTCCCGATGGTGGGTTTTCAAATGAAAGTGGGGCGCCTTCGACTGTAGGAAGAGGGGATAGGGTCCCTACGAAAGTAGATTGAGCGACGCCAGCAGCGATGAACAGCGAGATTCCACTGCCAATGCCCCATTTGCTGACAAGCTCATCCAAAAGAAATACAAGTAGCGAACCTAGGAACAATTGCGAAACTATGACGGCATTGGCCCAACCAACGCCATAGTCGAGGATTAGTGTCTCAGATGGATCTAAGAATCCGTAGACCTGTGGAATTGATTCGACAGGGATCATAATCAGAACGAGTATCTTCTGTACGCCTTGGTACAATTGCTTGTCGGCTGAATCCTGCAGATCAAGATTGATGATCTTGGCGCCAGAGAATAATTGCATTATAATTGAGCCCGTCACAATAGGACCTATTCCCAAATGCATTATCGAACCGGAAGCTCCGGCCATTATTGCCCTAAATGAGGAGAAGACGTCTAGAGTCGTGTCTGAGAGGCCATAAATCATGACATTCGTCATTATGAAATAAATAATCAGAACAAGGGTGGTTGTCCAAAGCTTCTGATTGAACCTGACATGGCCCTCGGGTTTTGTGATACTTGGATAAACGTCAACTAGTCGCTTCAGACCATAGAGTCTGCTACTTTCCTCACCTGAATAAAGAAGACAAGACATTGCCAGTCCGGTGCCAAGGCCGAACAGAGCGATTCCGACTAGAAGGAAGCCTACTGCCGCTTTATCTACCCATCCCCAATATGCCATTAGCAGTACTACTACCAGCCACAGGAATGGCTTGAAGAATCTTCCAATCAGTGGCAATTCCTTGAGTTTCTCGGGTAAGTCGGTCATAGTACCCCACATGACCATTCCGACGTACGGAAATGAGACAAAGAACAAGATTGCTGCCCTGAATTGTTCCTCTGCCACGCCACTAGTGAGGTCATCTTTGATCCAGTAGAACAATCCGCCCCAGTAAATTAGAATCATCGCTGCGAGGCCGATAACATTCGGTCCGCGCTTTACCATAATCTCACCTCACAGGTCCTATTCCTCTTCCCATTCTTCCCGATCGCCGTCCTCGGCAGTTTCAATGGTTCCACCAGCTGCTTCTACCTTCTCTATCGCTCTGCTGCTAGCTTCTTTCACAGTGATTCGCAGTGCCCTGTTTATACTGCCTCTACCGAGAAGTTTGTCTATACCTAGCTCAGAGAGATTAATATCATCGCCCTCAGCAATTTCATTTACAGTTCCAAGGTTTATTGACGAGTTGACTTTTCTTAGAGTTGGATGGCGATTGAATCCGTGCATCCCCCAATGGCCTGGCATATACTTGATGCGAGTCATAACTCGATGCTTGTTTAGGCCTGCATTGCCTCGTCCGCCCCTTTTGCCAGCTCCTCTGCCGGCTTTCTTTCCTCGGCCATGGTATCGGCTCCTGCCCCTGAATTTATTAGTCCTAGAAACCATATTTTCTACACCTCAGTACATCCTGGACGCTAGTCCTTCTATTTCCTTGCCCCTGAAGCCCAGAGCTCCACCGACGGAGTAGGATCTCTTGATTCCCCCCCATCCCTTCGAGCCCCTTGGAGGATGAAGCCTGAAAACCGGTTTCATTCCATCGACATTCTTGGTGGAAGCATCGCCTGCTGCGATTGCATCAGAGAGTGAGTTTACTGACTTGAACTCACTTGAATCATTTATAATTTCATCCGTAACTGGTTTGTCCCCAGCCATCCTCCCCCTATTGTTAATCAATGACGCGATTGCCTCGGAGTCGACCTCCCCCCATGTAACGTAGTCCTTGACCTTCTGTAGCATCCCATCGTAGCTCGGAGTCTCGGGTACCAAGACAGCATGGTTTACCTTGGTTAAGTTCAGCATTGACATTGTATCCCGTATCTTCTTTGTGACGCCTCGGTCACTGCGAACCCTAATCACCAAGTAAGCCATCAGTTTTTCCTCCCGTAGGTTATCTGAAGTTGATTGACCACATCATCGCTGACTTTGGTTAAATTCAGCTTAACTAGTGCATTAAACGTGGCTCTTGCAAAGTTGATAGTTGACCTTGTCTGTCCAGAAGAACGAGACCAGACGTCGCTTACTCCTGCCAACGTTAGCACCCTCCTCCCATAGTCTCCTATGACTAGTCCTTTCCCAGACGGAGCTGGCAATAGTGTGATTCTTGTTGATCCTGAACGTCCTGTTGCCTTGAATGGGATGCTGTTTCCGGGGCCCTCGGATGACTCCCACGAACCATTGCCTCTGCAGACTGGAATCAGGTTTAGCTTGGCTTTCGTGATTGCTTTCTGTATTGTGCTGGCGACCTCTTTTCCCTTGCAGACTGAGAGTCCGACGTATCCATCTCCGTTTCCAACAGCGCATAAAACATTGAATCTGACACGGCGGCCAGAGTCCGTCATTCTCTGAATCATATTTACGCTCAGAACATCGTCCTCCAACTCGGGGATGAGTGCATCAACAATCTCGACTTCCCTAATGGGGAGGCCTGTCTCCATTGCCTGCTCATAAGTGATGATTTCGCCATTTGAAACCATGTGTCCCAAACGTGTTCTTGGGACCCAAGACCTCAGAGTTGCCAATGGATCCGGGCCCCTCCTCCTTCTAGGTGCCTCATCTGACCCATCGGGAGGGGAGAATGCCAAGGCCAAACCAGGGGCGATCTGCTCGGGTACAGCAATTGTATTTTCATCGTCACTCATTTCTTTGAACCTCCTATTGATTTCTTCGTTGCTGCGACGGCCTTTGCGAGGCCTGCATCGATATGTTCCCCATTGGCCCTCTCATCAGAGGGCAATACGAATTCTGAATGAGGGATTTCCATGCCTGCTTCGATCATTCCTTTGAGGGCGGCATAAATTCGGCTACCGTTGGATGAGGCGGCAAGACCGATGTCAAGTGTTGCCTTTTTGTGACCTGCAGCTACTGCTCTTGTGCCTAGCAATAAGCCGGCCATATAGCAAGCAGGAACGGATTTCCTAGATGCATTTGATGGCCATTTGTGACTCTCTACCAAGTTCTTCCCAGTAGATGATGCTAGGACCATGTCCCCCTCGTTTGTGAAAGAAACCAGCTGACAGGTAACTTGCTTGTTTGAAACTCTAACTACTGCGCGGGGCACCCCTCCACGCAGCATCCTCATCCTCCTTGGATAGTCGGTTTCGGACTTTCTCCTCCTCTTGAAACGGAGTCTTTGATTACTGCCCTTTGCCATCAGCTATCACCCGCCAATGAAATACCGGCCGCCTCGATATTGCTCTTCATGTGGGCAATAGAACGGTACGAACCACCCTTGGCCTTCATGTAGAATGTCCTGTAATCCGAGGGTGAAAGTTGCCCGCCATCCCTGAGATTCCTGAGTGCCCTTCTCTGTGATCTGATTTTAGTTATCCACCTTCTCTTCTTCGGGTTACGTGAGTTTGCGCTACCCTTCCTAGAGCCCGCTCCCTTCCTTCTTCCCTTGGATTTCTGGATAGATGCCTTGCGAGCACGTGATCGGCTAGTTCCAACCAATGGCTTGGCCTTGATTATTCCGTCATCAATTAGGTTCCGGACATCGTCCTTCTGTACGGCATCGGAAACCTCGTTCAGATAATCCGGGTGGACCCAGATTCTGTGTATGCCTACGGTCCTGCCCTCTTTCCTTGAGAGTATGTCTGCAGCCATGCGCTTCTGATTAGTAATCATCACCTTAGATCACCCCTCTGGTCAATTTGCCTTCTGTTCAGGACTCGTAGCCCCAAATTGTCTGCCCTCTCGTGAATGGTTGATCGCTTTCTGTTTCCAACCTTTGCCGCTACCCTAACTGCCTGTAGCTCGGGATTTAGCCCATCGAGGTCATTAGCGTTGTGAACTAGAACTTCTTCGAAACCAGATGGATGGAGTCCCCTTGCGGATCCGATCTTCCCATAACCAACCCTGGCCATTGGGGACCTGTATTTCCTATTCATACGCATCTTGGAGTCCTTTCCCTTTGGTTTCCTATATCCAGTCTTCGAGAGTCTTCTGTATCTGAACCACTCCTGCCTCCTGAACTTTGGCTGTTTCTTTTTCTGCATTATTCTGATGCTCAATGCTGATTGTGTTTCGGAATCAAGGACGGGTTTTTGTCGTGATGTGTGGAAATCATCCCACTCTTCGAAGTCCCCCTCTTCTTCGTAGAATCCATCTTCCTCTTCATCATCCTCAATTTTTTCTTCGATAGGAGCCTCTGATTCCTCCTTGGGAGTTTCTTCAGTGGCTGGCTTATTTCCTTCTTCGGACGAAAGCCTCTCAATCAATTCGGATTTCTTTCCTGAGACTTTCAAGCCCCTCTCCTTCAGTAGCTCCTTTAATTCTGAGACAGTTAAATCTTCTAATGACATTCCTTTACCCCCTATGCTCCCTTTGAAACGATATAGACTCCGTCCTGGAAAACCCTCGGATCCCGTTTCTTTATCTTACAAGCGCCCTCTATGTTGGCTGCGGTCTGACCGACCTTCTCTCTATCGGCCCCAATGACTAACACATCGGTCTTGTTTTCGACCTTAACCTCAACCTCTGAAGGGGTCCATGGTAGCTTGGCCACCCTGGGGACCTTCTCCCCGAGCATGTTGTTAATTGAAAGCTTGTTTCCCTCAACTTTCAACGACATTGGGAAGTGACTGAATACGGCCTTTAATCGATATTCGAATCCCTCATCGAGACCTTTTGCCATATTCCTAAGATGCGCGGCCCATGTTCCAGCGATCGCCCTCTCTGATCTCCTAGGTAATGGGCAAAATACTCTGAGGCTAGATTCGATTTCCATGACCTCGACCCTATTGTGTTTGAAATCTCTGGATATTGAACGTCCATCCTTGGCCAGGGTAACTGTCGATCCAGAGATAGTCGAACTAAGACCATCGGGGAGTTTGACTATAATATTGATTTCTGCTGATCTTGGCATTCATTCACCACCTAAAACACGTATGCGAGCAAACGCCCGCCGACCCTCTCCTTCTTCGCTTCGAAGTGATTCATAATCCCCCGGTTTGTAGTTAGAATCAACAAACCGAAGTCCCTAGCGGGCAGATACCTAGATTCCCACTTTTCGAAATCAGATCGCTTTACAGAGTGGCGAGGTTTGATTACGCCACACCTGTTTATTGCGCCGATTAGCTCAACTCTGAAAGAGCCCCCCCGTCCATCGTCATTCTTCTCAAACTCCCCAATGTAACCAGAGTTCTGCATGATTTCCAATAGGCTACCAAGTAGTTTACTGGCGGGGCTGATGGCAACTTCGTACTTACCAGCATTTTCGGCATTATATATCGTCGTAAAGGCGTCATTCAATGGATCGAACTGCATCATATCACCTCATGAATATTTCTTGAATCCTATATCTGGGGCGGAGTCTCGGAAGCATTGCCTGCATAGCCTAATTCCGTGCCTTCGAACCATTCCTCGCTTTCGGCCGCATCTCCTGCAACCAATGCTGCGGCCAATTTCCTCTCCATGATCGCGTGCCATAATTTACTCCTCCACAATGTTGAGTCCGTAATGATCGACGAACCAGGTCTTGGACTCCTTCCTACCAACCATGTGCGATCGGGGGACTCTGGACTTACGCCTCCTTCTACGGGAGACCCTATGTCCTGGTCTCTCAAGAACGACGTTGATATCCATGCCAAAAATACCAATATCGGGATCGTACTTCTGCTTAGGGAAATCGGTGTAATCGGATATTCCAAAGGATAGGTTGCCTTGATCGTCAAAGCTGTACTCCGGCAGAGTTTGCTCTCTGACCCAGAAAGCATCCTTTAGGAACAACTCGATTCTCTCAGTACCCCTCATCGTTACTTTGCATCCAATTGGGGCCCCTTTCCTCGTGCCCAAGTCCCTGTTAGTCTTCTTAGAGAGGGTCCTGGAAGGTTTCAGCCCAGTGAGTATCTCGAGGACCTGTTCGGCAAGCTGCAATCGCTGGCCCCCCTCCCCTACACCAATATTCACCGTGACCTTGGTAATCCGTGGATTAACCATCATATTTCCTGATTCGCTCATTGCTGCTCCTCCAGTGGTATATCTGATTCCTTTCCAATTATGAAGACATAATCGGAAATGGTACCGAAATTTTCGAAGATTGTTTCATTTGGTTTGGAAGACCTCTTTATCGAAGTTTCAACCATTTCTGAGGTCTCGCCAATATGACTGCCCCCCGTTAGGTAGGCCAATGCTCCCTTTTTCATGCCCAAGTGAGAAGATATTTTCTGATCCGGGAGTGAAATCACCAAAGAATCCCCCGTGTTGCAGGTGGAAGAATCGTCGACGATGATGTTCCTCCCGTCGTGTAAATGGACTTGGGTCTTGCCTCCCTTGATGGTTGTCTTGCCCATAACCCTGCAAATCTTGCTAGATGATGCCTTCTTCGTTATTGGCCTGTAACGTAGCTTGCCATTTGTATCAATTACACAGCGGAAGTTGTCCTCACCGACCGTTAGAACGTCCATTAGACCGACTGCACGTGCCCTGTCGGTCTCCACTTTACCGTCAACCAGAACTTGTCTTGAGTTTAGGATTCGCTTGGCTTCTCTCATGTTGTGCGCCACGCCCAAGACGTCGCGAAGAATAATTCCCAGAGGCATGCAATGCTCAAGAGGGTGGCCACTGGGATTGGGTTTCTGCGCCCAAATATTCGTCTTCCTTGTCAATGGCCAGCTCCTAGGAATTACCAACCTCTTGATGTGGCTTCTACTCATTCTACCTCACCCCCACTTGACCTGTCAATTAGTGCCTTGATTCGAATTGGATCCCCATCATAGAGCTTGGTAACTACTACGTTTGATGGATGGATAGGCAGGGGCTCCTCCTTCCCGTCTGCAGTTGTATTTGTCAAACCATCAATGAAAATATGGCCTGACTTTGTATCTACTGAGGCGACCTTGGCGGAGATCCCTGACCGGCCCCTTGATTGTCCGAGCCTCTTGCCTCTGGAGTCCGCCTTGATACTATTGGGATGGCCGAAGTCGCCCCTAAGGACCTCTACCTCATCCCCTTCCCTTACTGTTACAGAGCGAATGTGCATCAACTGTTGGTCGTCTGTGATAAAACGCGATCTCATTCTCTTCCTTCTAACATGTGTGGGCGCATCTCTGCTGGCCAACCTCTGCTTTCCTGCCTTCTTACTAACCATTACCTTCACCTCAAACAATTTGCTTCGCAGTAGCCGCAATTCTTGGCCATCTTTCTGCTGCCTCTCTACTTACTGGACCTTTTATGTCCGATCCTTGAACTTCGCCCCTTTCATTGGTAATTACGCAAGCGTTGTCTTCGAATTGCACCCAAGTTCCATTTGCCCTGCGGAATGGCCTAGATTGTCGGACTACAACCGCATTGAAAATCTGCCTTCTTGTGTCTGGAGTGCCTCTCTTGACTGTGACTCTGACCATGTCACCAACCCCTGCTGCTGGGTATCGTCTAGCGACACCGCCCTTCTTTAGTACGGTAATCAGCTGTACTACCTTAGCGCCAGTGTTATCGACACATTCCAATTTTGCTTGGGTTGGCAGACCCGCAGTTACCCTTCCCGGGATGCCCTTCATTCTTCCACCTCCCTCTCAATGACGCAGAACTTTACCGTTTTCGACAAAGGTCGGCACTCCATTATCCTCACACTGTCTCCTGAGGAAACATCTCCAATGCAACTAGGGAGGTGAGCTGAGTAATTCCTAGTTCTCTTCTCGTATCTCTCGAATTTCTTCATGTACCTGGTATTCCTTCTCTCGACTACAACGGTACTCTGCATCCCAACAGACGAAATAACACCCTCAATTATCTGGCCCCTCAATCGCAAGTTGCCATAGAAAGGACAATTCTGATTGCCATCCCACTCTCCGCTTGGTGGTCTAACATCGACTCCAATATCTCTCATCTCATACCCTCCTGTATCTCTTGCTAATCCTATCTTCTGGCCTCTGCTTGACCATGGAGCCATCTATCTCCGCGTTCTCTATTGTGAATTTGATTGAGTCCTTCGCCAGTTTTTTCTCCCCATTTGCGGTTAGGATTGAAATGGTTCTACGAGTCTCATCCTGTACGATTCCGGAAATTCCGATCAGAGTTGGGTCCGTTGATTCGCTTACAACTAGTTTCCTAGCAACCCATGGCATGTGAATCATTTCCCCCATTATCTGACCTCCACCTGATATCCGTTCTGTTCCAAAACTCGTGCGGCTTTCTTCTTGTGATCGCCCTGCAATTCAATAGTTCTGCCCTTTACCGTTCCTCCACTGGCACAGGCGCCCTTTAGGATCTTGGCGAGCTGCCCGATATCAATTGCGGAATCATCAATTCCCTCGACCATTGTAACCATCTTCCCATACCTCCTCCTGACTACAGAGATCAAGGCTTTCTGCTGCTCCTTTGCAATCTCCTGACAAATACACAATTCATCGGGAAGGCCACAAAGATTGCAGATTCCAGCCATTTCACTCCCCCTTGGCCAGATTGATCTTTGTAAGGAGCCTGGCTATACTCCTCCTTGTCTGCTTGTATTCGCCTGGGTTTGAAGCGGACCCGCCCAATGCTTGCTTGGATTTGAGTTGAAGCATCTCATCCCTGAGATCGGCTAGGGCCTCGAGCTTTTGCTCCTCGGACATATCATCTATGTCTCTTGATCGTAGATGTGGCATTCACTCTTCCTCCTTGGAAACTTGTTCAAGCGCCTCATCTAATTCTAGAGGTGTGAATCCGGAAACTTCTACCAAAGGCGGAAGATTTGCCTCCTCCCTATTGAGAATGGAGATCTCATGGGGGAGTTTGGTACCGGGACGCATTATCCTGACTGTGCAGCCAATTGTTCCCAACTTCTTCACTGCTGTCGAAAATCCCACATCCATGTGTTGCAAAGCAGTTTCACCGCAGTACTTGATATGCCCCTTCTGGAACTTCTCGACTCTGTGCCTAGCTCCGGTGATTTTCCCGCTAAGGATAACAATGCATCCTCTGGCCCCAGCGTCCATTATGTTCTCCACAGTACTGTGGCCCGCCCTTCTGAAGAACCATCCTCGCTCCAATGAGCTCGATAAACGACTGGCCATGACCTGGGCGTTGACTCTGGGCTCATCTATCTCCTCTACTTCCAGTTGTGGATTAAACAGATTGAAGTCCTCCTGTAGTCTCCTCTGCAATTCATGAATTGTCTTGCCCCTTCTGCCGATAACCCTTCCCACTTGCTCTGCGCTAAGGGTGACCTTGGTTCCCTCTGGAGTTCGATTGAATGTCAATCCGCCAAATCCGGACCTCTCGCTCTCCTTCAATAAGAACTCTCTAACCAGCTGCCTCTCGACATTACGGTTGATTGTCTTTCTAATTACATTCTCCTTCATGATAACACCTCAGAATTCCTCATCTGCCAAATCATCTTCTTCGTCGCCGAAATACTCTAGGAAAATCTCCAGATTAACCTGGTAGTGGTTGCTGGGCGTCGTTCGACCCTGAGCCCTAGGCCTCCAGTGCCGTGATATCTGCCCCCTATGGGCTGCAGAATGGGTAATCACCATATCCTCGGGATCGATTGTGTCATACCTCTGACGTGCATTGTCCATAGCACTGCTGATTAGCTTGATGAACTCCCTAGAGGCTTTGTTTGGGAACTTCCCCGGACCCATCTTTCCTTTCCTATGGCCGGCCATTGTGTTTCCACCCCGACCTTTTCTTGATCTACGCGTATACGGAATTGCGCTCTTCCCTTCGACGACCTCTTCCAGATATGTGATTGCCTTCTCCGCATTCATGCCCCTTATCGCCTTAGCGATGTGGTAGCAATGTTTGTGATGGCAATGAATATTGGTCGCTCTTGCTGTAACAAGACTTGAGCCTTCAAGCAATTGACTGTACCCATTCTGTGGCATACCTCTTTTCCTGCTCATTTCTCTCATCCTCACTTCAATGCGACGTGCGTCGAAGACCTCGTCGCTCCTACTCCTGGCCCAGTATGGGTAACTGACTTCCTTGTCTTGGCGAATTCACCTAATGCGTGCCCGATCATATATGGGGTAATTTCGAGTTTTACAAACTGCCTTCCATCGTGGACTCCGACAGTCGAACCGACCATCTCGGGCAGTATGTACATGCCCCTACAGTGTGTTCTAACTGTCTTACCATCACTTTTTCTAATCCTATCCAAAAGCTTCTCACACTCGGGGTTAAGACCTCTCGCTAGAGACCTCTTTGCCCTTGATGGCATCAATGTTGCAATTGAAATTGAGTCTGGGTCTTCCTCAGGCGGATAAAGGGGCATTGCCTGAAGCTCCTCCAATGAGAAGCCCCTCCATAGGAACTCCTTCTTTCGCCTATCAGCGATCTTTGAGCGTCTCTTACGAGCTTGGCGCCTTGCGACCTTTGATGTCCTGAAAACTCTCCTCTTCCTTGCCATACTAGCTCACTCCTTTGACTTCGACCTTCCCCTTCCAGTCCTGCTCGGTGCGATATTGCCCACCTTTTTCCCTGGAGGCGCATTTCTGCTAACCGAATTCGGGCCATGGACCGCTTGATGGTTACCCCCTCCGTGAGGATGATCAACAGGATTCATGGCAACTCCGCTGACGGTTGGGTATAGCTTTCCACGCGCCTTTGCCCTATGATGAGCGGCCCCGGCCTTAAGGAGGGGTTTCTCTGTACGGCCGTGCCCACCCAGGACTCCGATTGTCGCCCTGCATTTTGCTGGCATATCTTTGGTAGCCCCACTTGGAAGTCTCACCCTGACGTAATCCCCCATCCTTGTGTCGATCATCGCAGAATTTCCACCGGATTTGGCTATCTTCCCCCCATCCCCAGGTCTTAATTCGACGTTGCAAATCTGTGTCCCTTCTGGTATTTGATCCAGTGTTGTGACGTTGCCGGGCCTAAGTGAGACTTTGTTCCCGAATGCGATTGTCTGACCGACTGAAAGGCCCTCGGGGGCGCCAAGATGGGCCACTTCACCATCTTCGAACTTTACTTTCGCCAAGGGGGCGGTGTGAACTGGACTGTGAACTAACTCCACTATCTCAGCGATCTCTTCCGAAATCCGGGGAAGCTTGTTTGCTGCTGGGAATCGATGGCTCGAGACCCTATTCTTAGGACTTGATCCTCGACGTTGTGAGCGTGTTCTTTTACCCAAAATATCACCTCTAGAATGCTCCTAACTTGAGAGATGCCTCCTCGGCATCAAAATCTTCGCTGAGTCGGATACTTGCGTGTTTTCCGGTTCTGTTAATGCGTACATTCACCTTTGCGACCTTCACATCTAGAAGTGCTTCCACAGCCCTCTTGATGTCTGCCTTGGTTGCCTCCCTCCTGACTAGGAATTCTATCCTGTTGTTATTCTCAAGGTGGCCGCCCTCTGGATCTGCCACCCTCCTGGCCTCAAGGGTTTTCTCCGTAATCCATGGCATAATAATTACCTGATATGGGTCCATACTAATCACTCCAACCCCTCAATAGCAGACTTTGTCCATACGGTCAACCTTCCTGGTTGCCCCCCTGGGGCTAGATCTTCGGCGCATAGGTCCTTGACTCCAACAACATCTACTCCGGGGAGGTTGCGAGCTGCCTTGTGAAGTCCGAGCTTGTTTGAAACAACGAGTAGGATGCTCTTCGGAGTCCTATATTTTCGGCCGCGCATAGTTCCCTTACCTGCTCTAATTCCTCTTCCCTTTCTGGATCGATCAAGGTCATCAGCGACCCCAAGACCCTCCATCATGGCAACGAACTTTCGTGTAGAGTTCTGAAGTGGGATTGACTCGACATCATACTTTTCCTTTGATTTGCCCCTAGATTCGGTGTACTCATCGATAATTATTGGAAAACGAATGGAATCTGAGAATTGGTGGCCCCTCTCCGATACTGCCTCTGGATCACAGGTGGCAGCAATGGCCGAATCGCGTGCTGCCCTCCTTTGCTTCGAATTGAGCTTCTGAGCCCAGTCTTTGTCCACTAGTGGGCCATGGGCCCGTCTTCCGCCTCGAGTGTGTGGGTTCTGTGCGCCAGTCCTCTGGCCGGACTTCCTCATTATTCGCGAAACCCCTCGTCCCTTGCCCCACCATTCAACAGAGTGTTTCATACCGGGCTGGGGTGACTTCTTTCCATCATGCTCCCTATGCCCATAGGGCTGTCTCCTATTTGCTCTAGAAGAATGAACGGCTGAACGGATTAAATCGGGCCTGTATTCAGACGAGAACGGCCCGGGCAAAGTTACTGACTTGCCATCCTTAACCTCGACGCTATAGTTCTCAGCGAGTAATCCGGCGTCCATCTCTTCTTGAACGACTGAATTTAACAAATTGTATGTCTTTGTCTTCAAAATCAGACCCCCTGCTTACTGGAAGTACTGACATAGGTGACTTCCACTTCACCACTAATCTTTCTCGGCCTAGTAGCGTCACGGAATCTAATTAGTCGCTTTGATGGGCCCGGTATACTTCCTTGGATCACCAAATATGGATTCTTTACCTCCCCATAATTCAAGAATCCACCAGCTGGTGTAATCTCCGAATCAGATGGGTCAGAAATTCTGAGTATTCTTTTATTGAGCTCAGTTCTCTTGTGGTAACCAACTTGTCCTGCTTGGCGGATTGTCTTGCGGACGTAACCAGTACCGAAATCACCCATGTTACCTCCTTGACGTCGTCTTTTGCTATTCTTGTGGCTTAGGAGTTTGAGTCCAAATCTCTTAATCGAGCCTTGCCATCCCTTTCCCTTAGTGACGCCTACTACATCGACTTCTTCTCCCTCATTATAGACATCAGCAGCTGTGATTTGGCCGCCTAGTCTTTCTAGGCCCCATTCTAGCTTGGAAGTAGTATCGCCGCCGGTGAGCCCGACTTCCATGATCTCTGGAGTTTTTGTGGGTATGCTGGTTACCAAATGAGGGGATGTCCCGACTATTAGTCTGACTTCGGCGAGGTCCTGCTCCTTGAGAGAGTCGATTGACGCGTCTGAAGTTTGATTTCCCCTAGTTGGGATTCTTCCACCTCTCTTTGCAGGCTTCCTCCCCTCCTCTGAATCCCTCTCCCCTCGGGTTTGATTCGCATATCTGGGGAATAGATTTGTTGGGCTTTCTTCGCTGAAATCGGACCATACCTCACCGGCTGTCTGCAATCCATAGGGCGTCATCCTGTACCCCCTTACGGCGAGAACTTCCATTGGAGGGGCCTCGATGACCGTGACTGCCTTCCTGACTTCTTGCCCTGCAGTAGTGGAGTTGGGATTACCATCCCTCATCAAAATGTGAGTCATTCCTGCTTTCCATCCAGCAAAGCCCTGTACCCTAATTTCTGCAGAGTTAGAATCTGGCCATGAAGTGATTCTGGGGAATTGCCTGACTGAACGCTTGCGAGGGCTATAGCCCATGCTGCCTCGACGTGGTCGGTGTCGGTCTGCCATGCAATTCCTCCGTTTGCCGGAATAAGCCGCGAACGGCCTCAACCGGGCTCAATGCGCTAGGGAGGCACCGTGACACCGGTCCGCTGCCGAGAGTACGGCAGTGGTTTGTGGGATGTCTTGCAGAGCCCTTTGGTGTCTGGTACCTCACGTTGTGAGCGGGCTTGCGACTAACATGCCCTATTTGAACGAATCGGGAAGAGTGTTTTTTCACCCCTGTGGGGTGCGAAGGGCAATTTACGAATGTGCAACGATTTTGAACCCTGACTTAGGATGCGCCAAAACATGAGCGCTTTCATCGTGCATCCCTGCCTGGAACCATTGGCCATAGGGGCTAGGGCTTATCAGCTTCAAGCACTAGACGAGTCAATTGCTGGGTCTATGCTGCTAGTTCTACCCACGGCAGCTGGAAAGACTGCCGTAGCATGGATGGCGATAGCGGAGATGATGAGGAAAAATGATGGTTGGATTCTTTTTATTGCTCCGACCGTGGCTCTAGTCAATCAGCATCTCGAGAATGCTAAAGAAACCCTGCAATTGCATAACAATGGCCCTATTGCCCTGAGTGGGCAGCAACTCGCAGCGAAAAGAGAGTCTTTGTGGACATCTTCAAAGTTGATTTTTGCAACGCCGCAGGTTGTTAGAAATGACGTAAAGAAAGGAGTCCTATCTTTGGAAGATTGCAGCTTGTTGGTAGTCGATGAAGCCCATCACTGTACTGGTGAGCACGCAATGGCTGAGGCGGCTGAGATGTATGTTTCACAATCGAAATCCCCACTAGTTCTAGCTACGACGGCGAGCCCCGGATCGAGGCAAGAAAGAATTAGGGAGATTTGTTGCAGGCTAGGGATAGAGAGGATACACCTTAGAACATCGGACGATCCGATTATGTCTGGACACTTATCCGAATTGGGGATTACTGAGACAAAGGTGACAGTTCCAGAGATTATCAGGGAGCTTGCTGAGCCACTGAAAATTTGGCAGCAAGGGATTGTTGATGGCGAGAGGAGAACGGGCAGATATGTCCTCCCGGGACAGATAAGTCAGCATGGCCTTTCGAATGCAATGGAGAGAGCGCAGATGGCAATCTCCAGAGGGGATTCTAGTGGCTACAGGTCAATGTCACAAATAGCTACAGCTATGAGACTGCATCACATGATCAATCATCTTCTTTGCCAAGGAATAGCTGCATCGAGGCAATTCCTCAAAAGGATGCGTGCTGAAGGGAATAAAAGCAAGTCTGCAAAGGATTTCCTCAAAGATGGTAGAATTTCTAGGCTTGAGGATATCTTGGAGGGGATGGATGAGTCGCACTCCAAGATAGGCGCAGTTAGGAGGCTTGTCAGTGAAAGAATGAGAAGAGATGACAAGGCAAAGATCATTGTTTTTGCCAATTATAGGGATACCGTTTCCATTCTCTCGGGGGCACTTGAAGATGTCAAAGGGTGTAGGGTATCCGAATTTGTGGGCCAAGCCAGTAAGTGGGGTGCAGAGGGACTTTCTCCAAAACAACAAGTTGACCGACTCCAAGATTTCAGATCAGGAAACTCAAATGTTCTTGTAGCTACCTCAGTCGGTGAGGAGGGGCTCGATATACCGAGCGCAGACCTGGTGATTTTCTACGAGCCGATATCCAGTGAGATTAGGACCATTCAACGAAGAGGGAGGACCGGAAGGAGGAGAGAGGGAGAAGTGGTTGTACTAATCGCTGAAGGAACTCGTGATGAGGGTGCAAGAGCAGCTGCAGCAAAGAGGGAGAGTTTCATGCACAAGTCAGTCAGAAGAGTGGGAAGGGAGCTTCAAAGGCCACACCATGTTGATCTGTCAAATCTGGCGGAGTTCGACGTATTTGAATCCGGAGTCACTATTTCTGCGACTGATTTTGTACTCAATGAAAGAGAAAAACACAATCCTGAAATCAATGAGGTAGATGAAAATGAGATTGCTGAAGTCAATAAAGACGAGTTTGGTCCAAGTCCAACTAGCTTTAGGCCCACTGGCCAGACCGGTTTGGAGGAATTCTGAATAACGCCTGGTTCGGTAATGGCTAATCCCCTATAACGGCCAAACGAGTTTTTAGCTGCGCCAGCCTATTGTTGTAGTGCCCAAATGCGAAAGAGAGGAGTTCTGTAAGATGGATAACTGGAATATTTGTTGACAATCCTGAAACCCTGGATGCCTTGCCTTGATAGACATCTAAGATAGTATGAGATAGTGTACAGGCGCTGACAATAAGGTCGGCGCCCTCAGATTTAGCGTCAGATATTACAGATGCGGTCTGCTTCAGTACCGTTGGTTCCTCGGAGAAAAGGCCGGGAACGCCTACGCTTTGGGTCCGGCTTTCCCAAAGAACTGGTGTGGCGCCTATTGATTCCAACAGATTTTCCATGTAAACTGGATCGAAGGCGTCATCATTTCCACAGGCACCTTCCTGTTGCATATTTGGCCCATAGTAACCAGCGACACTATATGGAATCGGATTTTTGATCTTTGATTCTAGCTTATCCAGCCCTATTTCATCTACAATCACATGAAGGATATGGTTGATCTCGGTCTCAGCATTAAATGTCAAACCGGTATTCCTTTCCAAAATATCATTGACTTTTGAAAGCAAAATTGGATCTTCGCGTAGCCTTTTCAGATCCTCGTGCAAATTACCTGCTGTAGCAGCACAAGGGGTGATTATTTCCATACCCAATGATTCGGCCATTGCAAATGTCCTAGCGTTCAACGTTATCTGGAGCATATCGTTGGCCTGGCGGATGATTCCCGCACCACAGCTAGTAGCGCCCTCCAAGGAAGTCAACTTGATGCCCAAAGTACGGCAGACGGTGGGCATTGTCTGAGAAACTTCGGGTGCGCTGCTATGTGCAATGTTCCCGGGGTGGTATGCATACTTCAAAGGCATTAGAAACGACCATCCAACTCATTGAATATTGAAACCACCTCATGATGATTATCGACTGAAGAGTTGAACTGCTTGGGCATCTTACCGATTCCCGCAGGTGGTGCCACCATCCCAAGCATCCCATTCAGCATATTCCCACCCGTTCTAGTGAAGCCGAAAACCATCCTAGCGGTAACTCCGGAAAACAAGTTTCCAAGTAGTCCGCCGGGACCAAGGGCCTGCCTGTAAATCACCGTGTCATTCACACGCCCACTGCTCTTTACTGACCAAGTATACCACCAGACGTGCTTTCCATGCCTTCCGTTGAAACCATCCATGTTCAGGACGTTTGTCTTGGCCTCTAGGAGGGCCCTAGAAATAGAGGGATTGTTGATGGTTTGTCTACTAATCGAAGCAAAGTCGGTCTCGGACTTGATCCCCTCTCTTGATCGTAACAATTCATTGATCTGCTCAATTTTTTTGTTGGAGGTGCGTGGATCGTTCCTACGGGCCCACATTCTAGCTATTATTGCTGGCCCCAAGTAGTCATTGGCATGAGGGGTGGCATCGGAGCTAGAGTGCAGAGCCACCCTGCTGGGGAAATTGCAGAGCGGGTGTAGGGAGTCTGCAACTGATTTATCCATTGTTCCCATGACCCCCTGGGGTATTTTTGCTCCCTCTCGGGTAGCGGCTACCATCCAAGGCTTGCTAGATTCCCTCTTTCTCTCCAAGGGCCAAGGGTCTATTACGAGATCTCGGATTACATCAAATCCAGATAGCGGTTCGATCCTAATTGATACAGAGTCACCCCTAGTTGGCGCGACGGCATCTAATTTTGTTAAACCAGGTAGTACAATCCTCCCATTTACCATTACTGCGGTATTGGGGTCATCAGGTGCGCCATCACGGAATGTGAGAGAACCGTCCTGAGTTGTCTTTAGGGTTCTAAGTACTTCTAGGATCGACATGCGGGCGGGCAGTGCGCAGAGCCAAACATCATTTCCGCTGCTTGATGTGGCGGGATCATACCTAAAGACTGAGACTTCGGCTTGAATGACCTCGGATGAGATTTCGGGAACTATGAATTCGCCGTCCCCATCCGCACCAGTCGATGAGCCTGAAGCAAATTGCTTGATCGATTCTATCAAATCTTCATGTAACGATCCTGTGCTATCAACTGCAGATAAAGCAGGCAGGGCCTCTAGTGCCCATTCAGCAGCTGGTTTGTCATAGTCGACATCGCAGTCCAATCTTTCAACTACCCTAGTAGCTCCAAGCGCTTCGAACCTAGAATCCCAGTCCTTGCCCGATTCACAAAAGAACTCGTATGATGAGTCCCCCAAGGCACATACTGAGAAGTGCACGCCATCAAGTCTCGAGGCCCCTTCAGAATTGGCGAACTTCCAGAGTTCCTCTGCGTTGTCTGGCATCTCACCCTCGCCCCAAGTGGAGCAGATTATCAGTACCCGTTTCATATTTGACAAGGAGTTGAAGTCAAAGCCATCCATGTCGTGAACGACCCCCTCCAAACTGTATTCCTTAGCCTGCTTAGCCAATTTTGAAGCGAGACCCTCTGAATTGCCAGATTGGGATCCGAATAGGATCGCGAGAGAACGATCTCCCGAGGCAAGGAGTTCTTCCAAGCTTCCATCGATCATTTCCGCCCCTTCAGAAATTTGTGATGCTTCCGTAGAATCACTAGAAAGCTCTGTTTCTGAGGAAGATGGATCGTTGGCTTGGGGGATCCTGGAAGGATCAAAAGTTCCGTCTGCGCCTACCGCTGCAAAATTTGCAAGAGCTTCCAAAGTGAACTCTGCGGCTGGTTTGTCATAGTCGACATCGCAGTCTAGACGTGGAATTATCCTATTTGCGCCTTGCTTCTCGAACCATCCGTCCCAATCCTTCCCTGATTCACAAAAGAACTCATATGATGAGTCGCCCAATGAGCAAACAGCAAAATTGCAGCCATCCAGAGATGGGGGGGACTCGCCATTTGCAGCTTGCCAGAGGTCCTCTGCATTGTCGGGCATCTCTCCCTCGCCCCAAGTACTGCAGTAAATCAGAACCCTTTGAGTTCCGGCAAGATCGCCTATCTGGATTTCATCCATTCCCTTGACAGTTGATGACAAGCCGAGTGGATTTCCCTGTTTGGCTGCATTGGCTGCCAATTCCTCGGCATTTCCGGACTGTGAGCCAAATAGAATCAATAGCGGCAGTCCGTCTGACAAACTAATCTCCTACCCATCACAAGTCTGGGCAATACTGTCGAAATGTTCCCAATTATTGAACATGCGCATGCGGGATGATGAATGAATGTGCAAATACATCGAGTTGATGCTCACATCTCCATTCCATCGAAGTCATCTGCGCCCATTGGTCCTGAGCTCCTGCTAGAAATTACATCATCAATTCTAAGGATCATTACTGCAGTTTCAGAAGCGCTCTGGATTGCTTGTTCCACGACCCTGCTCGGTTCGAAGACATTGGCCTTGGACATATCAACAACCCCGCCATCGAAGACGTTGACTCCGTGATTTGACTTGCCCTCAGAGTGTGCCTTACGGAGATCTATGAGTGTGTTAACAGGATCAAGTCCTGCATTCTCAGCCAACGTTCTGGGTATGACTTCGAGTGCGCTAGAAAATGATTCTATTGCCATCTGCTCTCTGCCTCCAATGCCCTCCGCATAAGAACGTAAATCCCTGCTTAGGGCAGCTATCACTGAACCTCCACCAGTAAGTACCGAGCCGTCTTCATGTGCGACTGCAACGACGCCGATCGCATCCTCAAAGGCCCTCTTGACTTCGTCGACAACATGTTCTGTTCCCCCCCTGAGAAGGACTGAAACGCTCTTCGCATTAGGGCAGCCCTCCACGAACACCATGTCTGAATCGCCAATCTTCCTTTCCTGGACAGTAGAAGCTTGTCCGAGATCAGCATCTGATAAATCATCGACATTGGTAACTATCCTCCCCCCAGTTGCCTTGGACAGAGCCTCCATGTCACTCTTCTTCGCCCTTCTTATAGCAAAAATTCCCATTTTTGCCATATAATGCTGTGCGAGGTCGTCGATACCCTTCTGACAAATCACCGTATTGGCCCCTGTTGAGTGAATCTTCTCCACTAGTGATCTGATAAACTGCTCTTCCTCATCAAGAAATTGTGACAGCATGTTGGGGTCGGTAATCTGTATCTTGGCATCCACTTCTGTCTTCTTTACCTCGATTGCAGAGTTGATTAGGGCTATTTTGGCTTCTGAAACTGACATGGGCATCCCACTGTGGACCCTTTCCTTGTCTAGAATTATACCATCGACTAAATGGCTATCCTTTATCGAACCGCCTTGTTTCTTCTGAACCTTGATGTCATCTAAATCGACTAATATCTCGTCCCCATCTTCCTGTGCGACAGAGAGCACAGCTCCGACGCTGATCTCCGAAAGGAACTCCTTGACTGCCCCAGCGCTTTTGCCAGTTAATGCTGTCTTAGCTACCTCAGAAAGCATCTTCTTGTCAACTCCGACCCCATGCCCCTCGATGAGGTCGACTGCTTTATCAGAAGCCAATCGGAATCCCTCGCAAATCACAGTTGGATGAACATTTTGCTCAATTAATTCCTCACTCCTTTTGAGTAATTCTCCTGCTATTACCACTGCGCTAGTCGTTCCATCGAAGCAGTGCTGCTCCTGGGTTTTTGCAATTTCGATAATCATCTTGGCGGCAGGGTGCTCAATCTCCATCTCCTTGAGAATCGTGGCGCCATCATTTGTAATCACGACATCCCCCATAGAATCGACGAGCATCTTATCCATCCCCTTTGGCCCCAGAGTGGATCTGACGGCATCGGCTACTGCCTTTGCTGCTGCTATATTGTTACTCTGGGCACCTTTTCCACTGGTTCTGGTTGTACCTTCTTTCAAAATGAAAATTGGCTGTTGTCCGTTATACACTGAGATTCACCCCCACACTAGCGAGTCCGGCACAGGAGGGGGGGTCATAAGGCCTACCAATCGTCTATGAAGTTGGATTAACCCTAATCTTCCTTGTTATCATCCAACCACTGACCGCCGTAATGCTTCCACTGTTCCAGAGTCCATCCTTCTGGAAGGCCGCCTTCGGGGATTGGAGGGCCGGGTAGTGATGCTGGTGGCAAGGGAGGCTGCTCGAATAGATCCTTGGAGCCACCATACATCGAGTTAGCGACATCATCAGCGGAGGGGAGCTCGTCTGATCCAGACTTGGCACCGTCCCATCCGTCTACCATCATATTGTAATCTTCCAAGGAAGAGAATTCCTCAAGCGGGGATGTTGCACTTCTCATTATTCTGAATGCCACTAAAAGAACTCCAGCCATTACTCCCAAACCTACTGCAATGACTAGGTAATTTGCACCTTTCCAAGCTAACTCCTCTGGATCTGGCCCCTCAACGATAGGCTCGGTTTTTATCAGCGTGATCTGGGTTGACCTGGAAGCGGTATCCATTTCGCTAATGACATTCAACGATATGCCGAAGTCGACAGTATTGGAGAACAGGTTGTCGAGGTTATCTTGCTTGATTTCTATTTGAACGGTAACATTCCTGGTTTCACCTGCCTTGAGGACGAAGTTCCTGTCCTCTTCGATGACTCTGGCATCGTAGATAGTGAAGGGATTCTCTAGATCTACCTCAGTTCTAATTTGCTGGTCTAGTTGGGGATGCGTGCTCCTTACTGCGAATACCAACTCATAATCATCACCAACTTCGACTATATCACCGAGGGCGTTAGAGGTAGCTATGGGCGGGGAAACTGTGAGGAATCCAACGGTACCCACGTCAAAGACTGCCTTACCCTCGTCGAATGCCCCGGAATCCATTGCACTAGTGGCCTTCAGTGAAATTTCACGAGGCCCATCTGCGCCTTTCTCGAATGAGTATACCAGACTAATATTGAAGGATGCCCCGGGTTGAATTAGTGGTGTGCTACCCCCAGAGATTCCTGACAAAGAGG
>Ga0066849_10000197_pt1 | contig 23148 bp, 23 predicted proteins | sample ETNtaG_9_FD_65492 | JGI IMG/M metagenome (GOLD analysis project Ga0066849, IMG submission 65492) | Marine microbial and viral communities from oxygen minimum zone, Eastern Pacific Ocean - ETNP201406SV69 | ecosystem: Environmental > Aquatic > Marine > Oceanic | place: Pacific Ocean: Eastern... | reverse complement strand
GAAGAAAACACTGGCCCTAGCATTGCAGGTGCCATTCCAGGAACTACTGAAAAAGCAGGCGATTCAACCGCTGAAAAAGCCGGCAAGGGAATTCTTCGCTCAGTTATTGGGTTACTCACCTACCAAAGAACAATCCGAACCGTTCGTGCAGACCCAAAGCACTGCATGTATAATATTCGTAATTGGGAAAGTGCAAAGGCGCTTCTCAATGAGAAGCATAAGGAACACAGTCAATCAAACCTCCTTAAAGACTTGAAAGACACCATCGTTGCATCAAATGATGAGAATTGATTCCTAACTGCACCAACGAGTATTTCAAAAACTGAATACAACCGCGTAGAGAAAGAGGCGATACTATGAGCGATGACAAAATACTTCAAGGACCAATTGAAAAGTTACGCAGCGGCGACCTTGATGGCGCAATTGAAGAACTCGATGGAATGATGGGGGATCACAAAACCAATGCAGAAGTCCATCACATGTATGCCGAATTTGCAAACATGAAAAATGCGGAAGCACAAGATGATGTCATTCCTGGCGGAAAAATCATGATGGCTTACAAAAAAGCTATGCAATTGGATGAAGAGAATATGGAATACATCGGTGATTTCGCAACCTTTGCTCTTGAATGTCGCCGTATTCCCGTTGCGGTAAAGGAATTTCAGCGCTATGCACGTCGTCTAGAACTCGAAGACATTCCTGTCGATGAAATATTGTTTACTGCAAGTCGAAATATTGTCGATGCAATTGAAGTCATGGACCCAAGTAAGCAAAATCCAATGGTTCAACCATGGTTAAAGCAAGCACTCATTTGGTCTGTTGGTGGATTGGGATACTCACCGAAAGACGCTGCTGAAATGCTCATGCGTGAAGATTGAGGTGAATGAATGGCGAACCAGAGCGTTCGTCTCGCCTTTCGCATAGGCTATCTCGGTGATCAATATCATGGTAGTCAAATTCAACCCGATGTCAAAACAGTTCAGGGGGAATTGATTCGTGTTTTTAAAAGCCTAAAGTGGCTGGATTCTTCAAATACTGAGCACAATTTAGTACTTTCAAGTAGAACCGATGCTGGGGTTCATGTGCGTCTAAATGGAGGCGTTGTCCGAATTGATAGGGAATTGTGGAATGCTTTAACACCTCGTAAAATGATTCGGGCATTGGATGACCGTTTACCGAAAGATATTGCATTTCTTGATGTGCGTGAAGTAGATGAACAATGGAATCCGCGCTTGGCTAATTTTCGCGTCTATCGTTATCGCCTTGAAGGAATAGAATTTTGGAAGTATCCAGGAAACCAATTTACGGATTGGCTCAAAATGTTTGAAGGCACATATAATGCAACAAATTTTGCTCGCCTTGAAGAAGGGAAGAATCCAATGCGAACAATTCTATCTTGTACACCTTGGGTTGTAGATGGACGCACTATTGGATTTGAAATCATAGGTGAGGCTTTTCTCTGGAACCAAGTTCGACGTACTGCTATGGCCTTGCATCGAATGTGCATTGGAGATTTAGAGCCAAGAGATGTGCTTGATGCAATTGAAAATCCAGATATTGAAGCCGATTTTGGCGTAGCCCCGCCCGACTGGCTTATTCTCTGGGGTGTTGATTGGGATGAGATGCAACTACCCGTTTCAAAGCAAGAAATAACTCCTCTTACAGCACCCCCTTTAGGGCCTACAGTCGAGCGAACGATGAGAAAAAGGTGGAGGGAAGGGGCCCGACACGAACTTAAAAATCTCCTATACCAAGAATGGGCAGACATTGGGGAATTGCCCATTGTCAAGCATTCGACATCATAATCATTTGACAAGAATCTGAATGACGTAATCGTCTTCGAGTGACAGTTTTTCACGTAAAAATGCGCAAGCAATAACTTCGACAACATCCGTATGGCGGGTGAGGTCGGGTATCAAAATAGCGCATTCAACAGTCATATCTCCGGATTCTAAAATTGCAGGAAAGGCAGTAGCACCACCAAAAGAAACACCATCACGCAAAAAACCACGAATACGATGAGCCTCATACATTGATACATCTAGTTGTGCTGCGGCAGAACGATCTTTGTCAGAAGCATCTAAAGTGTCAATACCGGATTTTTTACGTAGGGCAATATAATTCACCAAATCCTGACCTTGAATGGTAAGGTTCAGTGTCCCAGGCCAAGCAGTACCTCCAAGCATATGCTTGAATTGTTCTTGATAATGCGGCTGTGCCATGAAGATATGCGCACGACCAAGTCCGCTGCTCACAGTTCCAGTCAGACGCATGACACGCCCAATACCAACCCCTTTTTGAGTGCATGGTTGTGCTCATATGATTTCATCACTCATAGCCCGAAAGAACTTGAACGGTGAACCAATGGGTTCTGCTAGGGAGCGCATATGCCTGGTGACATGACGTGGATGAAAACTCGATTTGATGAACTTTCAGAAAAATCTCTTCTCTGGGAGCCACCGACACTCGAAAGCCCGAATCAACCCCGATGTCGCATGGACGGAAAACCTACCATTATGCTTTCAGCAAACAACTACCTTAACCTCACTACCCATCCAAAAGTCAAGCAAGCCATGCTTGATGCTACCAATAAATATGGTGCTGGGAGTGGAAGTGTTCGTGCTATTGCAGGTACGATGGATATTCATTTGGAAGCCGAAGAAAAGGTTGCTGAATTCAAAGGCGTAGAGGCATCTCTAATTTATTCGGCAGGATATACCGTCAATGTCGGTCTCATTCCGACCTTGGTAACCGGGCCTCAAGATGTAATTATCAGCGATTCTCTCAATCACGGCTCCATCATTGATGGTGTTCGTTTGACCAAGGCAAGCCGGGGCGTTTATGCTCACAATGACATGGGTGAGTTAGAAGCTGTCCTTCAGGCACACGATAGTGCCGAAAGAAAACTCATCATCACCGACGGCGTATTTTCTATGGATGGTGACATCGCCCCACTAGACGAAGTGACCAAGTTAGCCGAAGAATATGGGGCAATGGTCTATGTTGACGATTGTCATGGAGAGGGGGTACTGGGAGAGAAAGGCGCCGGCATTGTTGCCCATTTCAATCTCCAAGGTAAAGTCGATTTTGAAACTGGTTCGTTTTCCAAAGCACTTGGAGTTCAAGGTGGCATTCTTGCAGGAACTGAGATGACTCGTACCCATGCATTGAATCATTCACGCTCATGGCTTTTATCAGGCTCTCAGCCACCGGGTGTTGCAGCAGCTCAAAAGGCGGCGATTGAAGTGTTGATGGATGAACCACAACATCATGCTCGACTTTGGGAAAATACCGATTACTTCCGGAAAGAATTACAATCCCTTGGATTTGACACAGGCGATTCAGTCACACCCATTATTCCAGTGATGTGTGGCGAATCAAGTGTTGCCAAAGAGATGACCAAAGCGCTCGGAAAAGAAGGTGTCATGGCAGGAGCAATTGTATTCCCAATGGTTGCCCGTGACAAGGCAAGAATTAGAACACAAATGTCAGCAGGACTGAATCGAGAAGATTTGGATGAAGTTCTTCGCCTGTTTGAGAAGGTAGGCCCGACATTGGACTTGATCTGAACTCATTCATCTTCAAGTGCATTGACAACCGAAAGCAACTCTTCATCACCATCAGCGATTTCTTCCGCGTCATTGGAGTCCTCTACAAAACTCATATCCATTGCTTCAAAAGGATTGATTCCATCTTCAAGTTGGCAGAGTAAGCGCCAACGTGGAGCCCACGAAAGATGGACATACATCGGGCCGGGAAGTAATAGTAAGAGCCAAATCAGTCCCGCTGGAAGTGTCCATATTCCTGTTTGAGAAATAGTTAACAAGCCAAATCCAACAAAGGGCATTGGATAGAGAATTGAACGAGGCGGCGTTACAGGGAAACGCTTTGAGATACTAACGATGATTAAAGAAAGCATACCTAGAAGAAGGCAAGCGGCTATGATGAGGGCAGAATGGAACATCCAATTGGTGAACCAACTGCTAGATTCATTGCCAAATCGGTAAGGCAGAAGCAAAGCGAGTGAGACCAAAAAGCCGTAAAATGCTGAAATATTTGATGGATGCGAAAGCCAAAGTGGTAATGTGGTGAAGCGTCGAGAAAGAGATGTACCTAAGAGAGTTTCCCGTTCTTTTGAACCGAGACCATCAAGGTGACCTTGCCATCTACTAGTGGATTCCACGTTCTGCGGTAGAGGTTTAGGCTTTTCAATGTAAAGGCTCAATTTACAAAGAAACATTAGTTATTCTCTGCGAAATTTACTAATCAACCCTTCAGGCTCAATTTCGATTGAGTCCTGTTCCTCAAGCCATGAACGTTCAAGAAGTCCTGAATCTTGCTGCTCTCGTTCACGGGCAGACTCGATTGAATCTTCGGTACCATTTACTGCATCGCGTAGTGCAATGGCCTGATTTATGAGCATGACATAGCGTTTCAGTGTTGGGTGTGTTTCAGGTAATGAACTGAAATGTCCAATGGGCGCATAGGTGTCGTCGTCACGAATTAGAATAGAACCTCCTATCAATTCATCTACGGTTAATCGAACTCTTCCTTCACCCACATCACCCCACGTTCCATCTGAAAACTTTACCATTACAACCGCCGCACCAAGACCAAGGTCGTCCATAAATGGATGATTCATATTAACGGCCAAAGGTACTTGGAGCATTGGGGACTTCAGATAGATGAAGTAAGCGCCAATTGAACCAATGAATACGAGTCCAATAGCGGCGAGGAGACTACTACCCAAAGAGATGTTACTTTGAGAAAAGCCCATACTCTCAAAGAGAAACGCCAGTAGACCAGCAAAGAGAACCAAATAGATGAAAAGAATACCAAGAAATCGGTACACGAATGGTCGTGCGATATCCAAGGAATTGAAGCGTCGCATTTCAACAGACAATTCGCCTCGCGTCTCGCCCATATACAACCATCACCTTGCCGTCTTTCAACTTCACGGTGATTTGTCAGAACATAAAAGAGAAATTAAGTCGGCTCACCAAACTGATGAAAGAAAAGACCCATTCTGTGTTCATTCGAGCCGCACCTTTCAAGAAGTGCCAAGTGAGCATCACCCCGTAGGGGTGGGGAAAGATGGTTGAACTACCGCAGGGAGATGTTACAGAAGTTCGCCGCGGCGGGCCCGAATCTTTGCAAATTTTGTCAACGGATATGGCCCGTTTAGGGACCACTGGATATATCCGAATCGAGCGGCGCCCAAAAGAGCAAATGCCCCGCATTGGCCACATAGCATTCCTAGAAGGTAAACCGATGTTTGCTTTGCATGAAGCAGATGCAATTGCAATGTCACTTGAGGCCTTACTGGACATTGAAAGCGATGCTGCACTTCTTGATGCTTTGCTCGCCATTCATGAATTGCCAATTCCTGATTTGAATCAATTGCTCAGCCTTCACCAAGAAGCGCATTTCCAAATCGATGACAAATCTGAGCAAAACGATAGCGGGCATCAATGGTGGTCTAAATCGAAATTGCGAACAAGTTCTTGGCGACGTCAAGAACGTTTACCTGAACTGGAAGTTGTAGTTGAAGCTCCAGAGGTGATTCGCCAGCGAAGTAAAGCACTACTTCAGCGATTTGAAGGAATAGAGAAAATGTTGCGCCCCGGTGATGCATACTTTTTCGACTCCAATGACCCTGCACCCCTCTTTGATCTTGCTGGCCACTTAGCCGTTCATGGCCGCCCCTTGTTCGTACTTGCACGGCATGATATTGAGGCACTCAATGTAGAACATAACATCCCAATTGCATCGAGTTCGTGGTTATCTCAAAACGGCGACGTCCGCTCTACTGAGCCAGCATTAGAAAACATTCGTCGTAAAATAGATGCATTTCTTTGGGAAAATCTCCGGGCCGTTGTGGTTCTCGAAGGGGTCGAATATCTTGCCAGCCTCCATGGAGATGAACTCGTCGTTAATTTCCTAAGAGATATTGTTGATGGAGTGCGTCTTGATGACCATGTGTTCTTGGCGACTGGAGATTTTAATGCGTTCCCTCTAACGACGCGCCAACATTTGTCACGATACATGACTGACCTTGAATCATCGGTTTTGGAACATTGGAATATTGAACCTGACCTCATACTCGACCACCCGCTATGTGCGCCTCCAAGTGAAGAAGAAACTAAATGGATTGAACAACAATTACAATTAGCAATTTCCGACTCGAACCCAGGAGATATTTCTCCACAAAGTACGGTATTCGGAACGATGGAAGGTGGCCTTGAAACTCCAGATTCTGAAGATATTTTGGCTGCGACAGAATCGCTGGATAATGTGATTCGTGAATGGTCACAACCTGCAGCAATTAACCCTCAAGAGGTCATACAGTCGGAACAAGAAATATCGGTTGCCGTTTCAGGCCCTCTAGAGGGAGAACAAACTCATCAAGACGAGATACCTGCTCCTCAACAAGGTGCTGATTTGATAGATGAAAAGGAACTGGACATTATTCAAACTGAAGTAAAGCAGAAGGACGAACCTATCGAAATCCCCGTTGTACAAATCGCCGAGGAAGTTGAAAAAATAATTGCACCACGAACTGCACAGCGTATCCGCCGTCGCCGAAAAATCTCCACTAATCGAACCAAACCCCGTAACCAACAGGGAATACAGGCGGCAGTTGTGCAGGCCATTGAGGCAAAAGAGTTGAAGGGTATTGAAAATGAATATTCAAGTCGGCGAAGTGGCTTTTCCAAATCACTTGAAGCGTATGCAAATCGCCAAGAGAGGGCTGTTGAAAATATGCGTGTTAAAGCAACAGCAAAAAGTGACTCCTCACTCAATGATGCAACTCGCCAACACATCAATCGCCAAGAATTGAATCTCCCTGAAACACCCCTCCCTAATCGTTCTCTTGAATCGGTGAAGGGCCGACAACCGGTTAATACCCAGACAATACTAACACCTCTAATGGCCCGTCCCGGTGCGTCAAGTTCAACGCCATCAAAGGATGTCATTCGCGAGTCGGCTTCACGTCAACAGTCCGAATCGACCATTGAATCAAAACTCAGCATATGGGAGATTGAAGACCGTGAACGATTGAGAAAGGAAGCGGAGGGTACGAAGAAATGAGTGCTCGACGAGAAAAATTAGCTCTTGCACTAGAACTTGCGAAGCAGCGACTCAATGTATCGGATTCTGGAATAAATAGGATTTCATCGTCTCCAAAAACAGAATCCGAGCAACCAAAATCAAAAATGAACCGCCTGCTCGGAAAGAACGATGTCAGGGATAGCCGACAAGGCACATTACTGCAAAGAACCGGGGTTGTCGAACGTCCAACATTTGATTTAGTTGCAGACAATGTATTAGGTAAGGAAAGCAAACAACGCAGACCAACGATTCAAATCACCTCGAACGGGGATTCTCTCGCAGATATCGCGGCACGTAGAATTCGCTCACTACGGCAACGTACGTTTGAACAAATAGAGCGGCAGGGCGATGAAGAAGTTGAAGACGGTTACTTTGGGATGGAGGATGATGGACGACCTGTGTGGGAAAGTATTCTCGATGAACATCGTGGGAGAACTGTTCCGTCCTTAGCACCAGAATTTGCCCCAGTTGAATCAAACTCTCCTTTTCACCCTGATGTCATCATTCCAATCGAGGGGAATTGGCCTCAGCGTTTACGTCCAGAGACTCGAATGAGTTTCAAGCAATGGTTCACCACTGAAGGCAATATTAGAGCCACTCAAGCTGCTGAAGCAATTGTAGACACGCCTGGTGGCCCGTTAAATCCAATGCTCTTTATTGGTGCATCAGAAACGGGATGTTCACATCTATTACATGCCACTGCTCAAGCTGTTCTTCGACGACAAGAAGGAAACGTTCATCTCCTCTCCGCTGCTGATTTTTCGGGATTAGAACACCTGCCTGAAGGTTGGCAAGATTCACTGGCAAATGCAAGAATGCTGGCTCTAGATGATGTTCACGAATATGCTGACAATGCCAATTTGGCTCATGAAATTGGTACTATGGTTGATTACGCACTCAATATGGGAGTTCATGTAATTCTTTCTTCACATTCGGAACCACAGACTTGGCCAACATCCCGATTATGGGAATTAACTAGGCATGCGGCTTCTGTACATCTTGGCATTCCAAAACCCGCCAGTATGGTGTTGTACGCACGAAATTTGGCTCAGAAAAAGGGAATATTGCTAGATGATGGACAACTTGCAAGCATTGTATTGCAGGACTCTGTCGGTTGGCGTGCAACAAAAGCCAACTTCGACTTGGTTGCTCTTGCTCTTCAATCAGGACGTGAAGTTCTGGATGGAGATGATGTGACTACACTTCTCTCAAACCTTGTCGAAGACGATATCGTTGTGCCAATTGAACGAGAAAATGTTGAAGATATCGCTACTCGGCTGATTTCTAACGCTGTCGATACCGTTTACAGTGACAGCGTACATGGAGGAATCGACCTATATTCAGAACTTCCAGAAATTGGAGGTGACGCGTATCAGCCCCCCGAACTCGATATTGCTGCAATGACCCAGAATGCAGATGAAAGACATGCTGCTCACCTCAAAATTGCACTGGAAGACACTGCTCCTGCTGCACCGTCAGTCTTAGCACTCCATGAACGCGATGAACACCTCATCACCCGTAAAGGCCATATTGAAGAGCAAGATTATGGCCGTGCTGCCGACATTCTTACCGATTTAGATGAGGCGTTTGATACTCAAATCAATGCTTTTGAACATGATTTACGTCAAAGTTCATTGCAACTTGCAAACATCGAACACACATTGATGAATCTTCATGAACGGACGCCTGATGCATCAATGGACGAATTAATTTCGATTGCGGATGAATTAAGAGCATTAGAAGAAAATCTCACTGAATTTGACCCCGAACGTGAACCTTGGCCACAGATGGAGGAGGATACAATTCAAAAGAAACCGCGGCGAAGAGTTGCCCAACGAAAAGGCAAATCTCGCGAGAAAACTTTGGAAAGCCATGAACCTGAAGGCGAATGGAATATTGATGCACAAAAAGTAGACATGCTGGATTTACTTGAAGGAGAATCGGGGGGTCGAACAATTCGGCTTGGTCGAATCAAAGCAGTCAATTCACCCGTTCTAGGTGAAGAAGAATGAGAGCACCTTGGTGGATGAAAGGTGTTGGCTTTTCCTGTCAAGCGAATTGTGGCAAATGTTGTGATGAGCCGGGTGGAATTGTCTATCTCTCTGTTACCGATGCTGAACGAATATCTTCCGAAAATGGCTTGGATGTCGCTGAATGGCTAGAACGTGATTGCCGTCAAACCCTCGATGGAAGATACATACTGAAAAGTCGGTCTGTAGACGATGTTTGCATTTATTTGGACGAAAACAAACAATGTATGATCTATTCATCGCGTCCTCAGCAGTGTGCTGCATTTCCATGGTGGGGTGAAAATTTGGCAACTGAACGAGCCTGGAATAAGGTAAAAGATGAATGCCCCGGACTTACAGCAGATGATGCTATTATCATCGAAGGTGAAACGATTAGAATCCATGTCTTTGCTGACCGAGAGTCGACCAAAGGGTTCCGTTCTTGGCCGCCTTGGAACAAAAGATAGATGTTGAAAATACTCAAAATTCCTTTACTTACGATGCTCAAAGATTGTATAAAGAGGAGCCGACTTTATACGAAAGGGGTATGTGGGGGGTATCGAGGGGGATTCAATGACTAATAATGAGGTGCTTTTGGAAATAACTGAGAAGCATCTTAACACCGGACTTCGTGGTGTTCCCGTCGGTACATGTCGCACCTCTTTCGTCACACCTTCTGAAGGCGTTCATTACTGTGGATATCCAATTACTGAATTGGCAAAATTTGAACCAGAAGATATTGTGTATCTATTGTTTAACAAGGAATTGCCGAATGCTGAACAATCTGCGGCCATACGTCAAGACCTTGCAGCACGTTCTGCCCTCCCGGGAGATGTGGAATCAGTACTCAAAACTCTACCAAAATCTGGCCACCCAATGGACTGGTTAAGTGTTGGCATTCATACACTCGGAATGATAGACACGACCAATGATTGGATGGAGGATGCGCTCAACCTTATTGCCCGTATGCCGCGATTAATGGGGCTTATTTTCAGAATCAGAGATGGCCGAGAACAAAACATTCCAGCTGATGACCCAACTCTTTCAATGGTCGACCGGTTTGTTAACACACTCGATTTACACGATTCTGACAATGCAAAAATGAGGCAAATCATCTCAACTTATCTTGTGCTCCACATGGACCACGGAGGCGGAAACCTGTCGACCTTTGCGGGCAAGGCAATTGCATCGAGCAAGGCAACTGTTTATTCGGCTATGGCCGGGGCAATGAATGCATTATCAGGACCATTGCATGGTCGAGCAAATCAATCCTGCTTGGAATTTGTTCTGAAAGTTGGAACTAGTGACCCTGTTGAAGTCGAGGCTTTTGTTCGAGCAGAATTGGCAGCTAACCGCCCGATATTTGGGTTTGGCCATGCAGTTCTTCGTTCCGAAGACCCACGCGCTACTGTTCAATTCGACTTGGGTTCAAAACTCTGCCCCGATGATGAAAATTTCAAGATAATTACTACTCTTCGTGAAGTTGCACCTCGAGTTCTCGCTGAGAATCCAAAAATCAGTAATCCTAATGCCAATGTGGACATTTCCAGTGGTGCTTTACTTCACCACGCAGGACTTACTGACCCGACATATTATACTACATTCTTCGGATGGGCACGAGTTGCAGGAATTGGTGCTCAAATTGTCGATGAGCGTACTGTATTCCGTGATGGAAAGGGAATTCCGATTTACCGTCCAAAATATATTGCTGAAGCCCAAACATTGCGCCATATTGAGTGAAATCACTTGAGTACTGGCCGTGAGGTTTTGCCAGAACCACGGTGGCCGATGAGGCGTATTGATTCCCAAGGAGGCGATGCTTCTTGGGAACGTTCAAGAATCGCTGAAGTTGATTCATCCCACAGCCATTTCTTGCGCCACATATCGACCAGTTCACCTCGTCGTTGCGCATCGCATTCAGACCATGGCATTGTTTCTGTCTGAAGTTCACGCAGAATATCTTTGTGATTTTCTTGAGTTGCGCGTTCCAATGAGAGTTGCTGATTTGCATCTAATGGTCGCGTAGCCGGCAGTGTCCAACGTGCATGTCCTGAAGGAAGCCAAGTGATACTTGGGTCAGAACAATCGGTTAGCCCAGTAAGTCCTGCAGACAGTACATCATGCTCTATTTTCAAAGCAGTTGGCCACACATAAATTGGAAAACCTCGTTGATGTTTGCGAAAGCGTGCAGCTTTGGAACCATGTAATCCTCCTGTGAAACCAATAGGAATGATGTTTTTTGGAGGGATGAAATATTCCACTGCACACGGTGACATAGAAGCACCTGACTGGCGATGGGTGCCAATTAGTCGGGCAATAGAGGTCGTCAAAAATTGGATTCCACCACGCATTCTTTTGGTGTAATGTGTTCCAAATGGTGGAACATAAGGTATCAATTCGGCCCAAGGACGCTTTATCCCTGCCAATTTAATAGAGGATTTCATCCCCCTATGAAAGGCATAATACACAGTATTATTAGAAGGGATTTCAAATTCCTTGAGAAGTTTTTCGGCTTTTTCCATCATTGTGGCCACATGAGAAATGTGCTGTTTTTTTCCGAAAATGCCGCCGCCATACAATGCGCGAGGATGCGGGCGTTTGAATTCAATACAGGCCATTTTCCCTTTATCTCTCCACTCGGTCATGATTTGTTGGTCTTCAAATATTGAGCGAAGTGAAACAAAACCCAGCGATGTTAATTCATCAAGAGTATGGTTTTCAGTCCATGCATAGGAGTGTGGCCTTTTCTGTTTAGGAACAGATAATTTAGTATCATGGTGAAGAATTATTTCTCCATCCTGAGTGAGACGTACATCAAATTCAACACCGTCATTCTGTTGGATTGCATGCCGCAAGCTTTCGAGAGTATTCTCCGGCGCCTGTTGCCACATATGTGTCACCAATGAACCCTATACAGAACTCCCTTCTAAGGACTGTCATGCGTATTGGCTGAGTATGAAAGAAATGAACTTCCTGCTGCTTTAGAATCATACCCCCTTATATGAACTATCTCTGCCCCACAATTATGGACTCCTATCAGGTAATAATGATGGGGCTCATTATATTCCTCACACCGATAATTTGTTGGCTTTTTACTATCCAAGATGTGAATGCCCGTACTCCATTCAATAAATGGTTGCAGGTGATTAGTGAACAGCGATATTACCTGCATGTGATGGGCTACATTGTGATTATCAAATGGAAAAGTATCACTGATGCCATCAATGAACCCATTAAACTCAAAACTGGTCATTGGACTGAAATGATATATTCTTTCGAAGGCGATTTTACTTTGCATGTCCAGAATTTCTTTCACAATGACATACTCACATCAGTTCTAAACTTTCATTATCTCTTCATTTACCTATTTTTGATTTATGTGACTACAGTCTATTTCGCCTATACCGGTGACCGAGACATGACCGATAAAGTCACATTGAATTATTTGTTAATTTACGCCCTTGCAGTTCCATATTATCTGTTCTTCAATGTAGAGGTCACTTCATCATGGATTCCGGGGATGGAATCTCTTCTTTACCATGATGGCTTGTATAGTGTATTTTATGCAACTCATGATCCACTGGATAATGCCGTTCCTTCACTTCATATTGCGATACCTTTTGGTATTCTTCTCTTGAATTATTTACATGTTAAAGAAAAAGGTGGTACTCTCAAAGAATGGCGCCACTATCGATACCATATGTTCGTCCTCATCAATACAATTCTGTTCATGTTTACCATCTTATATCTAGGAATACATTGGTTTATCGATATTCCATTAGGTCTGCTTATCGGTGGTTTTGGTGCCCTATTTATTCATCATCTCCAACCTCGATTACGAAATGACCATGGGAGTTTTTTCAAAGGATTTACTTCCAAAAAAATACGACAGCACTTGATTGTTGAAGGGGTAATAACCTTACTCATGCTGACAGCAATACTCATGGCCGTTCAGGTTCAAACAGATACAATTGATGAACGCGTCTCTTTTCAACTGGGGCCTAATGATTCTCGTTTAGAAATTATTCAAATGGTGGGACCCGGAGAACAAGTTAACTCCAATGTGACAAACCTCGATGATTCATTGACAATGGAGGTGGTAGTCATGATAGTTGACCTTGCCCCAACAGCGATGGAAAATGGTTCAATTGATTGGGGTGTCGCCCGTTCGCTTGGCGATGCATACATCGTTGAATCAGGTTCAACTCTCCAATTAGCAATCGATTCATCGATGTCCTACCACTACATCATGATGCATAATCCAAGTAATTCGACTTCAGGAGATGTAATTCAGGTACGGGTTTTGAATGATTACCATAAAGATATGATGGGGCAAGCGATTTTTCTTTCATTAGCATCTCTCTGGATGACTGGTTTTGTTATCAATCGTATTCGCCGTTTGAAGAAATATAATCGTAGGTTCTTCGATTCTACACCTTCTCATCTTTGGGAACAAGAATGACATGTTCCATGAGTGTGTGTTATGAGGGTCAGCCTCGTGCATCCATCAATGGCAGAAGTTGATAGATTGGTCAATGCAGTTGACGAACTGCTTGATTCACCTGGTGGGGTCATCCTCGCTTCCTTTCGCTCATATCTCCGTAAAAGAGTCAAGATGTTGGCTGTTGTTTTTACGCTCGGATTTATGGTCACCTTTCCACTGACAAAAAACTTCATTGCATGGCTTATCAACCCGACACGATTACCTAACAATGTAGAAATCATTGTCATCACTCCAGTTGAATTTATCTTACTTCAAGTTGGACTGGCCGCACACATTGGCCTCCTCTGCATGGTTTTTGTTTTCTTATCAGAAGGAAGTTGGCACGCAAGCAAAAATTTAGCATTTAGGCAACGTCTTGCGGAACTAAATGTTCAAACTCCTCGCCCCAATCGAACCGTAATTATCACCGCCATATTTGCAATACTTCTCTCATGTAGTGGCATATATTATGCTTGGAATTGGCTCATACCAATGCTTCTCGAATATTTGACAACAGATGCACAAACTGCAGGTTTGTCAACTGAATGGAGGCTTTCTAGTTATACTGGATTCATTGCAAATTTGGCGATTGCGTCAGCCATTGGATTTCAAGCTCCATTGGCCACTTTACTTATTTTGAGAATGGAGATTGTTCGAAGAGAAACTATTCGCTCGTATCGCAGACACATTTGGTTTGGTGCATTTTTATTGGGAGCATTTCTTTCTCCACCAGACCCTCTCTCTCTTTTCTTAGTAGCAATGCCAGTTATACTATTGTTCGAGGCAGCACTCTTGTTTGATGCTTTGTCTCGTAAAGAGTAATGCTAATTCTTGAACTGTATTGGAAGCGTTGCGGCAGGAACTGCCATCCTACCAGGTGTTTGATTGTACATTATCCCGTGGAAATCTGAACCACATGTAACTGAAAGCCCCGCATCTCTAGCAGCAGACCACAACTCAAACCTGTATTTATCGCTATGACTTCGGTGAAAGCATTCGATTGCATCGACACCGGATTCAAGGCAATAGGCAATCAAAGATTCTGAATCTACACAGTAGTAAAGTGGGTGTGCAATGGAAGTTATTCCACCGGCGGCATGAACTGCCTTACATGCATCAACAATACTGGGTTTAGGTCGAGTAATATGGGCTGGTTTTCCATCTCCAATCCACTTTTCAAATGCCTCATGACGTGTTTCAACATAACCTAATTGCATCATTTCATCAGCCAAATGTGGCCGGCCGACAGAATCTCCTGCTCGAGCAAGAACTGCATTTATGTCTACTGGCATTCCAAGTTCAGATAATTTCTCAACCATAATTCTCATTCTAGGGATGCGTCCTTCTCCAAGGGGGGCAAGCCATGTCTTGAATTGCTTATGTTGCTGACTCTGAAATTCAATATTTGGAAAATAGGCCAAGAGGTGCCACGAATCCGATGCACGTTCAAGGCCTTGGTGTTCAAGCACCTTTGCATTTGCAGGAAGTCCCGGGGCACAGGTCAATTCCACTCCAGGAATGAAGACAAGACCTTGATTATCCGCGGCTTGACGGGCCGATTCCCATCCCAAAATCGTATCATGGTCGGTTAAAGACCAATAACGAACTTTTGAATCTGACATCATCTGAGCAACTTCACTAACGGAGTGCTGTCCATCACTGTTGGTGGAATGGCTATGAAGGTCAAACATCTCAGTCCACATGTTTTGAGCCAAGTGTTCAACCTCTATTGAACTATTGAGTATATTCAAAACAAGTCATCAAGATTTGGGAGTTCCGGTAGAGAAGTGCCTGATTTGATTTCCTGTGACTGCTCAGCAAACAAGTCATCTAAATTGGGCATCTCGGGAATATTTTCCTCTGTAATAGCCTCAACTTTGGGCTTTGTTTCAACAATACCCGGCAAGGGGATATTAGCAACTCCGGATGATTGAAATTCATGTTTGGGATCAAACCATGGCAAATCAGGAGTTGCTCGAGCTGTCTTTTCGCCCGGCAATGGAATATTCTCTATTTTGATTCTGGCAAATCCTTCTTTGGTTGTATTTGAAGTTTTGAAGACTTCACGGAATTGTTCCGTTTGTGCATGTGGGGCTGGATTGTTACGAACCGCTTCAGCCCCAACATCTCCGCCTTTGCCAAAGGATAATGCCGCCATAGCAGAACTCACATCTTCTAGATTGGACTCCTCCTTTTGACCCAAGATGGAGTTAATAATTGCCTGTGAATTAGATTCGGGGCTCTTTTGAGTTTCTAAGCCGTATTGATCAGTGATTGTAGTGGATGATTTGAATTTAGTTGGTAGGGATTCAATTTCAGCAAATTTTTCCTCCGAGGAAAGTGATTCAATCATTCCTATCTGTTCACGCTCCCGAGAAGCGAAAAAGCAAATTAGAAAAAAGAACGCTCCAATGACGAGGAGTAAAATTTCTTCACTACTAAATCCAGGAGTGAGACCAAACTTGAAAATGACGCTAAGAAGGGATAATACACATGACACCACACCCAATACGAGGGACGCCGTAGCGGTTCTAGGTGCTTTTGGGTCCATGGTAAATCCTCCTATAGGCCCTCGACCTATGAGTGTTTTTAATCAGTATTCAATTGCTCAGTTGCGCGAACTGTATTTTCCATAAGCATTGCAATGGTCATTGGCCCTACGCCTCCTGGAACCGGAGAAAGCCAAGAGGCTTTATTGGCAACATCTGGATGAACATCCCCTGCAATACGCCAACCTCGTTCACGACTGCTGTCATCAACCCGATTTATACCGACATCAATGACAACTGCACCATCCTTAATCCAATCCGCGGTAACCATTTCTGGCCGCCCTACCGCTGCGATAACGATGTCCGCACTAGCACACAATAATGATGTATCTTTAGTACGAGAATGTGCCACAGTCACAGTTGAATCAATTCCTTTCGAACCGAGTAAGAGAGATTGAGGCATTCCAACAATTCGAGAACGACCAAGTATTACTGCTGTTTTTCCTTCTGTTTCAATACCAGCCCATGCTAACATTCGCAAAACACCACTTGGAGTGCATGGCAACATTCCATCCAAACGCCCTTGAACCAATCTGCCAAGATTTTGTGGATGGAAACCATCGACATCTTTTGCTGGGTCAATTAAATCGGTTAGTGCTTCTTCATCCATATGTTTTGGCAAAGGAGATTGTACGAGTATTCCATGGAGGTCATTTTGATGATTCAATTTGTCAATCACTTCACGGACGTTTTCTTCGGTTGAATCAGCAGACAATTCGATATGGGTGCTCTTGATACCAAGGCGTTCACAAGCTCTAACTTTTGAGCCAACATAGACATGACTTGCTGGGTCATCACCTACTATGACAACAGCCAAATGGGGCGTAATGCCTTTTTCCTTACATGCTGCTATACGAAGAAGAAGTTCCCCCTCTACTTCCGCAGCACAGGCTTTGCCATCCAATCGTCGGGCCACCATGGCATTCCCACTGAATCATTGACTTTGAGGATTCGCTTTACAGTATTCCTCCATCAGATGAAGATTCTGAATCCTTTACCGTTGTAAAGAAGCGTTCTTCACGCTTGATGGAAAGGCTGAGATGAACTGGTTACTCAAAGAGTCCTTCTACACGGAAGTCATCGGATTATCGTTTGAAAACGACACTGGTATGGAGCCTGCGGAGGGACTCGAACCCCCGACCTTCGGATTACAAATCCGATGCACTACCAGCTATGCTACACAGGCGCTAAACTGCCCGAGACACTTACCCTTGATGAATGAAACGGATAGAAAAGAAGGACGAACATGTGTTGAAAGTGAATTTATTTGAACGAAAAGGAGAGGCAAGTCAAAGAACAACGCCGCATTCGGAGAGGTATGGACCCGAATGCTGGCGAGGGATTACTCAACCCCTATGCCCAGACAAAGGTCGGCAATGATACCATATTCGGTTGGTGGGCGCGTTATCAAAATGCCATTGCGGAAGGTAAAGATGCAGTAAATGGAACAATTGGAGCACTGCTTGAAGATGATGGTTCATTGGCAATTAACCAAGTTGTCGATAAAGCAATTCGTGTGGCTCCTGCTGTCGAAATTGCTGCATATGCGCCTTTGAAAGGACTTCCATCCTTCCTTGATTTAGCAAAAACTCTTGCGATGGGAGAGCACCGTGATTCGTTGGAAGAACTCGGGGTTTCAATGACGGCAACCGCGACACCGGGTGGTTCAGGTGCCTTGTATCTCGCTGCTGCAAACTTTGCGAATCGAGGCGACAAAGTCCTACTCCGAGACCGACATTGGGGGCCTTACAAGGGATTTTTATCAGGCTGCGACCTTCATCCCGCAACCTATCCACTCTTACCTTCCTCCGAGAATCAACTGCATCCATTTGTCGATATTGAAAATTTCAAATTGCAACTAGCATCTCTTTGTTCATCACAGGACAAAGTGATGATTTGGCTCAATGACCCCGCCCATAATCCAACGGGTGTATCTTTGACTCCAGATGGACGAATGGCGTTTCTTGAAGCTGTGATGGAAAGTGCATCATCAAACGAAGGCGTCGGCCATACATTACTTATCGATTCGGCCTACCATTTGTACGCTGAAGACCCTCATGGATGGGGACAAACTATTCGTGAAGCCGTTGAAGAAGGTTGGCCATGGACTGAGAATTTATTAATTACATTCGCAGTTTCCTTGTCTAAATCTCATACGGTCTATGGATTGCGTACAGGCGCTTTGGTGAGTATTCACCCTGATGTTGAAGTTACAGATAAAATTGGAACGGTAATGGGAGTTACTGGACGACAGACTTGGTCTGCTGCTCCAAGAGTTGCCCAATATACAATCAGTGAAATGCATTCATCTGCTGATGGAGGGGATGATTGGGGGAAGGAAAGAGACCGATTGAAAAATCTCCTGGTCTCACGACGAGATGTCTTCAAGGAATGTTGCGAGAAACATAACGTCCCACTTAATCCAACGCATGATGGCTTTTTTGCATGGCTTGAGCATGAAAATCCAGAAGCCATCGCAGAAAAATGTGCACAACAGAATGTATTTCTTGTCCCACTCACAGGTGGTGTTCGAATTGGTTTGTGTGCAGTTCCTCTCGAACAGATACCGCGCGTTGCTGAGGCTTTAGCCAATGCACTTCAATGAGGTGAATTGATGCAAAATATCCGTGAAAACTTTCTCATTGCAAGTACCATTTGTCTCACGACTGGCGCTTTTTTCACCGTTGCCAATTTAATGTCATTAGCCGCCACAATTGGCTTGAGTGGAGTCGTTCTGTTTGTGATTGGCATGACCATGAAAACCGAGAAAGGATTGTCTCCTGAAGAAATTGCAAATTGGAAGCCTGAGGCGGCTCAACTTCCAGATGCTGGTAGGGTTATGTATCGTGTCGATGTAACCTTGGATGAACCAAAAAAATGTACCGTCCTTTGTGGTCCATGCGGACACCTCGAAGTTCTAGAAACCGACCGACCTGTCGAATATTCATGCCCTGCCTGTTCCGTCCTTCTCTGGACCGAAGAAGAAGAGTAACGACAAACCTTCAAAGTGGAAAGAATCCCTTTGATGGATGTTTCTGCGCCATAGAATTGAAGGGCATGAATCATTACGAAGCAACATGGACGCAGACGCTTTGCTCAATCCTGAGCGCAGGATGTTGCGTGTCATGCAACAAAAAGGAGACCATGAATGGACTCTTGAAGAAATCCTGAATGCATGCGATTGGACCGACCAAGCAGTTGCTGTAGGTGCAGGGCATGGACTTAGTAATGCGGGCTTGGCAAAAACTAGTGAATCAAGTTCAGCGCTTGTTCGACTTGCCGATGAAGGCCTTAACGCGAAAGAAAACGGCTTGCTTGAAGCACGTATCTGGAAGTGGATCTCTGAATCTGAAAAACCCGATATGAACGGCTTGCAATCTGTATTCGAACGCCATGAGGCAGGACCTGGCGTTGGTCTCTTGAAGCGTTTAGGTGTTCAACTTGAAGGAGGGGTGTTTGTCTCGACAAATCCCTCCAGTGTGTCCTCAGATATCGAGGCAAGAACCGCCTTTCTCCACCAGTTACCAGCAGCATCCGAATCGCTCGACGGTGAACTTCTTGAGCATTTCAAATCCCGTCGGGGCCTGATTGAGTCTGTAATTACGACCACCCGAACTTGGAAAATTACCGCCCAGGGGCAATCGGTGGAATCAGATGCTTTGCAAGAAAAGCAGTCCATCAGTGAAATCACAACGGAATTGCTCCAATCCGAGGCTTGGAAGGATGCCGATTACCGCCCGTTCGATGTTACTCTTGAATCTGCAACACCTCGTACTGGTCGTAGCCATCCAATGCAGGCATTGATTGAACGTGTACGGAGCATATTCTTGGAGATGGGCTTTTCTGAATTGGTCGACGATTACGTCCAAACTGCTGGATGGAATATGGATGCACTGTTCATTCCCCAAGACCACCCTGCCCGTGAAATGCAAGATACATTCTATCTTGAAAATCCAAAATCAATCGACCTTCCGGAACATCTTACCGATGCATGGGGCGCGATTCATGAACACGGTGGAGAAACTGGTTCTGTTGGATGGGGCGGTGATTTTTCTGCCGACACCTCAAAGAAAGGTTTGCTGCGAACCCACACGACCGTCAATACCATTCAGTATCTTGCGGAACATCCCAAAGAAGCATGTCGTGTATTTTCAGTTGACCGTGTCTTTAGAAAAGAAGCAATAGACCGCACACATTTGCCGGAATTTCACCAAATCGAAGGCATCATAATGGAGGAAGGAGCAAACTTGCAAATGCTTGTCGCCACCCTCAAAACCTTCTATGCCAAAATGGGTTATCCCGAAGTTCGTGTTCGCCCTGCATATTTTCCCTATACCGAACCGAGTCTTGAGATCGAAGTGAAATGGCGTGGGAAATGGCTTGAATTGGGAGGAGCGGGAATATTCCGACCTGAGGTTACTGAACCTCTCGGCATCTCATCACCAGTTCTGGCTTGGGGAATGGGGCTTGAGCGGTTGGCAATGTTGGTACTTGGCCTTGATGATATTCGTCAACTATACATTTCAGACTTGGAATGGCTTCGCAATCAACCAATCCTTTGAACGGCGGACAATGTCAAAGGTAAGACCAGCCGATAGTGTCCCATTTCTTCAATCGGGTATTTAGGCAAAGAGATTTGAGGTGTGCTTGTAGTCGCCTCTCTACTCCTTGTATTCGGACGACAAATGGACCAGGATTTCAATGACTGACTTTCAATCTCTTGGCCTTTCAAATATTTTGCTGCGCGCAGTTGAATCAGAAGGCTATACAACACCCACTCCTGTACAGGAACAATCCATTCCACCTCTCCTAGAAGGACGGGATGTTCTCGGCGTAGCCCAAACTGGAACCGGAAAAACAGCAGCCTTTGCCCTACCTGTCCTCCAAATTATGAATCGAAAGAAACCACAAGGAAAGCGGTTTATTCGTGCCCTCGTCCTTTCCCCTACTCGTGAATTAGCAGCCCAAATCGATGAACGCTTTGCAGCATATAGTGAGCATATGGATTTGCGCCACAAGGTTATCTTTGGAGGGGTAAACCAAAACCCTCAAGTTCGTGCTTTGCAAAAAGGATTGGATATTCTTGTCGCAACCCCTGGGCGTTTGTTAGACCTTATCGGTCAAGGCCATCTTGACATCACTCGTGTTGAATTTTTTGTTCTCGATGAGGCTGACCGTATGCTTGACATGGGTTTCATTCGAGATATTGAAAAGGTAATCAAACTTCTACCTAAACGCCGACAAAACTTACTATTTAGTGCCACAATGCCAAAGTCAATTGCAAAACTTGCTGGAACCTTTCTCCATAATGCAGTCATGGTTGACGTCAGTCCAAAAGAGATGACAGTAGACCGGATTCAACAAAAAATAATGTTCTTGAGAAAAGCAGATAAGCGACGCTTATTGGTTCAACTCATCAAAGACGAACGTGTACAACGAGGCATTGTATTTACTCGTACTAAACATGGTGCTAATCGATTGGTTAAACAATTAGACCAAAGTAACATTTCTGCTGCAGCAATTCACGGAAATAAAAGTCAAGGTGCTCGTACCAAAGCTTTAGCAGGGTTCAAAGATGGAAATATTCCTATTCTTGTAGCAACAGATATTGCGAGTCGCGGAATTGATGTCGATGGTATCACTCATGTTTTCAATTATGATTTGCCAAATGAACCTGAAAGTTATGTCCACAGAATCGGAAGGACTGCACGCGCTGGTAAAAGTGGCATAGCATACGCATTTTGTGACGACTCTGAAAGTGGCTATCTTGTCGGAATTCAGCAACTAATTGGCAAAGAAATTCCTGTCCTTAGTAACCATCCATTCCATTTCATTGGTGCTATCCCAAAACCCGGGCAAAAGCCAGGTAAGGTCAAAGACAAGTCAGGTACGAAGAAACGCCCACGGAATCAGAATCGAAATCAACAATCACGTGGTAATTCTCAGCGCAATTCTAGTTCTCAAAAGCGGGGAAACAGAAGTGGTGGCCAAAGAAATAACAACCAATCTCGTGGACAAGGAGACTCCGGTTCCCGTCGTAATCGAAATAATTCTCAAAGGTAATTAGACGTCATTTATGGGCAATTTCCCATATGTGTTCAGTGAGTCTTCTCCTTCATCGATGTAGGCCTTGATGAGCAAATACCAGCCAAGAAGTGGAATGATTCCGATGAGAATGTACCAGCCGGACTTTCCCACATCATGAAGTCGACGAGCACTTACTGCAAGCAAAGGTATGATGAAAATTAGACTTGTAATAATCATGAGAATGTTTGAGATTGAACCAACCCATGCACCAAATAAATCTCCAATATAGTAAAGAATTGAATTGATTACAGTAGCAAATAATAAACTGAACAGAAAAAAGAATCCAAATTCAGAACGTGATGCTCGACCAGAGAACTCAAAGTATTTTTCTTGAGCACAAATCTCAATCGCAGATGAGGGTCGCATCATCTGAGTTGGCCGACCTTGCCCCGACCTAACCGGGAATTTCGACAGATATGTCTTGCGTTCCACCATGGGAAAACCTCTAGCATGAGATATTTTAATTGTCTGTAGAATTTCCTTCAATAAAGGAAATGGCGAACTTCAAGAAGTTCTAACTAAGTAATCACTCACTTTTTGACAACTGGAAGTCCGTTTGAATCCTTGAAATTACCAGTTAGGGCCATGATGAGATCGATAAGCGCCCAAATGCCACATCCGCCACCAGTCAGAAGTTTTAGTACACCTGTTCCGATTTTACCTGTCATAAAATGGTCGACTCCTAAGATCCCTACGAAAAAAGATACTAGTACTAATACCAACCAATCTTGGTCTGATGTCATTGCTGCTTGTTCCATGCCTTGTGCTTGCATAAAATTTCCTTCTGCTGTCAGTTAATAACATTAACCACATGACAAAGCACATTAACTTTCATTCCAAGTCAAATATATGAAGCGGGTATCGGTAGACTCCGCTTCAATAAAAGCGGCAATAACAGGTGGGGCAC
>Ga0066849_10000196_pt1 | contig 23187 bp, 27 predicted proteins | sample ETNtaG_9_FD_65492 | JGI IMG/M metagenome (GOLD analysis project Ga0066849, IMG submission 65492) | Marine microbial and viral communities from oxygen minimum zone, Eastern Pacific Ocean - ETNP201406SV69 | ecosystem: Environmental > Aquatic > Marine > Oceanic | place: Pacific Ocean: Eastern... | reverse complement strand
AAATAAAAGAAAATATCGATAAGGAATTTCGAAAACAACAACTCCGCTTTTTGGGTCGAGGGTGCGGTAACGGTATAAATCTTCGAAAGTCCCAATTTGGGAAAAAATTTTAATTTTACTTCGATGTTAAAAAGGTTCCATCTTCGTCGATAACGAGTTCGCCACGTTCGGCTAACATTTTTCGGTGTAACATGTGGTGATCTCGAACATCGTCTTTGTTTTGTCCAACGTATGGTACAGCGTACCCTTGTTCGCACATCCATTTGTTTATGTTCGTCCAAACCCCGTCTTCGTGAACCCAAAGTTCGCCGAGTGCGCGTCCGTACTTACCGACCGAATCGCGTTCAGGACATCTCAATTCTATCTCAATATCGTCCTTATCACACTCGACGGCTTTCATTACCCATCCGGTAAGTTTCTTCTTGGCGTGTTTCCCGTAAATCTTTTCGGTCAAATCACGTGTTCGAGATTCTTCAGTATCGATACCGAGCAATCGTACGCGTTGGCGAATGAGTACGTCGAACCCCAAATCGATAAGAACGTCGACGGTATCACCATCGACGACTTTCGAACACGAGTCGATTTTGTATTTGAATTCACACGGGGGTTGGTTGTACGTTTCTGTCATTTTATATAGAGTTTATGTGTTTATTCTTTAATAGTTTAGAAAAATAAAACAATGGTACGAAAACCACCTTTAAGCAGGATGTTTTGGTATGAGACCTAGATCTTTTAAGTAATATTATATATCTAAATAGCTTAAAGAATAGATCTATTATATAATAAACATGGCCACGAGCGAAGGATCGTTTGATCTAAAAATTGGACAGATAAAATGCCAAACTCAACACGAAGTTGCTGCAAATAATGGAACTGAATACATAAATTTACACCCCCCTTTTCAGCGAGAATATGAGGCGTGGGATGATCGAATGAAGACAAAACTTATAGAGTCTGTTTTGATAAACAGAAGAATGAACCCAATATGGCTTATTTTAAATCCAGAACCAGATGAACTAGGTAATACAGTTTATGACGTCTTGGATGGAATGCATAGAATTTGTACTGTGATTTCGTTTATAGATAACGAATATAAACTTAATGGACGACATTTTTCAAATAAAGACATGGGGCAGAAATACGATAATAGATATTATAAAGAAATGGACGTTGATACTAGACAGATCATAAGAAATTATAAAATGACATTTAATCCTCTCGATTCTTCGTTTCATACAGATTCTACTAAGCGTAGAGACATGTACGAAATTTTAAACAAATCAACCAAAACTCTAAATGATTACGAGTTTGATAAAGTTAGTTATAATAAATTCTACGACTTTCTTAAGAAATTTAAGGATGACTTCAAAATTTGGATGTATAGTATAAAGGACGCCCGAGGTGCTATCGAAATGGAAATGATGGCATGTTTAGCATTATCAGAAAACATCGCCTCGTCGTGGTCATCGGTAAATGAATTGCGAAAAACGTGGCAAATTAAAAATTTGGGTGAGAGTGAAGAATCTGTGAGTGAATACCTAACGAAGAATGAGGGTGAGAAAGAAATAACTAAAAAGCTTAATATCATGATAAAAGTTGGCAAACGATTGAAAGAGTGTGAAATGATACCAAAAGATAGACGGGAATACAGGAGTTATGCGCTATGTTTGAAATTTCTTGTTTCAAGAATACCGCTTCACATTAGTGACGTTTCACACCTTAATCGTCATATAACGGATATATTTTCAGACTTTAAACGGGAAGTTCTTGATGTTGATATTCAGAATAAATTAGAAGCAAAATCACGAAATGCAGTATTTCAAAAGAATCTAATTAAACTCATCGATGACATTATTTGTCGTCATGTTTCAAATGAATATAGATGCTTTTCAAAAAAGGATATATATCGTAAATTAGAAGAACAAGATGGAAAATGTGCGAAATGTGGGTGTGTTCCAAATCAACCGGAAGGTCATCATAAAGTTGAGTGGAGTAGAGGGGGCAAGACAGAATATTATAATTTGGAGATATTATGTGATGTATGCCATAAAAATACAACTCGAGATTATGTAAAATCCTTATCATCAGCAGTGTAATTACAAATCAAATTCCTTTTTAGTCCCACCGTCGTACGCGTTCACGAACCCTGAATCTATCATTTTTTTGTTAATCGAAACCATATCCCTTCTATTTTTGTAGACGAAAACGAGCGTTCGTCCGTACTTATCGTTTCTCTTACACGAAATCCATACCCACCCGTTTACCTTAAACTTACACGCAAATGGATTCCACAAAGTATGTTTTGCACGATCGTCGAACCCTAGAAAACTCATGAACGTATACTTTGCACGTTTTGCCATGGCAATATGTTTATCTCGGTTAGGTGTATCTCTAAGTGGTTTTATTTCGGGTGCGTCGTATCCTATAGTTCGAAAATTAAATTTTAAAACGCGATTGTGAAGTATAATACACGCCTTGAACGTGTCACCGTCGTAAACGTCAGTTACCTTGGCGTACCCTTGGTACTTATCGAGACTAAAAACGGGTATGGAAACGTCAGTTTTTGATAATTTACGCTTTGTAAAACAATACATTTTTAATATAACGGTATATTCTTTTAATTGATACTATCTTTATCACCTAAGTGAGAAAAGTAATATAAAATAAATAAACGCTTAAACATTAAAGATGGAAGACCCAAATTACGTGTATTTTTCAGATAATTACTATAACTGGACGTGTAACGAGATCATTCGATTATCTAAGAATGCATACAAAGATATTAGTACAACTGAAGATGGTCGTATAGTATCTGCCATAAAAGAAAAGGACGTGTTAGAAATTTTGAAACGTCGTATCGTGTCGGAGCACCCGACTTGGAAATTTGACGTACCAAAGGCTAGAGATACTGCTGATTTCTCTGTCAATGGTATCTGGGTGAATCTTAAACTTACTGCGTGTAAAACTAGCGATAACGCGTTCAGCAAAAGGGGATTCATCCGGTCTTTAACTGGATCCGATGGTTACCCTAAACAGAGTAATTGGACAACGTTCCTTAATTTCATTAAAACAAACGGTGTTTTAAAACACCGTTCGAGAATGAGTGAATACCATTTTTTGGTTATAAATAAGAAAAATGATGATGTATTGTTAAAGAGTGTTTTTGATATTTACAGATACAAAACCAACCCGTCTAATATTCTGCAGATAGATTGGCATCGCGAATTCGATTTTAAATCTCATTTTACACCCGATATAGATTATAGAAAAAAGGCCATAAGCGTACTTCAGACGATCCAAGATTCAATTCGACAGCAAGTGTCGATAATGCAAGCATACGCAGATGCAGATTTTGAAAATATCGTTAGTTAAAAGAATAGTACCATAATTAGTAAATGTCAATAAAAGAACTAGGTCAATATTTTACAATTAATAAAAAACTACAATCCTTCGTTTTTAAAAAAGTAAAACATAAATCAAAGCCTCTCCTCGAACCATCGTTTGGTGCCGGACACCTTTTAAGACTATTCAAAGAGTATAGGGATGATTATCCTATGACGTGTTACGAAATAGATGAAACTATAAAACCTGTCGTAACGTTTAACGAAAATCAAACTGTAGAATACGGTGATTTTATGAAAATTGATATACCTACAAAATTTAAAACGATAATAGGTAATCCACCTTATGTAAAACAGAGTACGGGTAATTTATATTTGAAGTTTATTGAAAAGTGTTATGAGTGTCTCGATGAAGATGGCGAACTTATATTTATAGTTCCTTCGGATTTTATAAAATTAACGAGAGCGGGTCCCATAATAAATAAAATGATTCTCGAGGGTAGTTTTACAGATTTTTTATTCCCAAACGACGAATCTTTATTCGATAAGGCTAGTATAGACGTTGTTGTTTTTAGATACGAAAAGGGTACGTTCACTAATAAAGCTTTAGTTAACGAGACTGAAATGTTCTGTAACGTAAAAAATGGTATAGTAACTTTTAGTGATAAAGAGGTGTGTGGTAAGCCCATATCCGATTTTTTTAACGCTTACGTCGGTATAGTATCTGGTAGAGATTCCGTGTATAAACAAACATTCGGAAATATAGACGTTTTACAAGACAAGGATAAAATTGAAAAGTTTATACAGGTTAAAACGTTACCGTCGGGGGATGAACGTATAGATGCATGGTTAAATTCGCATAAGGATGAACTTATAAATAGAAAAATACGGAAGTTTTCAGAAAAGACATGGTTTGAATGGGGTGCGTTGAGAAATATATCACAAGTCGAAAATAATGTAGGTAAAACGTGTATATATATTAGAAATATGACTCGTAGTAAAGAGATTGCTTTTATAGATAAGGTCCAATATTTCGGAGGTTCGCTTATATGTCTTATTCCTAAAAACGATATTTCTAAAAGTGATATGCAAACGATTGTAGAAACATTAAATTCAGAGAATTTTAGAAATAATTATACATATGCAGGTAGATTTAAAATAGGTCATAAACAGATATGTAACGCTGAGATATAATTACAAATTTCTAATTTTACTTAAAACATCACACATTTTCAAATAATCACCTTCGGGTATGGTATTTGAATTGTTGTCTATAATTTCCATGATGGTTTCCGCCGCCTTCTCGGTTTCAGTTTTTATTTTTATATGGTCTTCTAAGGCTGGGCTATAAAATCCACAATCACTATCAATGATTCCATTCCATTTATAACGATTTCGTAATTCTGATATAAAATCAATAATACTCTCATAATATGAGTCATATGACCAAACTTTATCGTCATAGAATATGTATTCTTTATTGATTATGGCATTATGTAAGCTATCATTTCCCCAAAATCCTTCGTTACCACTTAAATTAAAAAGGGATATTGGGTGAATATACCCATCTTGACTTTGTGGTAATAATTCACTTGAAGATTCGTATTCGAGATTATAGTTATACGAAAGAATTGGTGAAGCGTATATGTCCATACTTACTATAGGTGTTTCTCTTTTTTTACCACGGTAAGTAATTGTTACCGCTAAGTGTTGTGCATTAATAGTATTAGGTATAGTTGAACGAATATATTTATTTACAAAAGGTTGTGGTTTCATTTTACTTAATTTTATTATTAAAACTTTAAATAAATTACTTTTTAGTAACCTAAGTTGCTTTAAATACTATTTTTTTTTAAAGTAAAAAATGAACGAAATATCGTGTTCAGTTTTTAATAAAAAGGGGTGTTATAGATCAATAGCGAATAATTCGTTTTCGTATCTTTTAACACTCCATGAGTTTAGGAAGAATATAAAGGAGGAAATAAGACCTTCATGGGTTAAACTTACAACGATAACCATGATATCGAAGTTTCAAAATGAGATAGATATAGATAAGATTAGGAAAGGGTTCAAGTACAACCTTATGAAAGGTAATATAATTTTGGCTAAGAAAAATGGTTTGGGATGGGCGTGGGATATTAAAGATACGACGTTTTATAATCAAATTACACTCGTATATAACGATAAGTTTAGTACAAAATCTATTAAAATATTTCCAAATGGGAGTATTCAGGTCGCAGGGTGTTCGGACTTATTTGATTGTAGGCGAATTATAAGCCAACTCGCTTATATATTTAATACGTTTGTTGATAAAACCTGTATAGCACCTATAGAAACGTTTAAGGTTGTCATGATTAATTCGAACTTTAGTTTGAATTATAAGGTAAATCTCAGGAAAATTGCCTTTCATTTTGGTAAATTTTCGGACGTTTTTAAAGTTTCGTTTGAGCCAGATAAGTATTCTGCAGTAAAGGTTAAGTTTCAACCAGCAAATGACATGAAAGAAATAACGACGAGTATTTTTGGTACGGGAAAAATTATTATCACAGGAGCAGAGACTTTGAAAGAGGTCGCCTTTGCTTACAATATTATAAATGATACTATAAATAATATTGAAAATGTCAGGGTAAGTCCTTGTGAACCAGAAAAAAGGGAGTTGTTCGATGATTTTTCAGGGTATAAAGTGAATGATGTTATATCTACATTAAATGAAAAAGGGTTTAGATCTTGGAAGTTTACAACAAAAAATAGACAAATTAATTTCTAATGTAATACTAATATATAAAATGTCTCAACGACTTGGTATGGCCGATGGCAGATGCTTCACTATAAACAGCTCAAATCAACTTTATAATAATTATGTCATGAAGGAGAATGGTATTTCATTCGAGGATAATTATTCTTTTCGAAAACTTCTTCAGCAAAAAGGTCCAGAACTTTTGAGACCATCTCAAGATTTACAAAAAGATGCGTGTGGATCGTGTGATAAGGCTCTTCTTAAAATGCCAAACATATACTAAATTCACGGTAAATTTTGAATAATAACTTCTTTAAGTTTTCTAGATAATGGTACAGTGTTCTATATGTCTCGAGGAGGTGAGAGAAACTAGAAATAGTAAAGCTATACGGTGCGGACACGTTTTTCATTCACGTTGTCTAGAAAATTGGAAAAAAAAGGGTAAAGTAACATGCCCCGTATGTAGAAAAGTGTTCGATGGATCTAATTTTAGGGTTCAGATCACTGTATTTAATGATTTTGAAGCGACTTCAAATACAGTAAGTTTAGAACATGAATTTGTTTTGGATGCACTTGATTTAATATTTAATGTTGAACACGAGGATGATTTAACGAGTGTTCTTGACGACTTTGGGATGAGTATGTCCGACTTTGATCCCTCTATTCTTAACGCAGAATGAACTACAATACTTTTTGTATTCTAAACCAGGGTAGTTACGTGATGCTTTTCTTGGGTCAGTTATGGATTTACCCTTTGCATCTACTAAAAGAGGTGCCGTTGCCCAGCCTCTTTTGTGACTGAACACATTTGCTTTAAATTTTAAAATCTTACCAGGAACAAGCTTACCAGCCTGTTTAACTCGATTTAAAGGAACTTTGAAGAATTTAGCTATGTCTTCGTATTTGTTGCCTTTTTTGACTTTATATTCAACAAAGCCATGTTGTTTATAAAAATGAAAATCACCCTGTCTAAAGTAGTTTCTCTTTTTACCGGGTGCTACAAACATCATGACTTTGTAAAAACTTTTTTTACATTTATCATTGGCTTTTACTATGTACACTTTGTTTGGATTATCTGCCATAACACGCCTTGGTAAATCTTTACAGTGTGTATAGTTGTGACTATTGTATATACCAGCGCGCTCACCTGGTATGCTTTTGTGTCTTCTATAACCTTCGTAATCTCCGACAGCGTATGCATAACAATTATTGTTTCCTATACCTACGGCTCGTCCCCATAATCTCTGGGTATATTTTGGTTCGGATCCACTCAGGGGAAGTTTTTTGTTAGATGTGTTCCTCATTAATAATATACTAGAAAATAAAATATTATTAATAGGTAAATATATAAACATGCTCAGAGATCTTGCCAATGCTAAAAAAATGAACGATGTTACGACCGAAATACTTATTTTTGTTCTTGCTATTCTTATCAGTACATTTGTACTTAGATTCGCTTGGAACAGGTCGCTCGTGAAACATATCAGTGTTCTTAAACCAATTAACACATTCCTCGATGCTTTTATCCTTTCTCTTTCTATCGCCGTTGTTAGAGGTGTCTAAATTAAACCTCTTTGTAACCAACGACTTTTTCACCACTTGAACTTTCCATATATGGAAATGAGTCAATTCCATCGCAATTGTCTTTTTCACAATCGATGAATTTGTGTGGTATTTTTTTCTTTATAAGGTATCCTACCTGTTTTTCGGTCCAACCACACCAGGTTGTTCCATATACTGTCCATACAGTTTTACCGTCTTTCACAGCAAGTGATAATTCTGCCTCTGTATATTTTTCGACTGTGTTTTTCCCTGTATTCATTAGAATGTAAAGATCAATTATAATAAGAATTAAAATAACAAACATTTTACTATTTATACATATTTTAATTTGATATCGTTACATATTTTCTTTACAGTTTTATTTTCAGTACTTATACCTAAACTTTTTGCTAACTTGATTAACTCCTGTTTTTTATACGATTCACACTTTTTCGTACCTAATTTAACGTACCCTTTTTTGGCTAACGAAACATTTATTTTAGGTTCTTTTTTCTGTTTTACTTCTACACGAATACCTGGTCGTCTTATAATAGGACGTTTAACAACTGGTTTGTTATTTTTTGCCGCAAGTTCCCTTTTAATTTGTTCCATTGTCTTTTTAACTGGACCACCGTGTTTGACTGTTATAGTTTTTGGTTTAGAAGGTTGTTTTCTATTTATAATCGTGTTTATATCAAAAGGTACAACTGCTTTTTTATATGGTGAAAAGAATCTATCGTTGAATATTTGTTTGAAGGTTGGTAGTTTTGGGTGACCTAATGGTGTTGCACGCAAACGCCAATCAATAACTTTACTAGTAAGGTTTCCTATATATTCACTCGGTAAAATACGTTCGATAAATTGTATAACTTCTGTTCCGTTTTTGACACCAGCATATTTTATTTCAGCTCTTAGACCATTTAAAAATACGTGCGTGTCATACATTGGATGTGAGTCACGGTATATTCCCGATTGTTTTTTATACCATAAGGGATCGTGATCTATTGGAGGACACTTAAACCCTTTAAGGGTAGATAAACCAAAATCAGATATGAGTGCATTTAATCCTATGTCATGAACTTTTAAAGTTGTATTATTTATTTTCAATAGTTTAATTCGTGACGGAGACGTGGTGTGTATTAATATATTTTGCATATGCAAATCATTATGTCTAAACGTTGGGTACTTTTTATGAATTTTGTATAAATTATACAAAACTTGTGTGACTATGGTTCTAAAATGTATAGGTAACAATTTATCTTTATTATTTTTTATATAATCAGATAATGTTCCGTTATTCGCGTATTGTGTGTACATAAAAGATACATTTTCACATTTTTCAAAGTGAAAGGGTTTAATTGCTCCGAATTTCTGAATACGTTTTCCCATTTTATATTCGTATTCAAGTGGTTCATTTTTTACTATTTTTATAGCTATTGGTTTTTTACACTCTTTATCTATACATCCCATATAAACAGAACCCCATCCACCTTTTCCTATATGTTTTGTACCCTTAGATATACTTAAAGAGTTTTCGATGGAAAGAGGAAGTATTTTGTTTCCGGGTTGATATAAAACTTTATTAGGATTACATCCCATACCCTGTATAGTCTTAATAAGATTTTTACCTAAATTAATTTTTTGTTTTTCTGTATTTTTTTTATTTTTTGCGAGCGAAGACAAAATTTTTAGATTTTTAAATTGGCGGTCACGTTCCATGTCTAATGTATAAAAATATTTTATTCGTCGATAAGATCGTTCATGATTTCTTCGACGTATTCGTCGTCATTATTAGTTAAACCCTGAAATGCAAAAGATGGGAGTTTTGCGGATTCTTCACACAGAACCTGTGATAATCGGATAGTTACACCGAATTTATTATCGATAAACCAGATTTGACCAAATTCAACAATACACATACACTTTTGACCTCTTTCTATCTGATCAACTTGGATCTTTTCTCTATTCGAATTGTATGCTTCAGGTGTAAATTCACCAGCTTGATTGGTTTGAATTTTTAACTTGAGTGTATCTGGGTATCCTTCCCTTCCTTCACGAACAATTGGTTTGTAAAGAGCTTCTCGAATAACATTGACATCATATTCTTTACCGAGCCACTCTTTAGAGTTATCAGCCACTGTTTTCAATATAATTTCATCGAGATCATTAAGTTTTTTAGCGAGATTTTGAGCTTCTTCATTATCAGTATCGAATGAAAGATCGAGTGAATAAGATGTTTTATTAGTGGCCTCGTCTGTATATGCGCTTAGTCCAAAGGGTGATCTCATAAAAGGGAGTTGGAGATAGAGTTTCCTTTTATTTCCATGCGAAATCATCACGGATTTACCACCATTATTTTTGTTTTTCTTCAGCTGACTAAAGGTGACATCAGATGGGTTGAATTGATCGGAAACTTGGATATTAATAGACATTTTTTATACATTTTATAGTAATCCAAACTTTAAGTTATTTTTTTTCTGTATATACAGTAATAAAACATGTCGTGTTCGTCTAATAAAAAAAGTTTCTTATTTTCTGATTGTGGGTGTGGGTGCAAGGGTAAAAAACAGGAACAGAAATTTTTGATTTCTATTATGTCCGCTCTTATATTTTTTATAATTGCAAATCCAGATACGTTTCGTCTTATGCGTAGCGTATTTGGTAAGTGGGTTTCCAGCCCAACTGGGTGTCCAAGTGCGAAAGGTTTGATGTTGCATACACTCGTCTTTTTTCTTATAGTCTGGGGTATGATGAATATAAAAAGAGAATCGTTTGAAGTTGAGGGTCCTTCTCCAGATACACAGGAAGAAATTGTGGAAGAAAAGGTTGAACCTATACCAGAAGAGGAAGAGGAAGAAGAAGTCGAGGACGATGTCATTGGACCATCGGCCGCTCCACCACAAATGGTCGATATGCCTTTGCCATTACCAGGTATGGAAGAAGAGCAATTTGCGATGTACGATAGTGGGCAAATGTTGGAACCCATGGATTTAACGGAACCTACGGATTTACCACCATCTGGTTCGACAGGTAAAGATGATGATGAAGCCGTGACGTGCAAGTGTTCTAATGGTAGGAAAGTTGTGATGGTTTAAAATTCTTCGTCAAATTCAATAGAAGTTGAATCTTCATCCATTTTACCATAATCACCAACTCTTTTTTCAAAAAAATTAGTTTTACCATCAAGTGATATATTCTCCATAAAATCAAAGGGATTTTTTGTGTTCCAGATTTTATCGTGACCACTTTGTTTTAGTAATCGATCTGCGACATATTCTATGTATTCAGACATTTTATCAGAATTCATACCGATAAGACTACACGGAAGTGCTTCTGTTATAAAAGATTTTTCTATAGAGACTGCGTCTTTTACAATTTCGTAAATAGTGTTTGATGGAGGTTTATACTTTAACATTTTGAATAATTCAATTGCAAATTCTAAATGTAATCCTTCGTCCCTGCTTATAAGTTCGTTACTAAAACATAAACCGGGGAGGAGACCGCGTTTTTTCAACCAAAATATTGCACAGAAGCTTCCAGAAAAGAATATACCTTCAACACAAGCAAATGCGAATAATCTTTCTGCGAAAGATCTATCTCGACTAAACCATTTCATAGCCCATTGTGCTTTGTTTTTAATACATGGTATGCTTTGTATAGCCTCGAAAAGGTGTTTCTTTTCAGATGAACTTTTTATATATTTATCAATGAGCTTACTGTATGTTTCTCCGTGAACCATTTCGTTATGTTCTTGATACGCATAAAAGGATCTTGCCTCTGTATATTGAACTTCACCAGCAAAGTTATTGTTTAAATTTTCAAAAACTATACCATCCGAACCGGCAAAAAAAGCCAATATATATTTTATAAAATGTTTTTCGTTATCGCTTAAATTAGTCCAATCGTCCATATCTTTAGAAAAATCAATTTCTTCTGCAGTCCAATTCGACATTTGAGCCTTTTTATAGAGCGCCCATAGATTTTCGTGTTGTATTGGGAAAACTGTGAACCTATCGAGTGTTGGTAAAAGCATTGGTTCAGCTTCTTCTTCTAGAAAATCTTGGAATTCAAAATAGGATCCTATAAGTTTGTCATTAATAAGTATTTGTGGATATACAGAAACGGTCTTTCCACACTTTTTTGATAATTCATCTTTATCGACCATAGTTTTTTTATATTCTAAACCGTATTCTATACATAAATTAGTTGCAAAGTCGCAGTATTGACATCCTTCTTTGGATAAAATTTCTATTCCCATGTGTGCTAATATCTGTAAATATTTTTGTGTGAAAACTTTAAACATGATAAATTTTTCAGATATCCAGCCTGGAGAATTAGTAAAAGTTTTAGTGACCTTAGAGGACGATATAGAGGATGAAGTATATGCCAAAGTAAAAGAAATGTACGATACTTACATGGTAGTTTCTTATTATACAGAAACTAGTATGACATATAAAGGGGCTCGCCTTTATGAACTTGAAGATAAGGATGAACTTGTTCAGGAAGATAATTTATCCGAGCATCACCAAGCGAGTGACTATTTTGAAAACGTAAAGGATAATTTATACTATATGATAGATGAAATAGACTCGGAAGAAGATAGTGAAATAATAGACGAATCTGATGACGATGGTTCAGATTTAAGTGGGTTTATAGTTTCTGATACTGAAATTGACGGTGTTGTAATACCACCACCTAACCATGCCATGATAGATAAGGAATGGAGAGAATGGCAACCTACTAGCCCTGGTTCAATTAGGTATAAACAAATGGTTGATAATATGGAAGAAAGAGCACGAATACAAGCTGATAATTTAAATTTTTAAAGCCTAAGTATGCGAAATTATTATCAAAAAATAACAGTTTTGTATACCATGGAAGAATTGACTGCTAATATATGGTCAGATGTTGATCATTTACTCAATAAAAATAAAATACAAAAGTCAGTAGATAATAATTTATGTAATATATGTAAAATTCCTAAAGTTATAACATGTGAAGGGTTCCCAACGTGTCCGGGGTGTGGAATAATTGATAGTACTTTTATAGATGATACACCTGAATGGACAAGTGGTGTTACAGATGATGGAAAAGTTAATGATCCGTCTAGGTGTAGTAATGTAAATGCTAACCCAGAATTATTTTCAAATGCTTGGGGAAAGGGTACTGTTATTACTACCAATAAGGGATCGTCTTATGAAAATAAACGTATGGCTAAAATAAATTTTCATCAATCTATGAATCATAAGGATAGATCTTTATTTCATGCTTATAAGGATATAGATGAATTTTGTTATACCTTACCCGATTCTGTTTTAAAGGATGCTAAGATGATGTATAAAAAATTTAATGAAAAAAAATTAACACGGGGTGCTGTTCGAACAGGTATTAAGGCGAATTGCGTTTTATTTGCGTGTCGAATGTCTAAAATACCTCGAACAACAAAAGAAATTTCAGATATGTTTTCTATTCAACCAAAGGATATTAGTCGAACTTCACAAATGTTCAAAGAAATTATGTTAGGTAAAACGTCTCAAAATTATACAACTATGCCATACGATGTAATGAATAGATTATTAAATTCGTTTGAACTTTCTAGAGAAGAGCGTTTGAAATGTCATAAGATGTGTTCTAGTTTAGAAGAATGTTCCGAACTTATGAGTAAAACGCCAAATAGCGTTGCTTCTGTTATTATATATATGATCGTAAAAGATAAAATAAGTAAAAATGACATTTGTGAGAAGTGTTTAGTATCTATACCAACAATTAATAAAATTGAAAATATAATTAAAAAATACTTAGAGGATAAAGTTATAGATTAATATATATGACAAAACGACCGATAAGAGTTTTTATTAGTACGCCATGTTACGGTGGTGTATGCATAGAAAAATATATGATTAGCATAATACAACTTCAACTTGAATTTATGAGAGAAGGCATACAGATGGTTTTAGATACGACAGAAAATGAAAGTTTAGTTCATCGTGCTAGAAACGTTGCCATTGGAAGATTTATGCAAAAGAGTGACTGTGATTATTTTATGTTTATTGATGCAGATATACATTTTGATCCTAAATCAGTTGTTCGTCTCATAAAATCAGGGTACGATGTTTCCGTTTCATTGTATCCAAAAAAGGTTGTTATGTGGGAACAAGCTAGTAACGCGATAAAAAGTGATGATAATAGAGATTTGGCAATGTTATCATCTTCTTTAGTTGCTAATATAGGTGCTACATCAAGGAGTGTTACTGCTAATGGTTTTATCGAAGTTTTAGATGGTCCTACTGGATTTATGGTTATTAGTCGGGATGCACTTAAAAAAATGCATGAACACTATACTGATTTGAATTGTAAAAATGATCACCAAAACCGAGATTTTGATGAGTATTGTGCAGTTTTCGATTGTATGATAGATCCGGATACTAAAAGGTACCTTTCAGAAGATTATGCATTTTGTAGAAGATGGCAACAGATAGGTGGTAAAATATACGCTGATGTTCAAGCAACTTTGGGACATATAGGAAATTTACCCTTTGGAGGATGTTTAAAAGACAGGCTTAAGGTTTAGGAGTTTAATATATAAAATGAAATTTTGTACTATTATAGTTACTAGGGGTAAATCGTGTCACGTTAAAACTTTACATAGCGTTCTTAGATTTAATTTATTATGCTTACAAAATAAATCTGAGAATGAATTAATTTTTGTTGACGAAGAACCATACGAAAAATCTGAGATGATACAATCTAAAATGAAAACATGTGATCGTATTTTTTATATTGATTATGGTATATCTGTAGATGATGATTCTCTAAAAAAATGTTTTGGACCAAATGACGGTATTGGGTGTTTGGTTTTTCCGGGTGTAAAAGAAGGTATTGATTGGGAAATGTTTAAATATAAAGTGAAAAACGATGTTAAAGAACCTATACAGCAAATGGGTATGCATTTTGATACGAGTGTAGGTAGAAAAATTACAGAAGATATATACACAGTTGATGAAACTTCTTCTAAATGTTGGGTAATGATGACTAAAAATGTTTTGAAACATGTAAAAGATAAAAAGAGTGGTTCTTTTAAAATTTACCCAAGAATGAATGTGATGTTTTCAAAATTAAGGGAGTCGGGTGTTAAAATTCATGCGTATGTAGAAGCTAAGTTGACTATGACATATGCTCACGAATGTGTGAGTAATATTTTACATTCCTCGGGTATTAAAAGTAATTAAAGATTTAAATATAAATATTAAACAGAATGAACCGAGTGTTTGTAAAGAAGGATGATCCTCTTTACAAATACGCGTTAGACTTTATGGAAAGGTCTTGGGGTACTAAAGGTAAAGGTATATTTCCGGGGTGCCAACCTATATCCATAGAAAGAGGACATTTCAATATTTTATCGAATAACGATTATGTTGTTTGTGAAAAAACGGATGGTACTCGGTATATGATGATCGCTATTCAATATGGAATGCAGAAATTGTGTATATTTGTGAATAGAGCGCTTGAAATGTTTGTAACCCCTTTAAATTTCCGTGCCATTGTTTTTAAAGGTACAATACTTGAAGGTGAATTATATGAAAATACTTTTATGATATACGATTGTTTATTATCGTGTGGTGAAGTTGTTGGTAATAAAGATTTTTTGGAACGCCTGGAGTATTGTGAAAAAATAATGAAAAAAGCGATGGTTTTAAAAACGGATGTACTTACATTACAAGTAAAAAAGTTTCATTTACACCAAGATTTTAAAGCGTTTATGGATAAATATCTACCAAAGGTAAAACAGGAAATTGATGGTCTTATTTTTACACCAGTGAATGAACCTATTCGTATAGGTACGCATGAAACTATGTTTAAATGGAAACCGAGAAATAAAAATACAATTGATTTTCTCGTAAAAAAGGGTCCCACTGCGGAAACACCCGGGTGTGTACCCGGACAATATGTATGGAGACTGTATATTCAAGATAGAGGAAAACACATTTTTGAATCTTCTATACCTGTGGATAGAATGCAAGATTATACTTGGTTACGCGATGGTGATATTGTTGAGTGTATGTATGTAACATGGGAAAAGGGACCATTATGGTGGAAACCAATTAAGAAAAGAACCGATAAAACGTTCCCAAATAGTAGAAGAACGTTTTATAGAACACTCGTGAATATTAAGGAAGATATTCAGATGAAGGAATTTTTAGACTGTATGCCAAAATGAAATGATTATCTTCTTTAGGGAAATGGTTTAATTTTCCTAATTTATCATCGTCTTGTATTAACCAGTCATCTCCTAGATTTGTTATAGACATGTAATGACCACCATATTGAATACCTTTATGAATTATAGTAGATCTTAATTTATACACATTATTTTCGATTTTTAGTTCTTCGTCTATTTTTACAAAACTCTTTTTATCGAATGATATTAAAAATATTTTTGGGTATTTTGAAAAAATGTTTCTTGTTGTCGCAACGTGATGTTTTGTACCTTTATTGTCTATGTAATCTTCTATAGTATTCCATTTATTACTTTCTTGAATCATTGTATTTACATCTTTAACATCTTTTTCCATGTTTAATATGTGTATGCAGAATGGTATTTGGGTTATATTTTTACCTACGGGTGATATTGTTATTTGTGTAGTTTCTCCATAAATGAGTTCCTTGATGTAAGGATAACTTTTTTCGAGTATGTCTATTATACAGAATATTGCGTCTTGTGCATCGTGTGGTTGTCCAAGTATAAACCTGGGAAATATTTTTACGAATTCTTGTAGTATGGGACCAATGGTAAAAACTTTTGTTTCTTTGGTATGAAAATAAATACGAACAAGATTTTCGTATGTTTTTGTAAATTCACACTCTCCCGTGTATTTATTATCTAGTATATGAGCTGATATTTCATGTACATGCAATATAAATTGTATTGCAGAATTGAAATAACACGTATTTCCTAAATTTATGAAACCGTGCATATAAAAAAGATGAATAAAAAAGGCTTAAGAAGAAGGCGCGTTTATAAAAAGTAAAAAATTAAGATGGACGTTCACAAAATTTGTGACACTGTTAAACCTATTCTCGAAAAGTATAATAACGATGAGTATATTGAAATGGAACTACGACTTGGTAAATTTAATGGGACGTTTTTTGATACAAACGTAGGTAAAGATATTTACGATAAGATCTTACATAGTTTATATGCCTATAAGGGCTGGGAAAGTGTATCTAACTTTACTTCTGAGGTTTATCATAGAAATGAAGATAACACACGATTAACTATCCGAGAAGATACTGGAGAAGAGACACTTATTAAGAAAGAACGTGTATGTGTAGAAGATTTTAAGAAATTGGAAAATACACCTTATGATATACGATTTTGTGTATCTAGAGAAACTCCTATAGAGGATGATGGAAATAACGATTTTTCGAGTAAAAAAATAAAGAATAGAACATCTTTTGTTCGAAAGAATTTATCCATCGATATGACTGTATGTCAGGGTACGAGTGAGGATATGGATTCGGAAGAATTCACAGTATTTCAGATTGAATTTGAAATTATTGATCCACGAAAAGTTACTGATATTGATACTTTATTTAATATCATTCATAAAGTTAAGGATTTATTTAATATCTTGGGTACTTATATATGTTAGCTTGGTTACTAATATTTTGTATAGTATTCTTTTTGCTTTATTCTGACATAGACATAACCGGTAACCGTGTTATTGTTTTAGGGTATAAGACTAAATATTTTTATATATCAGATGGTCAGTCAAAAAAGATGTTTGAAAAAATGAAAAAGGATGGTATGCCAGAAGAATCATTAAAACAATTTATTATGATGGAAGATAGGTTTCTTAGTCTCGAAAGAAAATCCGTGTGTTCGCAAATATCTAGAAAATTTGAGGCATTTGCACTTTCGGATGAAATAAAAAATCAATTTCTTGGGTATGATTTTTCATATCACGCGAAACATCTTAAACAAATATCTGAACCAGAGAAACTTATAAATCGAAATATATCATGTTCATGAGATAAAACATCATACGTCTATTAGAATTTAATTCCATTCGTGTAAAATTATCATACACATACATTATTAAACCTATATCTTCAATTTCACGATTCATATCAAGGTATTTTCTAGGATTATCTGATTCGTGAAATTCGTCCGTATAATAGTATTCTATTTCTAATTTTCCCATATTATAATCGCTTTCGTTTCTTGTTTTCTTAATGTAATCTATTATTACATAAAATATGTTTTCTATTAAACCTGATAAAATATACTTTTTAATGTGTTCGACATATTCGTCTATAACACATACAGATTCATTTTTTCTTATATAATTTAAAAGTAATTCTCGAGGTGAATTATCCATATATATTTTTACTTTTTCTTCTTTAATTCTTTTTCGAAGTTAGCGTATATTTCATTGAGTAATCGTGCATTAGATTTAGAACGCGATTTTGAGTTTGAGTTTGAGTTCGAGTTCGAGTTCGAGTTCGAGTTCGAGTTCGATTTAAAATTTAAACGTCGTACGGTTTTATTCACTGGTTTTACGGGTGATTTTTTCTTTATTGGTGCGCGTTTAATAACCTTCTTAGTTGGTCTTGGTTTTCTTTTAACGAGTTTGGGTTTTGGTGGTACAACTCGTTTTTTATTTAATGCGAGTGGTGGTTGTCCTCGTAGTTCTCTTCCTATCTTTATAAAATCTATTATCCTTTTACTATTAAGATTGGGTGTTTTTGGTAACGACATTGCAAAATTAACTATTTTATTTACTTCGTTTTTACCAAATTTACCGTAAATCTTATTTGCTTCTTTTTGGAGTAAAAGTTTCTTTAATTCCTGTTGTTTATCTAATTTCCAATTCTTCACCATACTCTGTTTAATTTTGTCTGCAGCCATTTTTTTAATAATTCCATTACTTGATACCGATTGCTTTTTATTTTCCATATTGGTTAATTTATTTTTAACTTCACGAACGTTTTTATTCAGATTCATTACATTTCCGTATTGTTTCATCCACTTTTTACCGTAAAGTTTAATCAGATCGTTTTTAATACTCGTGTTGTTGAGTCTTCGTTTTATATTTTTGTTTGCACGATTTTGTTTTTTCTGTTTATTGAGTAACATTTTTTCTAATTCGTTTGCGAGTGCATTGGGTGAATTCGGTGTATTTGGTCTATTTTGAAGTTTTTGGCACAAAATTTTTACTGTATCTGTGTCATTTACAGATATACCTTTAGATATTGCAAGTGTTATGAGTTGTTCTTTTTTCATTTCTCTACACAATTTGTTATCGATTTTATATTGAGAGTTACCCTTTTCTATTTTATCGAGGGCCTTGCATATATCCTGTTTTTTGTTTTTGTTTTTAACACCGACAACACCTAATTTTTTAGCAACTTCGAGTAATACTGGTTTAGTAAGACGTTCGCATTTTAAACCACCGATTTTCATAATACCGTCTTTATCGTATGTAATTTTTGTATTTTTAGATTTAGTAGGTACTTTTTTCTTAGCGGGTTTTCTTTTTGGTTTTTTGAAACAACAATCGTATCCTTGTGGATTTTTTCTAACCTCGAATCCTTCTTTACATGGTGGTCGTCTAGGTTTTGGACACGTCGTTTTCGTAACGACTTTTTTAGCGAGTGTGCGTTGGTTTGGGTTAACGTTTTTATTAACTAAACCTATTGTGTATCCTAATTTGTGTAATTGTTGAACAATTTTTATACCAACTGTATAGGCACGTTCGAGATTATCGGGGTCTTTTTCACCTTGTATTTGTATATTTCCGGAACCTAATTTACCACTTTTGGATGATAATATGAAGTTATAACCTTCGTGTATTAAATAAACATGTGGTAATTGTAATTCTGGTTCATACGTAACTCTTTCTGATTTTAAAGGGTTATCTCTGGCTATTTCGGGGAGTTTAAAATTTGCGTTTATGGAAAATTGTCCGGCGATGTTATTATATTCGATTTCGTTATAAAGAAAAGTGTGTTTTTCGGTGTAATTGTCTATTATATATTTTCGTAGAGCTTCGGGTTGTTTTTTTAGATTTTTAGATCCTAAAAATCCACCCGAAAAACGGATTTTACCGTTTTTATAAATATTAAAACTAAAATTTTTTCTATTTATTCCATCCGTGATATATCCACCAAATTGGGCGGAAAAGAAATTTTTATTTAAATCACCTCGCATACCAAAATTGCTCGTATGAATTAAACCTGTCTGAAAACGGCCGTATATACCCTTTATTTCGTTTATATCAATTGTTAAATTGGATGATAATTGTGCATGTCCCTTTGGTCGTTGTTTCAATATATGTTTTAGATCGACGCGTTGTTCTTTTGTTGTAAATTTGTCATTTACTAGAACATTGTATATACCCGGTTGAAATGTTCCTATTCTGAGCTCATTAAAGCCACTTGATAATGGACGCACTTGACCTGTTGTTATAGGTCCAGGTTCTCTTTCTTGTTGTACCTCTATGTTTGAAGCTCTTACAAACTGTCTTGGGTCCATAGTTATACTATACTGAGATTTTATGATCAGTGGTCTTTTGAAATTTCTATATCTTGTATTTTTATATCTACACCGTATAAGAAATCTTCATTTTTTCGTGGTTTGGGTTCGTTTCTATACATACACTCTGTAAGTCTCTTTACTTCAATATCTCTACTACTAAATGGACCAATATAGAAGTCCTGTGTAAATCGTGGTCTTCCAAGGTTATTTGCGTTACAATAATCTCTAAATTTTTCCTTAAAATCTTTCATCGGACACATGTGCGTGATACCTGTATCTTCGTTTAATACGACATCGTCTGATTGTAAGAATGCTTCGAGTGGGTTTGTTACCGTTGCAACTTGTTTTCTTATATTCTCAAAATATTGTGGTACAACATTCCAAATATCATCACCCTGATATTTTTGGGCGTATTCTAAATATCCACGGACACATTTTTGTAAAATAATTGGTAATTCTTTGGTAAGTTTATTTTCGAGTTGTGGATCGGCATCTTTATCTTTGATTTGGCGTTTAAAATCCCACGTCATTAAACGTCTAATAATACTTCCTGAATTATCTTTCCAATTTGGAACTTCGTTACCACCAAGAATACCTGGTATATTCCATGTCATATTTTTAGCCTTTTCGCCCTTAACAGCTATAGATACATCTTCCCCAGAAACGATAGATTGGAATTCAGCCTGTTCGAGTTGTAAATCTCCTTTAATTTCGGGTGCAACAAACATGAGACCATCGTGAATGGAAGATAGACCAAATTTCTTTTCTATATTATTTGATAAGGTTCTAATATCATCGGCCTCATAAAATTTTTTACATACTTTTGTAATGAGTGTGGATTTACCAGAACGTGCGATACCTTTAAGAAATGGTATGATTTGCCATTTATCAATATCGTTTAAATCAAAACATAAACGGCCTATCATTACAAACATCCATTTACATACATCTTCTTCGAAGTTTTGCGAACGTAAAACTTGATCAAAGTAAGGCGTTGGTACATCGTACCAATTTTCCAACTCGCTATAATCTTTGAATTCAATTGGAAAGTATTTGGAACTCACTTCACGCGGATCAAGATTTTGGGCTTGTGGTGATGTATAAGGGTAAAATTCACATTGGTATAGACCTGTTTTATCACACCATTTTCTACCATAGAAGAGACCGTTTGAAAATGACCAAAGGTGTCTATTCTTTTTTATTTCAGGGAACTGCATATCATGACAGTCCTCTAGGTATTTTATGATTTGATTTATAGTAGAACACCCTCTAGATGTAAGTTCCTTCCATAATTCAAATCGGGATTCTTTTGGGGCAGTTCTATGAACATAATTTTTTATAAGTTCGGTTTGTTGCCAGGCGCGTGTATTAAATCCATCTGGGGTTCGAATTTGTATGCAACAGTATCCTTTGTATTTTCTAATGTTGTTTTCGTATAGTTCTCGTAAAATGACAATTAAGACTTTTTGAAAAACTTCAAGCTCTTCTATATCTTTTATTACAGAAGGCATGAAAATGTTTGGATCTGTTCCAGCTTCTGTATTATCTGCGGATGCATAGTTTACTCGTTCATACATACGTGCGGTCCTGAATAGTATTTGCCAAAGGTCCTCCATTTGGTTAAAAATACTGTTTATTCGTCTCGATAGTTTTAGATCGTCACTATCTTCTAGATCAATTATTCCTAAAGTATTAGCCCGGTGGTAGATTTCTGCTAGTAAATTCTTTTTCGAATTGTAGTATTCACATAGAGATTTGATTTCGTAGTGTAATGGCTGACCATTTTCATCTAGTTCATGTGGGTTGTAAAATCTTTTATATGAGAGCCGAAGTGGTTCTTCGAATGTAAGAGTTCCTTTTACAGACCAATATGTTTCTAGTCTAGATACAATGTTTTCTAATTCCTCCTGGCGAGAATTTTGAATTACAGATACAGTTAATAAATCTTCAGTTTCTTCAGGGTTAATATTTTCGGTGATATAATGAGTATCCGCCGCTGACATATTCTTATAATTAGTACTTTCTATTTTTCTAAGCCTTTAAATTTTGCAATTGACTTAAAATTTTTATCATGATCTTGTTCTGAACTTCTAGGGTTCTAGAGATATTTACCAGAGCAGAACATATGGTTTCGCCATCTTCATTTGCTAATACAGAACTTAAAAGACCACCGATATCATCGAGACCAGGAATTGTTTCGTCCATATATTCACCCAAATCTTCGTCACTTAGATCGATTTCGTCTTCGATTCCGTCTTCGATTCCGTCTTCGATTCCGTTTTCATCGATTACCGATCCAAATTCTCCGTTTTCGGATTCGGTATCGGAAAATTCTTCTTCTGTTTCGTTTTCTTCTGGTACATTTTTTGGTTCCGTTTCGGTAGACATTTATATACACCAGGAAAAACCAATTTGTGTTTTTTCGCGAAATTATCTGAAAAAAAAATCTTAGTGTATAGTACAAAACACACACACAATGGCCGGAGGTCTCATGCAACTCGTCGCCTATGGCGCCCAAGACGTTTACCTCACAGGTAACCCAAAAGTCACTTTTTTCCAGGCGGTTTACAAACGCCACACCAACTTTGCGATGGAAACCATCGAACAAACTATTAACGGTACCGCCGCGTCCTCGGGTCGCGTCTCCGTCACGATCGCCAGAAACGGTGATTTGATCGGTGACATGTACCTCGAAGCGACCACGAAGTCTCTCACGAACATCTCTGGTGCTTCGGAAGATACTAACTGGGTCGCTGAGCGTATTGTCTCGACTGCGGAATTGTCCATCGGTGGTCAAAGAATCGATAAGCACTACCAAAGATGGTGGAGATTGTACTCTGAATTGTACTTGTCCGAAGGGTCCAAGCTCACTTACGGTAAGATGACGACTAACCCAGTCGCCTCTACTACCAAGCAAGTTTACTTGCCACTCATCTTCTTCTTCAACCGCAACCCAGGATTGGCCTTGCCATTGATTGCTTTGCAATACCACGAAGTCAGAATCGACATTGACTTGACCTCTGAGT
>Ga0066849_10000194_pt1 | contig 23212 bp, 20 predicted proteins | sample ETNtaG_9_FD_65492 | JGI IMG/M metagenome (GOLD analysis project Ga0066849, IMG submission 65492) | Marine microbial and viral communities from oxygen minimum zone, Eastern Pacific Ocean - ETNP201406SV69 | ecosystem: Environmental > Aquatic > Marine > Oceanic | place: Pacific Ocean: Eastern... | reverse complement strand
ATGCTGAACATGGTGTAAAGCTTGGTTTTATGGGTTTCTTTGTTCTCGCAGCAGTCCAGGCTCTAAAAAAATTCCCTGTGGTCAATGCATCTATTGATGGAAGTGATATTGTTTATCACGGCTATCAGGATATAGGTGTAGCTGTTTCAACTGAAAGAGGGCTTGTTGTTCCAGTGATTAGAGATGCAGATAATTTAAGATTAGCAGATGTTGAAAAATCAATCTTAGATTATTCAGACAAAGCTAAGAGTGGAAAGCTTTCAATAGCAGAAATGCAGGGAGGCACCTTTACTATTTCAAATGGAGGTGTTTTTGGGTCACTGCTGTCTACTCCAATTTTGAATGCTCCTCAGACTGCCATTTTAGGAATGCATACCATTCAAGACAGACCAGTTGTTTTAGATGGCGAAATAGTTATAAGACCTATGATGTATCTAGCTCTTAGTTATGATCATCGGCTTCTTGATGGAAAGGAGGCTGTAGCATTTTTGATTGCTATAAAAGATCAATTAGAATCTCCTGAAAAACTCCTTTTAAACTTATGAGGCATAAAAATGTATGACGTTATTGTAATTGGAAGTGGTCCAGCAGGATACGTTGCCGCAATCCGGGCTTCGCAACTAGGATTAAAAACTGCCTGTATTGAAAAATCTCTTGGTGCTGATGGAAACACACAATTAGGGGGCACATGTTTAAATGTTGGATGCATTCCTTCAAAAGCATTACTTGATTCATCGCATAGATATGCAGATGCAATTAATCATTTTTCAGATCACGGAATAGCAGTTAGCAAGCCAAAGCTAGATATCTCAAAAATGATGGATAGAAAAAATAATATTGTCACTCAATTAACTACAGGCATTTCAGGTCTTTTTAAAGCAAATAAAGTTACTCAAGTTCTCGGTCATGCAAAAATAATTGATTCAAACCACGTTGAGGTCACTTCAGAAAATAGATCAGAGCTTCTTGAAACGAAGAACATTGTTATAGCCTCAGGCTCATCTCCAATTAATATCCCAGTAGCAGAGATTAATCACAAAGATATTGTTGATAGTACTGGAGCTCTAGAATTTAAATCGGTTCCAAAGAAATTAGGAATTATAGGTGCCGGAGTCATTGGATTAGAGCTTGGAAGTGTTTGGTCAAGATTAGGCTCTGAAGTTACCGTGCTAGAAGCTCTGGATGAATTTTTACCAATGGCAGATAAAAGAATTGCTAAAGATGTTTTAAAAGAGCTTAACAAGCAAGGATTAAATATTAATTTGGGATGCAAAGTAACCTCTGCATTGCAAAATAATAAAGCTGTTTCTGTGACTTATGAAAATAATGGCAATGTTTCTGAAGTAATATTTGATAAATTAATTGTCGCTGTTGGAAGAAAACCAAATACAGACAATCTGCTTGATCAAAATTGTGGCATATCTGTTGATGAAAAAGGATTTATTCCAGTTAATGATTTTTGTGAGACTAATGTTAAAAATATTTGGGCAATTGGAGATGTTGTGAGAGGGCCAATGTTAGCTCATAAAGCTTCTGAGGAAGGCATTATGGTTGTTGAGAGGATTGCTGGAAAGCATGCAGAGATGGCCTATGACTTGGTTCCTTCAGTTATATACACACACCCTGAAGTTGCATGGGTTGGACAGACTGAAGAAGATCTTAAACAAGCAAATATAGAATTTAAAACAGGGTCTTTTCCTTTTGCTGCAAGTGGAAGAGCATTGGCTTCTGGAGAGAGCACGGGCTTTATTAAAGTTATAGCTGATAAAAAAACAGATACAATACTTGGCGTTCATGCATTTGGACCATCAGCTGCAGATATTGTTCAGCAAGGAGTTGTTGCAATGGAATTTGGAGCTAGCGCAGAAGATCTTGGATTAACTATTTTTAGCCATCCAACAGTTTCAGAAGCGCTTCATGAAGCAGCAATGGCGGTAAATGGACAAGCAATACACATAGGAAATAGAAAAAAATGAATCTCCATGAGTATCAAGGAAAAGAGCTTTTTGCTAAGTTTGGCTTACCTGTTTCAAAAAATAAGGTCATTACCTCTGCTGGCGACGCAGTAAATGCATGTAGAGATATAGGCGGCAACAACTGGGTTGTTAAGGCGCAAGTGCATGCAGGCGGCAGAGGCAAAGCTGGCGGCGTTAAACTTGTGAGCACACCCGAAGAAGCAGTAGAGTTTGCGAATCATTGGCTTGGTAAAAGACTTGTTACATATCAAACAGATTCCAATGGTCAGCTAGTAAATTCAATTTTAGTTGAAGAGTGTACCGATATTGCAAAAGAGCTTTATCTTAGTGCTGTTGTTGATAGAGGATCGCAAAGGATAGTTTTTATTGGCTCTAGTGAGGGCGGAGTAAATATTGAAGAGGTGGCTGAAAATACCCCCGAAAAAATTATCTATGAGCCTATTGACCCCCTAACAGGACCTATGGTGTTTCAATCAAGAAAAATATCGAAAGTTTTGGGTCTAGATGTTGAGCAATCAAAACAATTTTCAAAAATGCTTCCGAAGTTAACAGATCTATTTATTACCCATGATCTTAGTTTGCTTGAGATTAATCCATTGGTGATTACTCAGGATGGAAAACTTCATTGCTTAGACGCAAAAATCAATATTGATTCAAATGCAGTTTACCGACAACCAGAAATCCAAGCCATGCATGATCCCTCTCAAGAAGATCCTCGTGAATCAGAAGCAGCATTGAATGATTTGAGTTACGTTTCTCTAGATGGAAACATTGGCTGCATGGTTAATGGTGCCGGCTTGGCAATGGGAACAATGGATACAATTAAATATTTTGGTGGGTCTCCAGCAAATTTTCTTGATGTTGGCGGCACTGCAACTCAAGAAAGAGTCTCCAAGGCTTTTAAATTAATATTAGCAGACCCAGAGGTGAAGGTAGTTCTGGTAAATATTTTCGGCGGGATTGTTAGATGTGATCTTATTGCAGAGGGAATCCTAGCTGCAATTGAAGAGGTAGGTGTTTCTATTCCAGTAGTCGTAAGATTGGAAGGAAATAATGCAGATATTGGAAGTAATATTCTTGCTGAATCTTCAGCAGAAATTGTTAGTTTAAACAGTCTTGAAGATGCAGCTAAAAAAGCTGTGGAGTTAAGCAAATGAGCATATTAGTAGATAAAAATACACGTCTTTTAGTTCAGGGTTTCACAGGCTCCCAAGCTACCTTACATTCAGAGCAATCTATTGAATATGGAACAAACATCGTTGGTGGAGTCACTCCAGGCAAAGGAGGGCAAACCCATCTGGGTATTCCTGTCTTTAATTCAGTGCACGAGGCTGTAGAAGCGGTTCAACCAAATGCTTCAATTATTTTTGTTCCAGCGCAATTTTGCAAAGATTCTATTTTAGAAGCTGCTGATGCTGGAATTAAATTAATAATATGCATTACAGAAGGTGTGCCGACTTTAGATATGCTTATTGTAAAAAAGAGAGTTGATGAGCTGGGTATTACTTTGATTGGTCCTAACTGCCCCGGAATAATAACTCCAGGTGAGGCAAAATTAGGAATAATGCCAGGCAGTATTCATTTGCAAGGATCAGTAGGAATTATTTCAAGATCTGGTACTTTAACTTATGAGGCTGTGAAGCAAACTAGTGACCTTGGTCTTGGCCAGAGCACATGTGTTGGTATTGGAGGAGATCCAATTCCTGGAACATCCTTTATTGATGTTTTGAAGATGATGGAATCTGATGATCAAACTAAAGCCATTGTTATGGTTGGTGAAATTGGAGGAACAGCTGAAGAGGAAGCCGCTGAGTATATCAAAGAGAATATTTCTAAGCCTGTAATTTCATATATTGCAGGACAAACAGCACCCGCAGGAAAGAGAATGGGGCATGCAGGAGCAATTATTGCTGGTGGGAAAGGTACAGCTGCAGATAAAATTAAGAGGCTTGAACAGTGTGGCGTTCATATAGCGGAGAACTTACTTCAAATTGGTACAAAGACTAAGGAAGTTCTGGGTTAGCTCTAGCAATAAATTTATTCGCAATATAATTCAGTCTTGGAATAATTAGGCAGGCAAATGCTGTTAGACCAGTAATCATTCCAATCCAAATCCCCGATGGACCAAGAGAATTACCCAAGACCCCATGGTAAGTAAGATAATATCCGCCTGGCAAGGCAATAAACCAGTAAGTCAAAATTAGCATCAGCATCGGTGCAAATGTGTCTTTATAACCCCTAAGACTGCCCAAGGCTCCCATTTGCATCCCATCCGGAATCTGAAAGATTGCAGCAAAGAGCAGGAGATTTATCGCAATAGCCATCACTGCGACATCAGCAGTATAAAGTGAAACAAGAGCTTCACTAAAGGCAAGAATTATTATTGTATTTGCTATTGCTCCAGCTAAACATATTAAAACAGCTACATAGGAAGCATACTTAGCCTGCAGAAGATTTTTTTCACCCACAAGGTTGCCTATTCTTGTTGCTGCAGCCAGACCAAAAGATAAAGGTAAAATAAAGAAAACACTAGCAATATTTATTGCAACTGTATGAGCACTTATTACTGTTGCGCCAAGCGATCCAAGTATTAATGCTGCACCTGAAAACATACTTAATTCTACAAATACTCCAAAACCAATTGGCACTCCAAGTTTTAGAGCTTCCCTGGTAGTTTGAGAGTTGGGACCAGAAAATTTTGAGAATAATTTAGTGGGTCCGTATTCCTTCTTTTTTAGGATCACTAGTATCAAAACAAACAAACCAACAACAATGTTTATTGATGTTGCAATTCCACATCCAACTCCTCCCATAGGAGGTATTCCAAAATATCCATATACAAAAATGATATCAAGCGGGATATTTAATAACATGCCAATAAAAGCAACCCAGAATACTGGAAGGGTGAGGCCCATACCCTCGCTGTAGCAACGCAGACAGGTAAAAAGCATATTAGCAATAAAACCAAATGACATTGCTTTTAAATAACCATCTGAAATTTGAGCAATATTTGTCTCAATATCAAAGAACGGAATAAAAATACTTAGATTTCTATAAAGAAAAAATCCAATAAAGCCGAGGACCAAACTAACCCATAGAATTTCTCTAACCTTTTGTCCAATTTCTTCATATTTTTTTGCCCCAAAGAGCTGCGCCACTATTGGAGTAACGGCAAATAGGCAACCACCAAGAAGAAAATAAAAAGGCATGGAGAGAGCATTGCCAATAGCTAAACCAGACAAATCAAGCGCACTTGCTCGGCCAGCAACAATTGTATCTGTAACTCCCATTCCCATATATGAGATTTGAGATCCATAGATTGGAATTCCAATTTTAAGTAGCTGCTTTAATTCTTTAATTAAGTTTTTCAAAAAAATAAGCCCAGAAATTTCTCGGTACTTTATCATACAAGGACTAAATTTAAATTGGAGAGACAAAATTAGAAAAGATAGTCGCCCTTACTGGCTTAAAAAAATTACTTCTAAGCTGAATATTATGTATGTGAACAGATTTATTCGTCCTCAATTAAAAAGCCTAGGGAGAGGCCCAGTATTTTTTAAACCAAGGTATATAAAATTATTTGGTTCTAATATTTCGGTTGGAAACTTTCCAACATTTATATCTGCACCAGATGATTACATTCAAATTACTAGCTGGGATACCGGCGACTGGAATGGGAGGGTCGATATAGGAAATTATGTCTTAATCTCTCCTGGAGTTAGAATTATGGCTGCTGACAAAATCTCAATTGGAGATTCATGTATGTTTGGTCATGGCGCATGCATTACTGATGCTGATTGGCATGGAATTTATGATAGAACAAAAGTTGTTGGTGATCCGAGGCCTGTGGTTCTTGAAGAAAATGTTTGGGTCGGTGAAGATGCTATGATCTGTAAAGGAGTCAGGATTGGAGCAAATAGTATTATTGGAGCCCGATCAGTTGTTACAAAAGATGTTCCAAATAATACAATTTATGCAGGTAATCCCGCGACATTTATACGAAATCTAGATGACGGTGAATTTATCACTAGAAAAGATTTTTTTAAGGATCCCATAAAATTAGCCCATGATTTTGATTTGCTTGATCAGTACTCACTTGGAAATAATAGTCTTTGGGGATGGATTAAAAGTATTCTCTGGAGAGATAAGACCCATTGATTAAGATCATTTCAGATTCACAAATTCCAAATATCGAGCAAAAACTTACTGAGTTTTTTGCAGATGAGTTTTCAATTGAATATTTTGTACATGATGAGCTCACTTCAAACCACCTAAGAGACGTGGACGCGCTCTTGGTTCGATCAACCACTCAAGTAGACAAAGATTTATGTGATCATTCTCCAATCAAGTTTGTTGGCTCAGCAACTGCAGGAATCAACCACCTAGACATTAAATATTTAGATACCCAAAATATCTCATGGTCACATGCTCCAGGCTGTAATGCATTTAGTGTTATTCATTATGTGATGGCTGCTTTGGGAGAGCTAGTTCAAGAGGGTCTTTTTAGTGTTCGAAAAAGCGTTGGAATCATTGGATATGGCAATATAGGTAAAAGGCTGTATCAATTGCTTTCGGCTCTTAACATTGAGGTATACGCTTGCGATCCTTTCTTAAAAGATACCCGCTTGGTTACTATGGAAAAAGTATTGGCATGCGATCTCATAACAATCCATGTTCCATATTCTAAAGAAGGCGCTTATCCCACAAGCGATCTACTCAATCAATCACACAGTAGCTTTCTAAAAGATAAAATCTTGATCAATACATCAAGAGGAGGGATTGTTTGTGAGAACTTAGTCACAGAATCTAATGGCTTAATTTATGTTGCAGATGTATGGGTGGATGAGCCAATACCATCCATAACTACTATCCAAAATGCATTTATCTCAACGCCTCACATAGCTGGCTACAGCATTGAAGGTAAAATCAACGGTACGAGTGTAATTGCTTCAGAATGCGCAAAAGCATTTAATTGTCTTAAAGAGATTGGCTCAACTAATAATCAATTAATGAATTGGCCCCATGGGCTAGAAAATATTGTTCGTGATATGCATGCTCATGGATTTCCCTTAGCTATGTTCAAAAGTGAGTTAGATTTATGCGCTATCTCTAACTCGTTTAAAGATATTTCAAACCATAATCTTGCTGATGGGTTCAAAGACCTTAGAGTCAACCATTCTCCAAGGCATGATTTCAATGCTTATTCTTATCAAGATGTAGTTGACCTAGACGAATCTATTAATTTAGATTTTTTTAATTCTCTTAGATCTTTAAAGTAGACATAACAAATTACTTTAGATAAAGGGTACCAAAGGAATATTGCAGCTGGAGATTAATGCAAAGATAGAAAGCATGCTAAGAAATTTTAAGATATTTAATCTTTTCATCTCATAATTATTGCACATTCAAGAAGAGCAGGAAATCTCTAAACCTTTTGCCCATATTGGAGATTTATTCGAAAATTCCTGATGCTCTATCAGCTCTTCAAAAGGCTGGGTCATGACAATTATTAAAGTTTCTAGCTTAGAAAAATCATTGACTTCCGCTGCTTCAATTGCCTCTTGTGCCATATAGTTTCTTAAGATGAACTTTGGGTTAACCTGGTTCATGAGCTCCAATCTTTTGTCTTTAGACAAGGTTTCTTTGGAATGTCTTTCTAGAAAAGACACAACCCAGCTTTTTGAAATTTCTGAGTTTAGCTCTGGAGAATTTTTTTTAGCCAGGGCTTGTGTGAGATTTCTAAAAGTATTGGTGTAATCCAGCTTTTCAGATTCCATAATATCTAATAGACCTTGAATTAAAGTAGCATCCTCAGGCTGTACTTGATCTAGACCTAGTTTTTTTCGATAAAGTTCGGCCAAAGTATCTTGAAAGATTGCTTCATAGGTCTGCAGAATCTCTCCTTGACTCTCTTCAGAGATAAGTGAGGATAGGGCATGCCCCAATGCAGAACAATTCCATAACCCAATGTATGGTTGGTTTTTGAATGCATACCTACCTTGATGATCAGAATGATTGCATACATGGCTTGGATTGTAATCTTCCATAAAACCGTAAGGGCCGTAATCAAACGTCTCTCCTAAAATGCTCATATTATCAGTATTCATTACTCCATGATTGAAGCCACAGGCTTGCCAGTGAGCAATCATCTTTGCTGTTTCCTTGACGATTACTCTAAAAAAATCTTCATACGCATTTCTAGTTCTAGAGAAATATTGAGGATAAGAATTAATACAAAAATCTGCCAGAGATTTAACATGCTCAGGTTTATTGTTGTAGTGAAAGTATTCAAAGCTTCCAAATCTGATGTGAGTTTTCGCAGTTCTTACAAGTATTGCAGCAGATTCACTTTTTTCTCTTATTACCATCTCATCACTGCCAATAATCATCAAGGCTCTTGATGTGGGAATTGATAGAGCATGTATTGCCTCACCACATAAGTACTCTCTTATTACAGATCTTAGAACAGCTCGGCCATCTCCAAAGCGTGAATAAGGAGTTTTGCCAGCACCTTTTAGATGGATATCTAATAACCCTTCATTAGAGTTTATCTGCGCAAAAAGCAATCCTCTTCCATCACCAAGTTGTTCCACATACTGACCAAATTGATGTCCTGAGTAAACCATAGACAATGGTTTTAAAGAGTCTATTTTTTTGGCGCCATTAAAAATTTCTAAAAGCTCTTGATGGTCTGTATCCTCCATGCCGAGTGCCTTTTTCATAGCATGGTTTTCAATAACTATTTTGGGATTATCAAACCCCTTCCAATCTTGGAGTGTGTAAAATTCTTCTGGAAGTTCTGAAAAATTATGAGTTAGAAATGAGGGCATTTAAGCCTTGGCAATTTGAATTAAATTAGCAACATGCTCATCTTTAGAGTGGTCAGTACCTAAATGCTCAACCTCATTCCACATAGCTGCACTGCATATCGGACCAAGATCATTTTTGAGCGCATTTGCAACCTCAACGCCTGTTCCGCAGAAACCGAGCGTTTCAACCATATCATCAGTTACGAGAGCAAACATTTCTTCCCATTTTCCTTCAATAGATAATTTATGAAGAGCTTCATTTATGTCTCCCCATCCATGAAACTCAAGCGCCGGTCTGTAGGTTCTAGTTGAAGCATAAAAACTAATCCTTGCAGCAACATTTCTTTTCGCTGTTTTAAGATCTTCCTCTGTTTCACCAGTAGCAATAAAGCCGCCCCAAAGAAGTTCACAGTCTCTTGGATCTCTATTTGATCTTTTTGCTCCTTCAGCTACTGCTGGCAAAATAATATCATTGATATATTTTGGAGAGCACATAGGATGAAGTAATAATCCATCAGCTACTTCACCAGCGATTCTTGCCATTCCAGGCCCAAGACCAGAAACATAAATTGGAGGCACATCACAATCCATAGGTGGGGGAGTAAACATTGGAGTCATAAGGGTATGGGTATAGTGTTCGCCTTGAAAGTCCAATTTTTCTCCTGTTTTCCAAGTGTTCCAAATGGCTTTGACAGCAAGAATATATTCTCGCATTCTTGGTGCAGGTGGAGACCAAGGTACGCTGAACCTTCTTTCATTATGTCCTTTAACTTGCGTTCCTAAGCCAAGTTGAAAACGACCATCACTAAATGACTGTAAGTCCCAACCCATGTTTGCAACGGTCATAGGACTCCTTGGAAAAGCTATAGCTAATCCAGTCCTTACAATCATTTTTTTGGAATGTTCCAATCCAAGTAGAACAGGAAGGAAAGGCTCATTGTTTAGCTCTCCAGAAACGAGCGCATCATACCCAAGAGATTCTGCATGTTTGACTATCTCGATAGTATTTTTTGACAAACCAGGTATGTAGGTTTCTATTCTCATATTTATTCTATCTTTAGTTTTGAGTTTGCGAGGTTTTGAGCCCATTTATAATTAGGTTTACCTGATGGAGCTCTTTCGATTAATTCAGAAAACACTATTTCTTTCGGCATCTTGTAACTGGCTATGTATTTTGAGGCGCTTTCTTTTATTTCTTCAATAGGCAGATCGACCATTTCTCTTCTTTGAATAACAGCTACTACTTTTTGTCCCCATGTTTCATCCTTCACACCAACAACAAGGCAATCAAAGATATTTGGGTGAGCCTTAAGAGCCATTTCAACTTCTTCTGGGAATATTTTCTCTCCACCAGAATTAATGGAAACACTCCCTCTCCCCAGCAAAGTCATTTGACCATCTTCCTCATATTTAGCCATATCTCCTGGTATTGAATACCTTTCTCCATTAACTTCAATAAATGTTTTTTCAGATTTTTCTTTATCTTTGTAATAAGCAACGGGTACATGACCTTTCCTTGCTAAATATCCAATTGTTTCTGTATCACTGGGCTGAATAACTTCTAAAGTATCAAGATTTAAAATTTCACTAAAATTAGGCTTCGTAAATTTTGGGCCCCCGCCAGAGTCTTTTAATTTTCCATCTTTTATATGTATATTCACTCCGGTTGCTCCAGTTTCAGAGGACCCAACAGCATCTATGAGGAAAAGATTAGGTAGATATTCTAGGATAGTATCTTTGATAGAGGCGCTGAAAACAGACGCAGTGCTTGCTAGAACAAATAATGAGGATAGGTCTAAACCTTTTTCGAGTGCATAGGGGAGTGCGTCACAAAGAGGCCTTCCCATAGCATCACCTGTGATAGTTAGGTTCATTACTTTTTCTTTAGCAATAATTTCCCAAATATAATCCGCATCAAATGAAATTTTATCATTGATTATAAATTTCCATCCTGAAAAGAAAGCATTAAATGATTGCCATTGAGCGGCGCCATGCATTAATGGAGCTAATGCAAGAGCAGTTGTTTGGTCTTGCAAGCATTTATCTGCAAAAGCTTCGGGTGTAGGATATTTTTCTCCCGTTACTGCATCTATGCCTCCTCCAAGTGTCATTAAGACATCTTCCATACGCCAGACCACTCCCTTTGGCATTCCAGTGGTACCCCCTGTATAGAGTATATATTTATCATCCCCTGATCTTTCAACACTTAGTCTAGAATCATCTTCATCTAAAATTAGAGCTTCAAAATCATAACTTCCTTCAATGACATCAGTATCAGAGTTATCATTTATACAAATAAAATCTTTTAAAATAGGCAGATCATTTTTAATATTGTTGAGCTTTGTGCCAAACTGCTTGTGATAAAAAACAGCTTCCATATCAGCGTTACCAATAAGATACTTAAGCTCTTCTTCAACATATCTGTAGTTAATATTAATGGGAATTGCACATAACTTATATGCTCCAAGCATCACCTCTAGCCACTCTATGCAGTTAAAAGCATAAATTCCAATATGACTGCCTTTTTTTATTCCAAGTTTTTTCAAGGCATTTGCTGCTTTATTTGTTCTTGCATCTAACTCTTGATAAGTTAAACGAGTGGACCCAAGCACCACTGCTTCTCTGTCAGGAATCCTATCTACAACTCCTTCAAATATGTCAGCAGCATTAAATTCCATCAGACGTTTGAAGAGTGATTTTCCCAATAGGGATCTCTTAATCTTCTTTTGTATAACTTGCCATTCTCGTCCCTTGGAAGCTTTTCAATAAAATCTATGCTTCTTGGTAGCTTCATTTTTGCAAGATTTTCCTGAGCAAAATTCATCAATTCAGCAAGCAATTCATTAGAAGAATCAAAATTTTGGTTAAGCTCTACAACTGCCTTAACTTCTTCCCCCCATTCTTCGTTAGGAATTCCAAATACAGCTACATCAGCAACAGCAGGATGCATGAGAAAAGCGCTCTCAATCTCAGCTGGATATATGTTGGCTCCGCCAGAAATAATCATATCTATCTTCCTGTCACATAAAAATAAATATCCTTCATCATTTAAATACCCAATATCACCAACAGTAAAATAAACCTGATCATCAAAAATCAGTCTCTCTTTTTTTGTTTTTGCTTGATCGCCCTTGTACTCAAATTTTGTTGCTTCACCAAGTTTCATAAAGACTGTACCTTGATTATCCGGTTTTGCCTCAGTCCCATCATCGTTAATGATTTTGATTTCAGCACCTGGCCATGCTTTGCCAACTGTTCCAGGAAACTTAGACCATGAATCAGCATCGACAACTGTTCCGCCTCCTTCAGTAGCAGCATAATATTCCCATATAGAATTTCCCCACCATTCAATCATTGCTTGCTTGGTATGAATTGGGCAGGGTGCTGCAGCATGAATCATGGCTCGAGTTGATGAGCAATCATATTTTGCTCTGATTTCATCGGGAAGCTGCAACAATCTATGAAATTGAGTAGGAACCATATGACTTGTTGTAACTTTGTATTTATCAATTAGATAAAGCATTTGCTCCGCATCAAATTTTTCCATCAACACAACAGAATGCCCATAATGCAATGCTGCTGAAGAGTGAACTAAGACAGCAGTGTGATACAAAGGTGATCCAACGATGTGGACATTATTTTCTTGCGGTTGAATTTCAAAGAAGCTAAGTATCATTGCAAACATACTTAAAACATCATCAGGATCTCCAGGAATTAATGCACGTTTTACACCTTTAGGCTTTCCGGTTGTACCAGATGTATAGTTCATCACTTGACCCGCAGTTCTTTCTTCTGGGCTGGTAATTGGTTGAGAGCTTATAAATCCATCTAAATGTGTAAAGCCACTCATTTGAGTTGTACTTATACACCCATTCTCTGGAAAATTAATAGCTGAAACTGCTTTTTGGCATGCCTCTTCCATAGCAGGCACTTCACCAGACGCAATGAATGCTTTAGCTCCTGAATCTTCAAGAATATATGCTATTTCTGGTCCAGCTAGATGCCAATTAATAGGCACCATGTAAAAACCAGATTGCGCACAAGCCAAATAAGCTATGTAGTATTCAACTGAATTAGGTAATACAGTTGCCACCACATCACCACTCTTAACCCCAAACTCTCTTAATGCATGCGTTAATTGATTGGTTTTTGCTAGTAGCTCACCTCTTGTCCAAATCTTTTCTGACGGTTCAACTATAGCAATTTCATCTGGGTGTGAATTCCCAAATCTATAAAAACCTAATTCACTCATATGTCTCTCTTTATATATTTATTGAACTAATAATTCTAACTTTGGTAATTCATTAATGTAACCTAATAATATAAATTTATATGTAATAATGATTTCCAAATGGACGCCCTGTTTAGCAATTTAAATCAAGAAACTTTATGGTTATTAGTTGTTTTCTACGATTTATCACTCGCTATTTTTCTATATAGGTTCTTTGGTAAGTATGGTTTGTATTGCGCAGTAATCCTTGGAATAGTCCTTGGAAATCTTCAGGGCGGAAAAGTAAGCGAATTAACTCTATTTGGCATGCAATTCAATGTAAGCATGGGCGCAATTCTATACTCAGGTATTTACTTTGCCACAGATCTTTTAAATGAGAAATTTGGCAAAGATGAGGCTAATCGAGCTGTCATGCTTGGATTTGTTGCAAATATAGCAGTCATGCTGACTTTGGTGCTTAGTACCAAGTTTTTGCCATCTGATTTAACTGGATCGGCGGCAGAGGTCCATGATGCTATTTCAGTTCTAGCTTTCTATTCACCCATTTTTATTATTGGTTCCTTAACCGCATACCTTGTCAGCCAAAGATTTGACGTATGGTTTTTCCATTACTTAAAAAACTTAACGAATGGAAAAAAACTATGGCTTAGAAATAATCTCTCTACCATGGCATCCCAACTAATAGATACCTTGATATATCAATTTACTTGGGTTCTTGCTACAGATTTAACATTCACCCAAGCCTTTGCCATCTCTATTGCAAAATACGTTATTAAGGTATTAATAGCTTTAATAGACACTATTTTTATATATTGGGTGAGAAATTGGGAAATTAAATCTTAGTTTAGAAAACGCTTGTATGGATTATACTTATACCAAAAGAAATTCTATTTAAATTAACATATGTCTAAAAAATCGAAAGAGGAGCTTCAGAAAGAACTTTCACCTGAATCTTATTATGTAACTCAGGAAAGCGGGACAGAGCGACCTTTTACAGGTCAGTATTGGGATCATGTTGAGGATGGGGTATACACTTGTATTTGTTGTGGCGAGATGCTTTTTAAATCTGAAACAAAATTTGATGCAGGCTGTGGATGGCCTAGTTTTTATGAAGCTGCAAATAACAATAAAATTAATGAATTAGAGGATCATTCCTTATCAAGAGTTAGAACTGAGATTAGATGTTCAAAGTGTGATGCGCATCTTGGTCATGTTTTCACAGATGGTCCACAGCCCAATGGTTTGAGGTATTGTGTCAATTCTGCTGCTTTAGATTTTGAAAAAGAAACATCTTCAAATTAAGTGACCGACAAAACTGCCTCTCATCTAAATTTTTTCTCAACTATTAAGGTAGGTGGTTGGACTTTTATCTCAAGAGTGGCCGGTTTAATCAGGGATATCTTTACAACCAATCTGCTTGGGGCAAGTATTTTTCATGATATTTTTGTGGTTGTACTTAAAATTCCAAATGTTTTTAGAAAGCTCTTTGCTGAAGGGGCATTTAGCCAAGCTTTTATTCCAATATACTCTGAGTATATAGGCAGCAAAGATGATAAGGGCAGTCAAGATTTTCTAAATGCTTTATTTGGTATTTTGCTCTCATCACTCTTTATATTTACAGCCTTGGCTTTATTGTTTGCACCAATATTTATTTTGATATTTGCTCCGGGCTTTTATTTTGATATACAAAAACAGGATTTAGCTGTCAGTCTTTTAAGAATTATGTTTCCTTATCTTGCATTAATTTCTCTTGTTGCTTTTGCAGCTGGCATTCAAAATTCTCATAATAAATTTTCTATTCCAGCGATAACTCCTTTAATTTTCAATTTGAGTTTAATTGGTTCAGCATGGCTAGTTGCTCCAAAAATAGACATACCAGTTATGGCTCTTGCTTGGGGAGTACTTCTAGCAGGATTTCTCCAATTACTTTTCCAGATTGCGCCTTTAGCAACGATAAAAAAAATCCCCGTACCAAAAATTGATTTTCAGAACCCTGGCGTTAAAAAATTTTTTATTCTTATTCTTCCAGCTATTGTTGCAGGAGGCATAGCTCAAATAAATTTACTAATTGATACTATTTTTGCATCTTTATTAATTACAGGTAGTCCAACTTGGCTATATGTTTCAGATAGATTAATACAATTCCCAATGGGAATATTTGCTATTGCTATTGGAACTGTTCTTTTACCCAGCCTTTCTAAGGCTTATGCTCAAAAAGAAATACAAGCTTATACTGAACAGCTTGAGCATGCGTTTAAGTTAGTTTTTTTTCTAGCTATCCCTTCGTTAATTGGATTGGCTTTATTTGCATCCCCATTGCTGGCTACTATTTTTCAAAGAGGAGCTTTTTTGTGGAGTGACGTGCAGCAGGCCAGCTTGAGTTTAATAGGCTTCTCATTTGGATTGCCTTTTTTTATGGCCATGAAAGTATTGGTTCCAGCATTTTTTTCTAGACAAAATACCAAAACTCCTATGTTGATAGCATTTTTAAGTTTATTGATAAACATATGTCTGAACTACCTATTAGCATTTTATTTTGGTTTAGGGCATCTTGGCTTAGCAATTGCCAGTTCTATTTCTGCAATAGTAAGTGTAATAATTTTAAGCCTTATTCTTAAAAGAGATGGGTTAATTTCTTTCTCTGGAATTTTAAGCGCCTTCTCTTTAAAAGTGTTAATAGCTAGTATTGCTTTGATATCTTTTTTATCAATTTTTAATCAATATTTTGATTTTGAATTATTTACTCAAGCTCAAAGGCTTTTGCATTTAGTTGCTGCTGTCATTGGCTCATTAATAATTTATTTTGGAGCGAGTTTTATATTAGGAGTTAGGCCAGCTGATTTTAAATAATGTACTTAATTAGAGGAATAGGAAACATAGAAACTTTTAACAGGAAGTTTCCAAATCAGTCAATGAGTGGAACTATTGGGAATTTTGATGGTTTGCATCTTGGGCATCAAGCAATCCTTAATCAGGTAAAAGATAAGGCAAGAGAGAGCTCAAGCGCGTCTTTAGTATTTTTTACAGAGCCACATGCATCTGAGTATTTTGCAGCTAAAGATAAAAAATCTTCAGCACCTCCGAGAATTTGCCCTTGGAGAGAAAAAGTAAAGTTGCTAAAAAATTTTGGTATAGACTTTGCATTTTTTCTTCAATTTAATAAATCTTTAAAAACAATGACTCCACAGAGTTTTCTTGATGATGTTCTAGCCCAACTTAACTTAAAACATTTAATCATTGGTGATGATTTTAGATTTGGAGCTGAGCGGGCTGGTGACTTTCAGCTATTAAAAGATTGGGGCAAGAGCAATGGAACAGAAGTAATTGCCAATAAAACAGTCTCAAGAGATGGTTTGAGAATAAGCTCTACAAGAATAAGAGAGGCTCTGTTACAGAGCAAGTTTGAGTTGGCAGCACAATTACTCGGGCGACCCTATACGTTTTCAGGAAAAGTGGTTTATGGAAAACAATTAGGTAGAACTATCGGCGTCCCTACAGCTAATCTATGGATACCAAAACAAAGACTTCCTATAGCTGGTGTTTATGCAGTCAAGTGTTCGTTGGCGGGAGAGTCATTGAATGGAATTGCAAATATGGGTATCAGACCCACAGTAGACGGATCTAAACCTGTTCTTGAAATCCATATATTTAATTTCAGTGAGTCTATATATGGTCAAAGATTGACTGTAGAATTCAAAAATAAACTTCGTGATGAGAAGAAATTTGATAACATTGACCTATTAAAAGAACAAATTCTTCAAGACATATCTCAAGCTAAAGAAATACTGGAATAATTCTCTATGAGTAAAGAATATCGGGATACTTTAAATCTCCCTGAAACTAATCTATCGATGAAAGCTGGTTTGCCTAGAAAAGAACCAGAAATATTAGAATTTTGGAACTCTATTAACCTCTATCAAAAAATTAGAGAGCAAAATGCTGACAAGGAAAAGTTTATTCTTCATGACGGGCCTCCCTATGCTAATGGAGATATCCATTTAGGTCATGCCGTTAATAAAACTCTTAAGGACATTACAATAAAATTTCAAAGCATGCTTGGAAAAGATGCGCCATATGTTCCTGGTTGGGATTGTCATGGTTTGCCGATTGAATTAAATGTTGAAAAAAAACATGGGAAGGGAAGCGATCTTGTTAGAGATAAAAAATCATTTATCAAAGCTTGCAGAGAATATGCACAATCTCAGGTTGATAAGCAAAGAAAAGATTTTATTCGATTGGGAGTATTGGGTGATTGGGAGAATCCATATCTATCATTAAATAAAAGTTTTGAAGCAGACACTGTTCGCGCATTAGGAAGAATCATTGCTAATGGACATCTTGAGCAAGGAGAAAAACCTGTCCATTTTTGCATGGATTGCAGATCAGCTTTAGCCGAGGCTGAAGTAGAGTATCTGGATAAGCAATCTCATTCTATTGATGTGAAGTTTAAAGTGTTACCCAAATCTATTGAGTCACTTTGTTCTATATTTCAAGTTGATATAGTTGAAGAAGCATATTTCGTAATTTGGACGACAACTCCATGGACAATCCCATCAAATGTAGCTGTATGTATCCATGAAGAAATTGAGTATATTTTTGTTAGAGGCGATAACGATCATTTTATTATTGCAAAAGACCTATTGGATGAATGCTCTGATAGATGGGGCATAGAGTTAGAGATTCTTGGATCAGCGTTAGGAGAAGAAATTACTGGGATCGTCATGGCTCATCCTTTGTATGAAAGGGAATCAAAGCTATTGCACGGAGACCATGTTACCACTGAAAGTGGAACAGGTTGTGTGCATACTGCTCCAGCGCACGGGTTGGATGATTACTTTATTTGCATAAAGAATGGTCTTGAATCTGTAAAAGCCTTGGATAATCGTGGCATTTTTAAAGAAGAATACGGACCATTAAGCGGCTTAAGCACTAAGAAGGGAGATCCGATAGTTATTGAATTATTAAAGGACAATAAAGCATTGCTTGCTCATCAACAATACGATCATTCATATCCGCATTGTTGGAGGCATAAGTCACCAGTAATTTTTATGTCAACCCCACAATGGTTTATCTCAATGAAGAAATCTGGTCTTAGTGATGGAGCGGTGAATGCAGTTAAAGATGTTAATTGGGAGCCCAGCTGGGGAGAAGAACGCATTCTTTCAATGCTCGAAGATCGCCCTGATTGGTGCATATCGAGACAACGAAATTGGGGCGTTCCAATTACCTTAATTATTCATAATGAAACAGGCGAGATCCATCCCAAGCAGAATCTACTTTTTAATCAAATTGCAGATGTTATTGATAAAGAGGGTATTGAGGGTTGGGATAATTTAAGCCTTGATTCATTGATTGATGATGCTGAATACTATTCTAAGGTTTATGACACCTTGGATGTTTGGTTTGACTCGGGTGTAACACACATGTGTGTTTTAGATAAGTTGTATGGTGCAGATGTGGTTGCAGATCTCTATCTAGAGGGATCAGATCAGCATAGGGGATGGTTTCAATCGTCCTTACTGACTGGAATTGCGACAAATGGCATGGCTCCTTATCACTCAGTTCTCACTCATGGATTCGTAGTTGATGATGAAGGCAGAAAACAATCTAAGTCTTTAGGCAATACCATTTCACCTCAAAAAATTTGGGATACATTAGGAGCTGATATTTTAAGATTGTGGATTGCTTCAACTGATTTTAGGAGTGAAATGGTTGCTTCTGATGAGATATTTAAGAGGGTTTCAGATCAATACAGAAGAATCCGAAATACCTTTAGATTTTTATTGGGGAATATCAATGATTTTGATGCAAACAAGGATTCAATTGAGCTAAATAATTTACTTGAACTTGATAAATGGGTTTTGCATGAGCTTGCTCTATTACAAGAGGATGTAAAGGAATTATATAAAGCATATTCATATCACCAAGTTATTCAGAGAATACATAATTTCTGTGTAAATCAATTAGGTGGCATTTATTTAGATATCATTAAAGATAGGCAATATACCACTCAGCAAGATTCTCAAATAAGAAGATCTGCTCAAACCGCAATGCAATTAATTGTTAATCAGCTCGTCGTATTAATCTCGCCTGTTTTATCTTTTACAGCTGAGGAGATTTGGCAAGGCAATGATTTTCTTTTGGCAGAGGCAGACTCAGTATTTATGGCAACCTTAAAAGATTTAGAAAGTTTTAATAGTGATCTTTCAAATGAAGATTGGAAGAGAATGCTGGAGATAAAGGAAGAGGTTAATCAGAGCATTGAAGAGTCTAGAGCTGCTGGAGTTATAAAGGGCTCATTGGATGCATCAATTGAGTTAATTCTTGATTCTGATGATTTTAACTTAGCCAATAAGTCTGCATCAGAAATTCATTTCTTTTTTATAGTTTCAGAGTGCAATATTCTTCAAGGAGATTCTTTCAAAATATCTGTATCTAAATCATCTGCAGAGAAATGTGTGAGATGTTGGCATAGAAATAAATCAGTTGGCTCCAGTAGCAAGCATCCAGAAGTATGTAATAGGTGTGTAGAAAACTTAGACGGTCCTGGAGAGGGTAGAAGATTTGCTTAGCATCAAACAAGGCTACCTTGTTATATTTTGCTTAATTGTAATCGACCTAGTGTCAAAATTTATTGCTGAAGAAAACCTAGTCTATGGGCAGGCAATTCCACTTATACCAATATTAGACTTATTGTTGGTATTCAATTCCGGGATAGCTTTTAGTATTTTTGATTTTAATAATAATGTATTTAGCTTTGGTTTATCTCTCTTTGGATTAGTGATAGTTGCTTATCTTCATTCACTATACAAAAATGAAGAATCTTCTATTAACCGCCCCTCTCTGATCTTGATTATTGCTGGAGCGCTTGGAAATATTCTTGATAGATTGCCGGATGGAGTGGTAACTGATTTTTTATTTTTTCATGTTGGCAATACTTCATTTTTTATTTTTAATTTTGCTGATGCTTTTATTTCAATTGGCGCTGCATTATTTTTCTTGACGGAGTTTAAAAAATTTCTTCAAAATAGATCACGATGAAGACTAAAGTTTTATTGGCAAATCCAAGAGGATTTTGTGCTGGTGTAGATCGAGCTATTGATATTGTCAACCAAGTTTTAAAAAAATTTGGACCACCGATCTATGTTCGCCATGAAGTTGTTCATAATAAGACTGTAGTAGATGAATTAAAGTCCAAAGGCGTAATATTTGTTGATGAACTCAGTGAAGTCCCTCAATCATCTCATGTTATTTTTAGTGCTCATGGAGTTTCTGAGAAGGTTGAGAAAGAAGCTGAAGAATTTAACTTGCTTTCTTTCGATGCTACATGTCCTCTAGTAACCAAGGTTCATAGCGAGGTTCAGCGACATGTCAGGGCCGGCAGAGATATTATTTTAATTGGTCATGAGGGGCACCCTGAAGTAGAAGGAACGCTAGGAAGACATAATCCCATCAAGTCAAATAGCAAAATTTATCTTGTGCAAGACGAGGTAGAAGCTAGATCATTAATTGTCTCACAGCCTGAAAATCTTGCATATGTTACACAAACTACTCTCAGCCTTGATGACACTATTGCCATAGTTAAAATCTTATATGAACAGTTTCCTAAAATTCTAAGACCAAAAAGCGATGATATTTGTTATGCAACTCAAAATAGACAGGATGCCGTAAAGCAACTTGCTTTAGAGAGTGACTTTATTGTTGTTATAGGCTCAAGAAATAGCTCTAACTCAAACCGTCTTAAAGAGTTGGCTGAGAAGTGTGGTGCTACTTCTGTCTTGATAGATGGTCCTGAGGAGCTTGATTTAAAATCTTTATCTAAATATAACAATATTGGTATAACAGCCGGAGCATCTGCACCAGAATCAATTGTTCAGAGTGTGGTACAAGCAATTAGTCTTGAATTAAATACTGTTGCCGAAGAATTAGGTGAAAACAAAGAAAACATATATTTTAGACTGCCTCCTGAGTTACGCTGATCTTAGAGATAAAAAAATTTTATGTCTTAAATTTCATCCATTACACTATTTCTATGTCTAGAGGAAAAATATGATCTCTGAATATGGCATTATTGATGTTGCAGAATTTTGTCCATCTCCTAATTTTGATGAAAGACCAAATAATGCTGCAATTGATTTAATTGTGATACACGCTATTAGCCTTCCAGCAGGTCTTTATAATACCCAGCTAATTAAAGATTTGTTTTTAAACTGCTTAGATCCAGGAAATGATAAATTTTTAGAATCGATTAAGGATCTTAAAGTTTCTTCCCATTTTTTAATTACGCGTAAAGGAGCATTAATTCAGTTTGTACCCACTGATAAGAGAGCTTGGCATGCTGGCACTTCTTCTTATAAAGGTCGTGAGAACTGTAATGATTTCTCAATTGGTATTGAGTTAGAGGGCTGCGATGACGAGGAATTTGAACAGCCACAATACCACTCTTTATCAAAATTGATTAATTTTTTATCCATCGATTTAGGAATTAACAAACAAGATATTGTGGGTCATGCAGACATAGCTCCGGGAAGAAAAACAGATCCAGGGCCATTATTCGACTGGAGTTTATTACAATCAATGCTATGAGAAGAAAGTTAATAGGTATTTTATTGCTTGGTTTTGCATCTGGCCTTCCTTATATGCTTGTTTTCTCAACGCTAACGGCTTGGCTGAGAGATGTAGGCATTTCTTTAACTGAAATTGGTTTTTTTGCATGGCTAGTCCTCACATACTCTTTAAAATTTTTGTGGGCACCATTTGTAGATAGATATTCGATCCCGGGATTTAAAGTTTTTGGAAAAAGAAGGGGGTGGATTCTCTTTTCCCAATCAGTAATATTTTTATCATTAATTGGAATGAGTTTAATAGACCCACTTCAAAATATTCAATTATTAGCACTGTTTGCATTTTTTGCAGCCTTTTTTGGCTCAATACAAGATGTTGCTGTAGACGCTTTAAGAATTGAGATTGGTGAAGCAAAAGAGCAAGGTGATTTAGCAGCCAGTTACCAGTTAGGATATCGAGTTGCAATTCTTGTCGCTACATCTATGGCATTAATTTTTGCTGATTTATACAGTTGGTCTTATGTATATCAATTAATGGGTATTCTTATGTTGATAGGATCAGCAGGAGCATTGATATGTTACGAACCAAATAATAGGGAAATTGCTATCTTAAGATTTGATGAGGCTCTCTTTGAAGCTTTCAAAGACTTTTTCAATCGCTTTGGTTTATGGTCTGCAGCTTTGCTTTTGTTAATAATCTCTACATATAGGCTTACCGATATTGTAATGGGGCCAATGGCAATGCCTTTTTATTTAGATTTAGGGTTTTCAAAAACTGAAATAGGAGCTCTTGTAAAAACTATAGCTCTTTTTGGATCAGTTATTGGCTTTTTTATTGGCGGCTTATTAATAAAAAGAATTTCTTTATTTAATGCGCTGCTATTTGGAGGTTTCTGTGTTTTATTTACTAATTTATTTTTTGCCTATGTTGCAAGTGCGCAAGCAAATATCTCTCTCCTATCTTTAATTGTTGGCTTAGATAGCTTTGCAGCTGGCTTGGTGGGAACTGTAAATATTGCTTTTTTAACAAGCTTGGTTTCAAAAAAATTTACTGCGGTACAATACGCTATGTTGACATCATTTATGATGCTTCCAGGAAAATTTTTAAGTGGCTTCTCAGGTATTCTGGCTGATTACTATTTATCAATTTCATCGTTAGAAAGTGGTTGGGCATACTTCTTTTATACTACTTCTGCTATGTCTATTCCGGCATTGTTATTAATAATGATATACAAAAAAAACTATGCAGCTAATTCAGTATAGTTCTAGGCTTATTCTTGGGATTTCTATAGTAATAATATCAATTCTTTCTATTCAAGAAATTGATTTTCAGTCTTCAGTTAACCTGAGTGATAAATTGCTGCATCTCTTTTGTTTTTTATATCTCACTATTATCAGTTGGCTGAGTAGAATAATTTACAAGGAATTATGGCTTTATGTTATAGTCCTCGCCTACGGAATTTTGATTGAGATAGTGCAGATATATATACCATATCGATCTTTTGAATTTTTGGATATTTTTGCTGATTTCTTAGGAATTTTAGCAGGAAGCCTCTTCATAAATTTCTTTAAATATTTATATCCAAAGTATTGAATTAATATTTTTAAGCCATACATAATCCATAGCCTTTA
>Ga0066849_10000192_pt1 | contig 23301 bp, 24 predicted proteins | sample ETNtaG_9_FD_65492 | JGI IMG/M metagenome (GOLD analysis project Ga0066849, IMG submission 65492) | Marine microbial and viral communities from oxygen minimum zone, Eastern Pacific Ocean - ETNP201406SV69 | ecosystem: Environmental > Aquatic > Marine > Oceanic | place: Pacific Ocean: Eastern... | reverse complement strand
GTTGGTTGTATTGCTGCTGCTCTAATTTTGTGTATGATGGGGCAGTTTGGAAATTCTTGGCAAGTTTCCAAAGATGATGATTCACTAACTTTAGGATTGAGTAATATTGTGATTGATTGCACAAATTCAGAACAACAAAATGAAGAGGCATGCATATCGATGACATACATATTGGTTGCTGAGGATATGGAAAAAGCAGCGGGGGAAACTCCTCCAAGCGACCCATTGGTCAAAGGTAAAATTGAAAATTACTGTGAAAATTCCTATGAGATGATATTAGCAGTTGCCACTGCAACAGATAATGATACTCTCAGAACTGAGGCTGGTGAAGCTCGTGAAACGTGTTTGAAAAATGATTCTGCTGGCGGCATTTCCGGCATGATTCTATGGATAGGAATTATTGGAATTCTTGCTTCAACTGTTCTGCTTGTCATGTCAATGCTTGGCAAAACTTTGCCTGGCGGTCTAAATGCAGATGGTCGTTTATCTTCATGGGCCAGTGGAGGTTTGGTTCTTTTGGCTACGATTCTTTGGATGATTATGAAAGATAACATGGAAGATGAGTTAAACACTGGAATGTCTTTCTATCTTGCCTTATTTGCTGGATTATTCGCTGTTGGCGCTGGAGTATTAGACCTACTTGACAAGCGTGAATAATTGAAAAATACTCGCCGATGTATTATTGAAGTAGATGTTTGACGGCAGTTTGCTTTCTTAGGGGTTGGCCCCGAGAAAGTGGTGATTTTATGTCGAAAGAAGAACACGACGAGAATGATAATGATGAAGAATGGATGAAATATGCCAATGCTGGTTTTGGACAAACCGATTATTCATTATGGGATGAAAAAGACAGTGCTGAGCACTCTCAAGAAGATGTCGAAGATGAGGTTCTACTAGATTCCCCTGACCAACTTAGCACTCACATGGAAGAGATTCCAAGGGCGCCATCACCTGCCGGCCACAAGCATCTCGTTCGAATCGGAACCTGCGACCATTGCATAGGACGTCTTGGTGGCAAGAAGCGTTTTGAACAAAGCATCGAACAATCGGGGGTCGAAATTCGAGCCACTGTTGTTGAGCGAGATTCTCATTTGGCCAATGCCCGAGAAGAAGAACCTCTTTGCCCATTCTGTGAAAATTTATACGAAGAATCAGAATTACTTGCTGAAATTATTTTTGACTCTCTTTCTCCATACGAATTGTCTCGCCTCCAACTTGGCGCACGTATTCCGAAAGACCAAATGGAAGAGGAGGAAGAAATGAGGAAGCGATTTGGAGCAGGTGGCTCTGATGCACTCAAGAGTGGACTTGTTAATTCCATTGCTCAGCACCTCAACAAGCGATTGGAGGGGGTCAAATTGGTAAATGACAAACCACAGATTTTGGCGCTAATCGATGTATTGACTTTGACGGTGGAACTAGATATTCGTGCACATTATCTCTACGGGCGATACCTCAAACTCGAACGAGGGATTCCACAAACTCGCTGGCCATGTAGGGCTTGTAAAGGGCGAGGATGTGAGCGCTGTGACCAAACTGGGCTTCAGTACAAAAAGAGCGTTCAAGACCTCATAGGGAATCCATTACTCGAGATATTCCAATCAAATGAACACGCTTTCCATGGCATGGGTCGAGAAGATATTGATGTTCGTTGTATGGGCCGAGGGCGGCCTTTTGTCATTGAAATGAAAGAACCAAAGATTCGTTCTGTTGATGTGGTTGAAGCGATGGAAATAATCAATGATGCGGCCGGTGGGAGCATTGAAATTACAGGCTTAAGAGATTCAAATCGAAGTGAAGTAGTTCGTGTAAAGGACACGCCTGCAGAGAAATCCTATACCATTCGTTTCCGCCTTTTGCCATTGAGTGAAGCCGAACTTGCAGTCCTTACTGCTCCGGTTGATTTGACGCATATCGACGTGCAAGAACGCGGTGGAAAAGGCAAGAAACAATCCTCAAAACGAAAGCGACGTGGAGACCGAAAGAACGACCATACCAAACCTCTTCCGACAGTTATTGATGTCCCTGAAGGGCCGGATGAAGCCACATTGAAAGCGATGAAGAAACCTGAACTCGTTGCATTAGCAGAAGAAATGAAACTTTCCACTACTGGGACAAAGGCTGTGTTGATTGAGCGAATACAGGCTGCAGGTCCACCTGCTCCAATCTATCTCGATTTGCCAGAAAACAAAATGATTTTAGAAATAATCGCTAAACTTTCTGGCGTGAAATTGGCCCAAAGAACTCCTGAGAGAGTTGCTCACCGGCGAGCTGATTTAATTCGTCGAAGAACGGTTTTTGAAACCTCAAGTCCGATCATCGAAACAATGGAAGACGGAATACGGGAAGTCGAATTTACACTTCGCTGTGAGTCCGGTACATATGTCAAAGAAACCGTCCACGGCGACGGGGGTCGAACTCAACCGAGTCTCTCTTCACTCATCAAAGCAAAATGTGATGTTTTATGGCTTGATGTAGGCGATATTCATGCAGATTGAAAGTAAATTAAGGCTCTACATTCTGCTTTTTTCATGATTTGTTTGGTCTTGCATCCGTCGCGGTGCTTATATGGGAAGGGTAGGTCGCCAAAATGCTCGGAAGATGTATATCTGCACACTCGGGCAAAAAGGAGGCGACCAATTTGAAACGATCCAAGGGACTGCGAGTCGGAACACGAAGCATTCTACGACGCCGTAAGAGTGAACGTAGTCGAATAAACATCAGCCGCGTCATGCATGATTATCAAGAAGGCGACCGCGTTGCTATCGTATTAGACGGTGGCCAACAAATGGGTATGCCTCACCGCCGTTTCCACGGCCGAACAGGTTTCATCGAAAAGCGACAAGGCGTTGCTTGGGTTGTTGCTGTCAAAGACGGTAACATGGCAAAAACGGTCATTGCTCGACCAGAGCACCTTCGACCACTTGAATGAGGAATTACTATGGCTGAAGAAGAACGATTTGTCGACTTTGCAACTGTTCGAACCTTATTATTGGATGCTGAAAAGCGCCGTAAGAATCTCACCTATGAGCAAAAGGCTGCCCTTCAACATGCAGAATGGGCTGCAAGCGATGCTCGTAACGGATTCAAGACTGACCCGAAAGTATTCCAAGACTTGAAAAACGCTCTATGTGAAGTTGAAACACTCTCAACTCTCCCTCATTTGGCTGCAAAGTTGGCTGAATTAATGCCGTTATATTCAAACGATGTCAAAGCAGTTCTTGCTTCGGAGAGAAAAACCATCAGTGATGATGAAATTTCAACCGTTTTGGAACTTGTTCGCCAGCACATTGGCTTTGAATGAAATTCCGCCCCCTAGAGGTGATTTGATATGACCGGTGCACGACGTGACCGTAACATTAAGATTGGTTCTGGAAAGAAAAAAAGTACATCTTCAACGGATTCTACCGGCTGGTCAAGACCTGCTGAAGGGCGCCGAGAAATTACTCCGCCAAAAAAAGCGGCTCCTCCGCAAAAATCATCTCCTCGGCGAAATGAACCTCGACGAAACAATACAAATCGTAGAAACAACACAAACCGTCAGGGTAATCGTTCAAATCGAAACCAACAAAGTTCACCTTTAATGGATGAACAATGGGCACGAATAATTGACCATGACCTAGCAACAAATGTGGCTGTAGCGGTTACTGAATCGAAATTGTTGCTGTGTCGATTGCAACCGAAAGCAGGTCATGAACAACTGTTGACGACCGCTCGAGTCTATATTGGAACGGATATTTCTAAGCGCGAACATATTGAAAACGTGCTTGGCATGACCAACATTGGTCGTTTGGCTAACCATATCAAAGCTGATCTTCCTTTGGTCATTCAAATTTTCATTGAAGAAAATGAAAAGCATTTCATATCTGCTTTCTTTAACGTAGCAGGAAATATGTCACTCAAGCAACATGCCTTTGAACTTCTTTCGGGCGTGGGTAACAAGAAAGCCATGCAAATGGTAGAAGCACGTGGTTCAAGCGGATTTGAATCCTTCCAAGCCCTCAATGAAGCATGTAACATCGATGCTGGAGAATTACTCGCAAAACGATTCTTATCTGAGTTGGATGACCGAAATATCCAACCACGATTGCTCGACCTGCTCTTGCCGGTGAAGGCATGAGGGGCGCCCGTTGGTTGATTGACAGTTTACGCGATAAGCTACCTTTTGACAAATCATTGGGTCAACATTTCTTGGTAAATGATGACTTGATTGCTCAAGCAATTGAATTGGGTGATGTTTCACAAGATGACCATGTTCTCGAAATCGGCCCCGGCCCTGGCGTTCTTACTGAGGCATTACTGGCCACCGGTTGCCAAGTGACTGCAATCGAAATCGACTCTGTTGCCGTCACTCATCTTAACGAAGCCTTTGGCCCTGAACAACAGGCTGAGAAATTCAACTTACTCGAAGGTGATGCGCTAAATCTACGATGGCCTGATTCAATCACAAAGGTGGTTGCAAATATTCCCTACCAAATATCATCACCACTTGTCGATGAACTCACCCGATACCTGCGAAACCCTAGAACGACACGCCTAGAAAAGGTCGTGTTGTTGGTTCAAGAAGAATTTGCGGAGCGCTTAGTGATGGAATACGAAAGTGATGTGGGTTCACTTGGCATGACTGTATCTTTAGATTGGGAATGTGAAATTGAAGGGAAAGTAGCGCCGCATAACTTTAGCCCAATGCCGAAAGTCAATTCTTGCTATATTTCCATGGAGCCACATGATGAAGAATGGGCTTGCGATGTTCGTTTGGTCCGTCAAATGATTCATCTTGCTTTTGACCAACGTAGAAAGAAATTACGCTCAACACTGAAAAATGTGCCTCGGCGCTTGGGACGGGTGAAGGGATGGCATGCTGGTCGATGGAAACATGCCTTTGCCGCACATCTCGATGATGAACGCATGGACCTTCGACCTGATGAATTGGAACTTGAAGACTGGATTGAACTCTGTTGCTCATTCAGCGAGTTAGAGTTTGAATCGTAAGTTCATAAGGGGTCAAATACAGATATTATCCTACACTGGGTGAGGAGAGGCTTTTCTTAGGAGGGTCTCCTCGCCTAGACTCGTCGGAGGGGATGCTATGGCCAAGAAGGACACATATCTTGCTTTATTACGTCGTGGCATAGACGAAACAACTGCCCAGCAGTTGGCCGATTCCGGCCTCAAAATTGGCGATTTGAAGAAAATCGACAAAGATATGCTGATTGAAAACTATGGTTTGAAAGCAGATATTGCAGATGGTGTCATCTCCATCATTACAGCCGGACCGCAAAGTCACGGAAAAGAACGTTATCTCTCAAAGGTTCTTGCACCTGAAAAGAAGCAGGAATCGAAAATTGAAGAAATCAAATTTCAACGTAAGCAAAAGGATGTTCTCACCGAACTTGCAGAACAGAAAGAACGACTTAAGATTGCTAAGGTTGAAGCATTCCGGGCTAAGAAACTCATTATGAATCGGCTTGGAAAAACTGTCGAATTGATTGTTAAACTCGAAAATAATCTTCATGATGAAGGCAAAGATGACCAGAAAGTGAAGATTAGAGACCAACTTGAAACTCGCGGCCTTGAAGCGGCTCGTGACCATGAAATGTTGGAACTCGAAGGCACCCCACAAGATATCGTGGATTTCCGTCGCAATCACGTCCCTGCTCTTATTTTCCATGCATGCCCCGAATGTGGTGATGAATTAGACCCTCGTTCATCTCGAGATAAAGATCGCCCAGAAGATTGGGCCTTTATCTGCTGGGAGTGTGAAACCAGTTTCACTCCTGAACTTTCTAACCTCGTAGAAGAGCGATTGACAAATGGTAGCCGAATTAGTATCGACCCCGACAAGCGACCTCGAAACCCTGTCCCACCTAAACCAGCTTCCATGGACTTTTCAAGTGTCAACGAGCTTATTCGTAAGGATTTGGAAGTCACAGGCGCAACTGCTGATGAAATGGCCAAGGCTGTTGAAGAAGGTGGACTAACTGGTGGTTTGATGGACATTAACGATTGGATTGACCAAACACTTGCAGCAAAGAATTACATCCAAGCTCAGGAAGACCGAGAAGACTTCATTCTCCTAACCGGCGCTGGTGCAACGAAATTCAACAAGTGGATGAAGAAGGCGGGATTGTATTTCAACAAACAAACTGGCCGTTGGACTCGCCACAAGGACATGCGCTGAGGTGGTGTTATGTCCGCGCATTCGGTGACTGCCGAAGAAACCCCGAACGTAGAAACGACTCATCCTGTTGTACGTTTTCTACAAGGGGCAAATCTTCTTGGACAGACGGCATACGTTGCTGGAAATACTTTGGTTGAACACGCAGAAGATGCGGGGGTCAAAATTCCAACGAATTGTACTTCTGGCACCTGTGGAACTTGCATGGTTACGCTTCTCTATGGCGAGGTCCCTTTACCCGAAATCCTGCCGCCTGGTCTTGATGATTACCTAGTCGAAGAATGTGCACGACTTGCATGTATTGGCATTCCAAATGGAGATGTTGATATCGATATCCGGCCACCGTTGTAGGATGAGATATCATGATTGGAAATTGGGGGGCCAATGATTGGATTGTTCTAATTGTAGATATTATCGCTTTGTACATCGTTATTCGTTTTCTCTCCTGGAAGGTTAGCCACAAGTTGACCGAAGTCGAACAACGGCAAAAATTTGAGAGACGGCAAAGGAAACTGAACCAATCAAACCGGTCTTTTACCCCCGAAGAGGAATGAAAACATCAACAAAGATGAGCGTCACGGCGAGTCATGGCCGAATTGCGTTTACAAACTGCTACATCCGGCTTAATCGCTCGAGAAACATATGAATTAAACAACGTACAAGAGGTTGTCAAAGAGGAAGGGTTGGCGTGGCTGGATATTCTTCGTCCTGATGATGAAGTGCGTGATTTTTTACTTGAGAAAATGGACTTTGATGAATTGGCGGTTGAAGACGTATTTGGTCCAGCGGATACAACGGCTCAGAAATTCAAAAATCATCGTTTTATTGTCATCAATGCACGAGATGCTGATAATCAGTTGGATACCGAACCTGTCGCGATTTTCATCAAAGAAAACTTGATCATCACGGTTAGGCATTACAGCATTCCAGCACTGAAGAAATTCCGTCTTCGTTTCAAAAAGGCAGATGAAGAAGACTTGGCCTTAGGAATTGATTTCTTGCTTTATGAAATACTTGACGCCATTGCAGACGATTGGACACCTATTTTGAAATCGTATTCACGCCAACTCGATCAACTTGAATTTCAAATCTTTGACCCTAGTAGAAAATATGATAATGTGCTTGAAGGATTACACGATTTGAAGCGATATCTTCGTGAAGCAAGTAAATCGATTGAATCCTTGAACACGGTGACAATGCGCTTGCTCAAGCCGAATGAACGCCTAATTGGTTCAGGTACAGAACGTTATTTCTCAGATTTAAACCAACTTTCAGTTTCACTGGTAAAGCGAGCGAATAACTATTCATCTGGTGCGACATCTGCCAGGGATTCTTATCTCAGTAACATCAGCATGCAATTATCTGAATCTAATGCACAACTAACTGAAGTCATGACAACATTAACTATTATTGGAGCCATCATGCTTCCATTAACACTCATCGCTGGAATTTTTGGCATGAATAATGAAGATTTGCCTCTAAAACAAGTAGGGGGTTTCTGGGGAATTATATTCATCATGCTCGCATTTGCTTGCATTATGCTTGTGTTCTTTTGGCGTCGTGGCTGGTTAAAGACCTTTGAGGAATAATCGCACAGTGTTCAAGAACCGTGGACTCTCCTTTTGATGCATGACCGGTACGGGGCAAGTCACTACTGGGCCGCTTCCAATCGGTCAATTTGTGCAACTGGTCAAACAAACCGTCACTCGGGACCCTCTGTTCAAAAATCAAGCCTTGAAAGGCGAGGTTACACAATGGAAACAATACCCGAGTGGCCATACCTATTTTTCTCTGCGTGACCAAGATGGGCAGATGAGAGCGGTGATTTGGAAGGGGAGATGTGCCATTGACCCGAGTATCAAAGAAGGTAGTGAAGTTGTCATCTTAGCAAGTCTTGACCTCTACATTAGACGAGGAGAGATTCAACTCAATGTAGAACGCATTGAACCTGTAAGTGTACTTGGAGAACTTGAAAAGACGAAACGCTTACTTGTTGAGCAATTGAAAAAAGAAGGGGAATTTGACCGTCCTCGGCAAGCCATACCAACAATTCCTAAACACATTGCAATCATCACAGGTGCGGGTTCTGCAGCGCTTTCCGATATGCAACGATTGATTGAAAATCGCTGGCCAGGTTTGCGTCGTACCGTGATAGGAGTATTGGTTCAAGGCCCTAGGGCAACTGAAGAAATAGTTCGAGGCCTTGCAGTTGCCCGCCGCCTCTCACAACCTAGTGTGGCTGAAAGTCGAGGAGAACCTCCCGTTGATTTGGTGATTGTTGGAAGAGGCGGGGGGTCTCCTGAAGATTTGTGGGCTTTCAATCTCGAACCTGTAGCCCGCTCAATTATTGCAAGCCCTGTTCCAGTAGTTTCTGCTGTAGGCCATGAATCCGATGTATTGATCTCTGACCTCGTTGCTGATTTACGGGCTTCTACGCCCTCTGATGCTATCGAACGTGTTGTTCCAGTCCTTCCTGAACTACATTATTTCCTAGACGAGTGTGAAGAGCGATTAGCCGTTGCAGCTCGAAGGCAATTTCGGGATAACATGCAGCATTTACGTACACTTCACGCCCGTTTACGAGTTGCCCCAATGGCAGGTTTGAATCGTGCAAAATCAAAAATGTTAACCCTCTCATCTCGAATGAAAGTCTCGGTAAACCAAAGTATTGGAATTCAAACAACTCGATTGGCACAATTTGAGGCTTCACTTTCTGCCATACATCCTCAACGGGTGTTAGAACGAGGTTATTCGATGACACAAACAACCGATGGTGTCGTTCTCAGTAGCGTTGAGGGTTTGAAATCTGGGCAGGAAATAATACTTAATTTTGCGGATGGCTCTGCAGATGCTGAAATCAAAAATACACATTCCAATGAGGGAGAAAAATGACTGATAAACAACCAACCTACACCGAAGCAATGCAACGACTAGAAACCATCGTATCGACGTTAGAACGCGGCGGTATGGGTCTTGATGAAACGCTGAAGTTATACGAAGAGGGGGCGGAATTACTTCGTCTCTGTAAAACAGAATTAACCACTGCCGAAGGACGACTAAATGAGTTGCAACTCGACGAAATTGAATCTGAACTTCAAGCAGAAGAACAGTAAAGCAAGCCACCCATAGCCAAACGAGGTGCGAGAATGAATGCTAAGAAAATCCAAGCGGTTCAACGCCGACTTTTACGCGTCCTTAACTCTTGGAAAGAACCGCATTCTGATGTAGCCTTATCTGATTCTGAACAAATCCTTGGCATTGATATTTCCCCAGAGGGGATAGTGCAAATCGCCATTACTCCACAACGCCCACATTGCCCCTGTTGCTTATTTGATTTGAGGGATTTGCGGAAAAAAATATCTTCGATTAAAGGCGTCACATCGGTTGAAATTCTCGTTAATGGCGTTCCTGCTTCCGAACGTTGGACTCGTGTACTCAATTCGGACTGATTAATATCAAATGAGCACAGAGGTTACAAGCATTGTACCACCTCAAGAACTGTTCTTTGAAATACACGCTCATTCAAATGGATCAAGGTGAACAATTTGTTCAACATCAATTCTCTTGTATCCTCGCTCTCGGGCATTTTCTGCAGCTTTACTGAGCATCGACCTCATCCATCCCAATGACATTAGGGTCTTCATTTTGCCAATAGATTCGATGAAATGAACGGGGTTGCCGCCAAATTGAGCATTACTTCGAATATCGGATTCTAATTGTTCAATCACCATGTAATAGGTTTCCAGTAATTCTCCAATAGCGTCTTTTGTCACCGGCATTTTAGCATGGGTTTTGGCTAGAGAAAGAAGTGATGATTCGGTCAAAATGCCGCCGCCTTGACTGACGACGAAATCTTCAGTTTGAGCAACTTCTTGATGCTCTTCATCTTCACTTGTCGCACCGATGTTCAAACCTGTGATGGCGATTTCTAAGTGGCGTGGTTTTATTGTTGCCACTCTATCTTTTTCCGCAGCAACTTCAGCATGTTTGATTAGCGTTGAAAGATGCTTTTCAATGTGAGAAATCCCTGCTTGAACCGCTGCAGAACCAACTGATTCTACCGCATCGATTTCAGCAATCATCAATTCACGTGTTCGATTGTAATTCAAACGAGTACGGTAAGGGTCATCCAAAGTTTTGCGCTCAGGGTCTTGTTGAAGTGTCGCTGCTTCCATCTCAGGTACATAGCGAGCAAGTTCTGCACAGACTAATTCCACCAACTGCTCTTTTACTGCACCGGCAAGTCTCATTTCAGTGTAATTTGATGCGACTGCACCTATGTGTCCGGTCGAGTAAGGCTTTGCCATACAAACAACACATCGCGGACATAACTTGAACACTATGGTGAAATTTGTTGCTCATTCAACCATGCCGTCATCTCGACCCATGGCTTGAGAAATTTCCCATGCATGCAAACATTCATGTCCGCCCAAAAAGCCACCTGCTTCTCGACTTGGGCCAACAAATTCAGAACCACAAAATTGGCAAAATACACTGACTATTGGTTCGTTGTAATATGTTCCATTCGGAGTTTTTCTTTCCAGTATACGCTTTCCAACATCTTCATGGGTCCAGCCTTCCATCTTTTCACAAATTTCGTCTTCAGTTTGTTCTTGTGTCATCTTTACCACTCCGTTAACCAAGGCCAAGCACCATCAGCAGTTACTGGGCGCATTCCTTCATCATCACGAATCCAAGTATCTTCACTGCCGATACTGCCTTCTTGATAGACCACTTTCGGTTCAATCGCCATAGTCCCTCCAATCGGTAATGGGCGGTCAAAGCCTGCTGCCACAACTGGAGATTCGTCCAATTGTAGCCCAACTGAATGACCGAGGAATCGACTTTGGTCAGGCTTCATTCCCATGAGATTGTCCTGATATCCAAGTTCAACCGCGAGGGCAAAAGCTTGCTCCCATGCGGCTTCACATGTGTCGCCTTGGTCCAACACATCAACGACTGTATCCTTGATTGCCAACATATCTTCAAGGCGTTGATGCCATTGTTGAGAAAGAGTTCCTGCAACAAACATTCTCGTCATATCTACAATATAACCGCGATGAGCATGGACGAGGTCGACCAAAACCGGCTCATTGGTTTTGATTCGATTGAATCCTGACCCCATACCTGAAAGTGGATGAGCGCCTGTTCCGCCAACTGCAGAATCGAAGAAAGACGGTATTCCACCTGCACGCCCTGAAACGATGACTCCTCGGTCACACTGAAGTGGGAATCGGCGCATATGGATATTTCCGCCAAACCCTTCTGAACGGCTGATTGCTTCTGCAGCTGCAACCAATTCCAATTCACTGACTCCTTCACCACCTATTGCTTCGACCGCTTCAAACATCCGGATTTGGATTTCAGCAGCGACTTCCATTTGCTCCATTTCCCATGCTGACTTTGTTTCTCGCTGTCGATGAATGATGGATGTGACATCTGGACATTTCCCAAATTCACTGAAGATATTTACAAAACGTTCAGAATAAGTGGCAGGTATCTCTCCAAATTGAAGACCAGGTGCGGAGGTCACTCCACGCTGACGGAGTTTGGAAACCAATTGTGCCATTCGAGGGAATGCGATAATCTCGTGAGGTGCGTTGTCGCCACCGCCTTCAAAGCGTGCACGTTGAAGTGAACGACGAACAAAGAGTACTGGCTGGCTGTTTTCAGCACCGTGTGCAGGGATGTACATCGAAGCACTTTGTCGTCCGCCTGCATAATAGTAAAGGTCAACAGGATGTTGGATGAAAGCACCAGAAAATCCTGCCTCGGCTAAGTATTCTCCCAACCGATATTGGCGGGCCGATAATTCTGAAACTGGAACTCTCCAGTCCTCCCCTTCGGGCCCAGTCAGGTCAGCCTCATTCCAACCGGTCATGGTTGAAGGGTGATGGCGACCGTTCAAAACGGCTCCGCTTAAACTTCGACAACCGGAGCGGTCCAAGCATCGGTATCATCAAGACGTTTTTGAGCGATGTCACAATACTCTTCGGAGAGATCAACGCCAATGTAGATGCGGCCAGTCATCTTCGCTGCCACACATGTTGAACCTGAACCATTGAAGGGGTCAAGAACAATGTCTCCTGCAAAGGAATACATCTCTATGCACCGCTTTGGCAATTCTACTGGGAAAGGGGCTGGATGATTAACACGCGAAGCCCGTTCAGTCGGAAATGACCATATCGATTTGGTATGGTGAATGAAATCATCACGTGGAATCGTATCGATTCGTCCTTCTGTACGTTCTGATTTCTCGCGCATAAGTTTGTAATTGCCTTTTGAGAATACAAGCAGGTATTCATGAACATCTCGTAGGCAAGGATTGCTTGCACTTTGGAAAGAACCCCAAGCACAAGATGACCCAGCACTTGCTGATTTATCCCAAATGATTTCACCTCGCATCAAAAAGCCGAGTTGATTCATCATGATGTTAATGTGGCTGGATAGGGGAATGTACGGCTTACGACCAAGGTTAGCGACATTAACGACCATTCGGCCCCCTGGGGCGAGAACCCGATAACATTCGGCAAATACATCATACAGCAATTCAAGATATTCGCTCAATGATAGGTCTTCATCGTAGGCTTTACTGGCGTTATACGGCGGCGAGGTGACAACCAATTGAACGCAATTATCAGGCAAGTCCAAATTTCGGGAATCTCCAGTAATGAGGGTGTTTGCAAGCGTCGGTGGCAACTCCTGTTGTTCCCCAACATCTCGGCTTGAAACAATTCCATCATAGAGGCGACTGCCATAGTAGACCGAGGAATCGTGGCCTTCTCGCTTAGAGACACCAAATGAAGATGTGCTGGTGCCAGCGCGACGGCGTGGACCCTTGAGGGTTTCATCCTCTGCCGGTCCTTCTTGCGCCATCCTTTGACAGCGAACTTTACGGCTTTATCACCTTTCGCGCCAAGTTGAGGGTTGAGACGCGCGGTTGTTGGGTTCAGAAAAAGAACCGTTGGGTTATTTCATCCGTTGCAATGAAAAGCCGAAGGCTTCTGGAATGTTCAATGGCGAGTGTCTTGACCCTCGACAATGTCAATGTCGACAACATGACTGTCTTGGTTCGTGTTGATATCAACTGTCCACTTCTCCCAGGCACCAAATCCTTCCTCGATACCACTCGTATTCGTGCCATTGTTCCCACATTAAACAGATTGACAAGTGCAAAAGTTGTGCTCCTTGCCCACCAATCTCGGCCCGGAAAACAAGATTTTACTTCTACTCTTGGCCATTCTCGCGAACTCGGGCGCCTCCTTGGCCGGCCTGTAAAGTGGGTGGATGACCTTTATGGCGACAAAGCAATGAAAGGAATTGAGGCATTACAATGTGGAGAAATTCTCATGTTGGACAATGTTCGGATGTATGATGAAGAAATCAAAACAAAAGGTGATTTTAATGCACATTCCGAAACCACATTGGTTCAAAATTTAGCCAGTGTTGCCGATTTATTTGTCTATGATGCTTTTGCTTGTGCTCACCGTAGCACTCCATCTGGTGTTGGATTTACTCATTTGATTCCTTGCGTTGCTGGAGAATTAATGAAATCTGAAATCTCAAAACTCGATCGTGCATTGAATAATCCGTCACGGCCCTGTATTGCCGTATTGGGTGGAATCAAAGTCGATGATTCGATTCTTGTAGCCGACAATATGCTTCGCAACAATATTTGTGACGAGTTTTGGCCAACAGGCGGTGTTGCGAACCTACTCTTGGAACTTTCTGGAATTCAAATTGGTGTATTGAACCATGACTTTTTGGTTAATGAATTAGGCAAATCATGGCATCAAACTGTTGAAACTGCCAAATCGCTGTTACGTGACTTCGGCTCAAAAATACATCTGCCTGTAGATGTTGCTGCTAATGTCGAAGATAATCGGGTTGACCTTGAGGTCTCCAAACTTCCAATAGATGCTCCAATTTTTGATCTTGGAATCCAATCCATACGTAACCTCTCTGCGGCAATAAAATCTGCTGGAACTGTCCACCTCAATGGCCCTGCGGGCGTGTTTGAACTTCCTGATTTTGCTTTTGGAACCATTGAAATGTTGAATGCGTGTGCTGAAACCAAAGGATATGTGGTCGTTGGCGGAGGTCATACCGCTACACTCATCTCCAAGTATGGGCTTTCCAAGAATATGGGTCACCTTTCAACAGGTGGTGGTGCATGTTTGGACTATATTGCTGGAAAAACACTCCCCGCTATTGCAAGTCTTGAAGCAAGTGCAGAAGCGTTTACTCTCAACATTGCCCGAAGCGTCGATCAATGAAGAGCCACTGGGGAGGTTCGAACTCCCGACCTCCTGATTACGAATCAGGTGCTATACCAGCTAAGCCACAGTGGCGCAATCCATCCGCAGCATCGAATGAACATAAGACAAACGGTTGAAAGCGTTCATGAGGGTTGAGCCTAACCCAAGTTCATGGCCGATGATGCGAGTGTGCGCTATCGCAACGCGGTTTTGTATGATGAAAGCGGCAATAAGCACGTTGGTGATGTACTCCTTCACCAAGATGGTGGATGGTCGAAATCAAACGGGGATGAAGATGTTCAACGAGAACTGGATGGTTCCGGAAGGCTCATCACACGAAGTTTACAAAATTGGCATACTCATCTCGCAATGCAATTGAATGCCCGAGATTTTAGCGATGGATTTCCTCTACACCGATGGTTGAACGAAGCGGTATTCCCTACCGAAGAACGATTGAACCCTGAATATGTTCGTGTTGGCGCTCAAGCAGCAGCAGCGGAAATGATTCGAACAGGTTCTTCATTTGCAGCTGACATGTATTTTTATCCTTTAGTTACTGGAGAAATACTTGAGAATGCTGGATTGCGCGGCTTGGTCGGCGGTCCAGTCAGTGATGCGGCATTGCCTTCCCACCCAGATGCGGCTTCTGCTCTTGATGAACTTGACTCTATTCTTAAGCAGCAGAAAAGTGATGATAAAATTCAGTATGCAATTGCGACCCATTCAGTATATCTTTGTAGTGAAGATACACTCCGTAGAGCGTCGGAACTCGCTGAAAAGAGAAAGGCTCGCCTTCACATTCATGTCAGTGAAACTCGTAAAGAAATCGCTGACTGCCATCAAAAAACAGGATTTTATCCTGTTGAATACCTCAACAACATTGATTTTTTCAAGCCTGGCACTGTATGTGCCCACGCATCATGGGTGAAGAAAAATGAAATTCGAATGTTAGCGGAACATGGGGCCACTACAGTTCATTGCCCATCTTCAAATATGAAAATTGCTTGTGGAGGAACCATGTCACTTCCAGCGTTCAATGACGCTGGTGTCGATGTGCGGCTCGGCACAGATGGGGCTGCTTCATCCGGTAGTGGCCTCAATATGTTGGCCGAGGCTCGTCTAGCAGCATTGGTTCAACGGCATGACCATTGGGATGCCACCTTGCTCCCAGCTACAGATGTCTTTGGAATGGCTACCAAAGGTAGTTCTGATTGGGCAGTATGGAATCTTGATGATATTAGAATGCGGCCTTTTGGCCGTTCAGGAAATCGGCATCTTGCAAATCTCATATTCAATGGAGCAGATTGTATGGATTTGTGGGTTGATGGACAAGCACTTCGAATGAATGGTGTTACGCAAACTATTGATGAAAAGTCGGCTTGGAATGAATTAGACTTAGCAGTAGGCACCTATTACGAAGGTGTCGAATAATCATTTCATTCTAGAAAGACCAAAACCACCGATACCAATCAGGAAACTGAAGAGATAGGTTGGGAACGATGCTGAGAGTTTGACCTCGTAATGAAGATTCAATTCAGCCCCCTGTGGAAGTACGCCCGACTGCGTGCCGATTCCTGCATAATATTCACCGGGAATGACGTGCCATTCAGCACCAGCATTTCCATCAGACGCTGTGGCCTCATATCCTGTGTCACCATATTGGCATGTTTTACTACTTGATTCAGATTGGAGGAAGGCTCCACCGCTTGCCCTGATTCCATCGCATTGGTCTTTCTTGGATTCATCTGCAATCACCAAAAAAATGTCATCTCGGTCCCATGTAATGGTTGTATCAGCACTCACAAAAAGTCCAAGCGGATTACCGGGTAGTGCCTCTTCGGAAAAGAATACAAATCCATCGATGTTTGGTGTTGGTATCTCTTCCACTTCTCCCTCAATTGTATAGCCTATCATGCCTATTACCATGATAAAAATAGCAATACCTGTCATGGAATAACCAATTATTTTACTTTGCATCAATAATTCACCTCACATTTGGTAGAAGGCTAAAGCCAGAATAACATAACTTGCCAACAACATTGCCCCTTCAAGCCAATTGGATTTACCGTCACTTAAAATTGAATTTGCCACTAAGACCGAGATGAACGTTGCTGCGGTTTCAAGAAGGCCAAATTCTAAAGTGAGTCCAACGCCAAGGAACCAAGCTAACAAAATCATCATGGGGGCGACAAACAAAGCAATTTGAACACTGCTGCCGATAGCAATCGCAATGGATAGGTCCATCTTATCTTTCCCAGCAACTAATACGGCGGTAAAGTGTTCCGCAGCATTGCCAAAGAACGGTAGTAAGATTACTCCAATAAAGAGTTCAGGTAAGTGCCATTTTTCAAGAGCGGCTTCAAGGCTGTGAACCAATATATGAGCCATCCATGCCACCATGATGGTCGAAAGAAGAAGAAGAATCCATGCATCCCTATTGGTCATGTGTGGGTCTTCGTGGTTGCCGTGGCCGGCTTCTGTAGCAAATACATCAACGTGGGTTTTGAGTTGGAACAATAATGCTAAACCATAGATAATGAGCAAAACAAGCGCTGCATAATGAGATAATTTTGCAACATCGCCTAATGAACCACCTGCATGATGTACTGCACTTGGAATAATAAAAGCTACAATTGCAAGTAACAAAAGAGAACCATTCATCTGCCCAGCATCTATGCTGAAATTCTGCACTTTATGGTTGATTCCTCCCCAAACCATGGCCAATCCAAGTACCAGCAAAAGATTGCCGAGAATCGAACCAATCAGAGATGCTTGGGTAACGGTAATCATTGTTTCAGCAATCTCTGGATTTTGTGATGCTGTATACAGCGCTAATCCGGCAATTATCATTTCGACGGCATTTCCAAAAGTGGCGTTGAGAAGTCCACCAACCGCTTCTCCGGTACGCAAAGCAATCTCTTCAGTTGCTTTCCCCATGAGAAAGGCGAGTGGCATGATTGCAATCATTGAGAATACAAATGCAACCTCTCCCATATGAGCATAGTTCGCGTAAACAGCAACTGGTATTGCTAAAAGAAGATAATTCAGTTTATTCTTTCTTGGGTCAAACGATGATAAAAAATGGTCCATAATTTCTTCGATGTCATCTGATAAATCGTTGATAGAATCGGCAATCTCATGTTTCGCCATGTATTGGTCGAAGGGGGCACAGCCCTTGACTTCACCGCTTCAAAAGTGTTCAATCGTCACTCTTTTTTCGACTTACTGTACGGCGTTTTGGCGCCTTTCGGGGAGCCGCACGACGACCGACAGAGCGCTTCTTAGCAACAGGCTTCTCTTCCTCTTCCTCTTCATCGTCATCATCGTATTCACCCCAATCAATGCCATCGTCCTCATCATCTTTTTCTTCAGCAATCTCTGGAACGTCCTTCTTTTGGCGGGTTTTGCGAGCCACAACGTTCACTGCAAATGGATCTTCTTCTTCTTCTAAGTCTTTAGTTTCAGCAACCTTGTCCTCAGATTTATCACTAGTGTCCGTCACTGCATTCATATCAAGTTCCTGTGAAGTACCGATGAATTCTGACATCCAATCTTCATCTTCATCATCATCGTCATCCTTCTTCTTCTTTGGACCACTCATACTGGTTTGAATAATCATTAGCATAATGATTAACGAAAATACAAACACAATTGCAAGAATCCATACAATTACATAAGGCGGGTCAGTCATTGAAGGGTTTACAATAATTGGTTCAGGTTCAGGCTGAAGTGATTCAACATAGTTACATGAAGTCGTTCCATCGAGACGGTTTCGGCACTCATCGACAACGAAAATTACCGAAGACGAACGCTCATTGCCTGCAGAATCTATTGCTCGCACATAAACAGCATGTTGACCTGGTAAGAAATTGCCCGCAGAAAATTCAAGGTCGAAAACAATAGAACTGTTATCGCCGTTTAAATTTGTAATTGAAGTTGCTTCAGTCCAAGGTGTGGAAACCGATTGTCCAGTTCCATAATTATAGGTGAATTTGTATTGGAAAGAGTCTATTCGAACATCGTCTTCAGCCCCAGCAAGAACTTGCACTTTGTTGCCGTAGAGGTATTTGGAACCGCTATCTGAACTGGATGAAGGAGAAAATATTGTCACTTGAGGTGGAACTGCATCTACCGAGCGGTCATTCCAAATTTGAGTTGCTTGATTATTTGCTAAATCTTCCATATGCACTTCAAAAATCATATCCCCAGCAATGGTTGAAGTGGTGATAAAGAAGTCTAGTTGATAGACAGGCCCGCGGTCCGGATTTCCTGCATTTAATTGAAACTCTGCCATTTCTCTTAGACCGTTTGAAATGTCGCCACCATCGACAGTTGTGATGTTGATCATTGGATTCACATCGAGGTATTCATCAAATTCGATTTGAACCTTATAATCGCCGGCAATCAATGAAGGGCTGGTAAATGCTTCGTTGTCTTCATTAATGAGCGTCATAGATGCTTGAGGGGGTTTCGTATCTTCCGTTACTTTAACTGCATTGGAACCCGTTCCGGAAAAGAGTTCTGGGTTGTTGTTACCCCACTTGTCAATGACGATAATGGCATACCAAACATCGCGGTCCACATCTTCGGGAATGTCAATTTGACGGAAGAAGGTTTGTTCCTCTGAATTTCCAGCAGCAATGTTGTCGATAGCCAGTTCCCACCCATCCTCGTCAATGGAACTAATTTCGCTTTCGTCTTCACCAAATGGTTCACCATAGTGGCGCCAAACTTGATACTCTTCATCCACTTCCAAATCATCATTAAACCATTCTAATCGGACTTTTTCCAACGTACCGATTGATTCAATAATTTTAATTTCAGCTCGGCCGGGAGCAACCGTATCTTCTTCATTTCCTTCCTCGATTTGATAGACGTTTTGAGTCAAACTCTGGTCCATATAAGTTCCAGAGAGATGGCCATAGAGGGCTTCAGTGGTTACAAAGTAGAATGGGCGACTGCCGATTAGGCCGTCTGCGAGTTCAACATCGTAAAAGCCAATTCCGTCACTTACAGTACCAAGCCATGATAGAGAATCGTTGAAACTCTGCCATTCACTACCAGATACTCTCCAAGAAGATGTCCAAATGTGATAGCGTTCGCCTTCAACACCAAGTTGGTCGGTCCACGTAACACGTGTTGTGTGATTGCCGATGAATTCTGCATGGACATCAGTTGGTTCAGCAATCCAATTACCAAACGCATCTTCTTCAACGGATGAACAAGCATTTGCAGAGATGCTTGAGTCAAAAACACCATACAAATCGATGGTGATGATGCAATAATAAGCCCATCCTAAACGCCCAATTGGGACATTATAGTCAAAAGAGTTAGCTCCACCATCGGGATTTCCGGAGACAGTTGCGATGAGTTGTACGTCGGAACGGTAGATAGTACTGAACGATGTTCCAGACATGTAAATTCGATACGATTCACCGGTTTCACTAGACACGTCGGTCCAACTAACATTGGTAGTTCCTCCGCCAGTCAAAGGGTCAGGAATGAAGGTGGTGGTGATACCATTTACTTGTGCTGGGGGCATGTTATCTTCGGAAATTGGAGTTGTCATAGCGTTGTTAGAAAGGAATCTGGTGTCTTCATAATCTGCCCCAGGTCCAAACCAATTTGGAAGGAAGTAGGTAATTGAATAATACGCATCTCTTTCAGTTTGTTCAGGGACGACCAACGTATGCGTAGAAGTGCCTGCAGGTAATTGTGCAACCGGGGTTTCAACCGATACCATGTTTGCTCCATTTTCTCGAGTGGTTGGAATAGTTGTTCTGTAAATATTGATGCTGTATGCATTTGGTCCGGTCTCAGGAAGTATTGGAAATAGGTCGTTATAATTGATCCATTGTAATGTTGTATTGCTGGTTGCAGGGTCAAAAGATCCAACGATGTTATATGGTGTTCGAATGGGAGAAGTTTGTTCCATTACAGGATTTTCGAGTGTAGAAGCATTCACATCCAAAGTAAACAATTCAGTGCCGTCATCAAGTGTAGTTGTTACTGCGTAATAGCTTGTTTGATTAACACCTGGTGGGACCAAATAAGATGTTGAGTGTTGACCAAAACTGTTCTCTCCCTTGCATTGCGTAATATCCATGCCTGAATAGTCGCAAGCAAGAATGTTGGTTTCAAAAGGTATAAGGGTTAAAATCGAAGTTTGATTGATTGGTTGGTCTGAACGGTAGACACTGTAGTTCACAGTTAGCAATTCTTGAAGGATTGAGGCGCCGTCACTGTTGATGTTTCTCCAAATTATCGTCGTCGATTCCGAAACCGGATCGAAAAAAGCATTGATATCTTGAGCTTGTAATTCACTGGGATCCCCGATATCTTCAGCAGATACTGGGGTGAGTGGCGCCATGGCCAGAAGCATGCAAATCACAAGGAAAATCGCTTTTCTCTTGCCTTCAAAACCGAGCAATTTGTCTGTCATCATTCCTCTTGTCGCATGCAACGGTTATGAGCATGTCGCATATTCATCCGTTAAACAAGGGTTTCATCCCACCCCTACGGGGTGGCGGGGTGAATGGAATTTACTCGTCTTCCCGTGCTTGATTTGGTTGGGGTAATGGGTTTTCAGAATCGATTTGTGAGATTTCAAATTTGGCCTGTTGAAAACGGACGAGGAAAGTCCACAATCCGCCAAAAGCAGAAATCAGTACAATGACACTCATTGGATTGATTGGGATATGGTTTAGGATGCCTGGAAACATACCAAAATCACCAATGTCAGCGTGTATGAAAATTCCAGTAAGGAATATCGCCACAATTGAAAGGATTGTTCGGTCCGCTCTAGAAAAGCCACGATAATTTCGTGTGCCAGCGACTGCTTGGGCTTGAGTGCCCATATATGACCCAAGAAGTGTCAGCCAAGCAGCGGCTAATCCAAGTGCAAAATCACCAACGAAGACTGAGCCGGCGATGCAGAGTATCCAAACTGCATCCAGTAAGCGATCGAATGTATGGTCAAGATAGTCGCCCCAACGAGTTACATTACCGTATTTGCGCGCTAAAGGTCCATCTAAGCCGTCCAAAATCATAGCCATGATGATCAAGAGGCCGCCCCCAAACAACATGTTCGCTCCATAGGTTGTTTCATCTGCTGTCAAAACTGCAAGTCCGCCAAGAACGCCAATCGGGAGAGCAACCCAAGTTACAGTTGATGGTTTGACCCCTGAAAGTGACTCCAATACTGGATTCAATACGCCTTCCCACGCACCCCGTAATTTCTCCAAAGCCATGATTCTCAATCTCCTGCCGTAAGCGAGAGGTGTTTGTTGTTGCGGTTCATCGTGAACAAAAATGATGACTTACATCCATCCAATCGCTTGCGAACTCGATTCTTCAAGTGGCAAAGAAGGGCATTGATTGTTCAACCATTCAATAATTTCCGCTTGGATTTCTTCAAGTGGTGATGAAGTTGTATCAAGTTCCAAAATGGGAATGTCTATTTCAAATTCCAAAAGTTCGGACCATGTTCCCGAGAGTAATTCCCATTCCACATTTGCTTCGATTTTCTCAGGTGAATATGCTCGGGTTTTCAATCGCTGCTTCAATTGTTCAGGGTGGCACCGTAAAATCACGATGGCATCGACTTCAAGAAAATGGGACAGATGTCCATCGATGAAACAAAATCCTTCGCCTTCATAATGCCATTTTTCTGCTAGTTGATGTATGTCAAGAGGGGCTGCATCATCCGATGAATCAATCTCTCCTAAACACCCATGTTGCTCTGCTAAATTTTGCACGGAAATTACCGAATATGATTCGCGTAATGCATCGCAAAGTGATGTTTTCCCAGTGCCGGGGGTGCCGGTAATTGCGATACTGGTTCGGTCGCCCATGTTGGCCCATAACCTCAATCAAATAAACGCCAAGGCTTGATTATTAGCAGTAGCGGGGCATCTGAATGTGTTTTGTATCGGCCGAGACGTACAAGCAAAGGCATGATAGGTCATCACTCACAGCATTGATTGTCGCCATGTTTGGAATGAATGACCCCGCCCAAACCCTCCTCCAATTGGAGCGATATGTTGAGGACGGGCGAATGGAAATGTCCGAAGTCATGGCTACACAATTCACAGAGTTGTTTCTCGCGCAGAAAAAACGACCTGCAGATGCTCAAATTATGCTGGTCAAAGGTTTACGTATTTTGTGTGATGTTTTTTTATCTCGTGGCAAATTCAAACGGGCAATTGCGAGCATAAAAATCCTACACCGTGAACGTAAAAAATTAGTTCGCACTCTCAAAACGGGGGCGCCTCAATTACTTGAAAAAATGACGCCCGCATCAGAAGATTACCGAAGAGCCGGTAAAATATATGCTCATGCTGGAAAAAAGGGAGCGGCGATGAAGGCTTTTGCGACCTGCGAAAAGCAATCTCCTGGCCATGTTGCCAGTGCAATGGAAGCATGTCAACTTCTTGGCTTAGAAAAGAAACTCGTCGCACGATTGGTGGCTACCGTTCAAGCTGCTGGACCAGTGATTCTATACAATGAACAATTTGTATTTCAACCACCTAACAGGCCATCTGTTGATGCTCGAGAGGTTCAAACAGTAATGCAATCAGCAGTCGATTCAGGTGTTGATTCCAAGGATACTTGTCGAAATCAAATCTCCCGCATCTCTGAAGAAATCGATGCAATTGAACGCGGTGAAGCAGCAGCAAACGCCCGATTACAGGCGGCGATGGATCTTCTCAAACCTCAACACGACTACTACAAGTATTGAGCATGGTAACGAGAGATGGATTTGAACCATCGATCTCCGGGTTATGAGCCCGACGGGATATCCAGACTACCCCACCTCGTTATGGCCTTGGCTGAACTCCTCCCGTTCTTCAATGCACCGATGGC
>Ga0066849_10000187_pt1 | contig 23481 bp, 16 predicted proteins | sample ETNtaG_9_FD_65492 | JGI IMG/M metagenome (GOLD analysis project Ga0066849, IMG submission 65492) | Marine microbial and viral communities from oxygen minimum zone, Eastern Pacific Ocean - ETNP201406SV69 | ecosystem: Environmental > Aquatic > Marine > Oceanic | place: Pacific Ocean: Eastern... | reverse complement strand
GAACGTCGCGGAGCACTGGATGTTGTCGCACAATGTGCAGCATTGGCAGCAGAATTAATTCCAAACGGCCAAAAGGTACGCTTATTGCGCCCCTTTGCTGGTACAGGACTATGGCTACGCGATGCCTTGGATACAACCTTTGACCCCATTCACACATCTATTCGTGACCATTTACGTGACGAGGGTTCGTTTCGAATGGTCCCGCTTCCAGAAGTCCCATCACCTGCACCTGGTATGATCCCTGGTCTTTCTGAGCGAATGCTAACTAGATTGCAAAAGGGGTGGGGGAAAATGGATATCACTTCCCGTTCCTCGGCTTTGAGTGAATTGATTCTTCCAACCCTAGCAAATTCTGCCCTTTCTACACCACGCCTAGAAGAACTTGTTTGGCATCGTTTGATGATTGGAACTTCAGATGTCGATGTTATGAGTCAAGTTCATTTGGCTGAAAAAGCATGGCCTAGCGATGCTGACAAAGCAAAAATACATGCTTCAAAATTGGCAGATACCTTCCTGAAAACCGGTCATCTCTTTCAATCTGGGCAATCGACGGGTTGAAACCTCATAACGCTCTGGGATTGCCATGGCCATTGAACGTTTGCTCACCGGTAGTATTCGAGACCAAGTCCAAGATTTGATGTCAACTGAAGATTTAGTTATCGAAGCATTTCGAGATTTAGTCAAAGATGAACTAAAAATTCACATCCGTAGTAAAGTCGATGAGGACCCTGAACTCAAGGCAGAGATTAAGGAAGCAGTTGCTTATTATTTCCATACCAAGGCACGAACAATCTATGCAGAATTAAAGGCAACTCGAGCAGCCACTCGCCTTGGACTACGTCTATTACCTGATGATTTACAAGGTGAAGTCGGTGAAGCAGTTGTTTCTCTTTTCGAAAAAGAATTGGGTGCACTACTTGAGAAGGCAATTTGAACCTCAAAGTGGACGCCAAAGCGTTTCTATTATGTGCCATGCGCGCTGGGTTCACATAGAGGAGAAGTTATGACTGCACGACCAATTATGTTCGTTCTGATATTCATTGCTTCAATGATGACACCTTTTGTCGATACCTTTGTGGGTAATGTAATTGCTGAAGATACAGTTGTATGTTGCGATTCTGCGGAAGTGAATTTACATTTATTGGGCTCTGCTTCTGCGGGTACAATGTCGCCTTTTTCTCAAGATTTGGCTGACACAACAACAACTGCAACAATTGCGAATGCAATTACTTCAGAAGAAACTGTTGGTAAATGGGTATTGCCGAATGTTTGGCCGGGCACAATTCCTGCTGAGAGTTGGAAAGTTTCCATACAATATGAATTGAGTGATGCAGCGAGTGCTCAAGTCAATGCAACAGCTAGTTTGAAAATTGGAAGTCAAACATTCAGTACTTCAACAAGTCCTGGGAGTTCTTTCCTAGCCCAAGGAACTGGAACCCTCACCTTTGACATAGATGTAGATGCAACCTCTATTTCCAATAATGGGGTCATTGAACTCACTCTAACTGCTCGCTCAGTAGTCTTTTCATTACCTACTGGTGATGCGATGCTTGAATTCATGTGGGGTTCTGAAGAAAGTGACTCGACTATCGAGGCTGAAATCCCGCTGTTTGACCTTACCCTACTTGAACCAGAAGTCGAAGGTTCTGAAGTATACTTCTCAGTAGTTATCGATTCAAACTGGGGAATGGATATTCTTTCAAAGACAGAATCTATTGAAATGCTAGTAGGAAATACAATAATTACTGGTGACCCAATTGAAACTGCACTTGGTGACGGTGTACGTGTTACTTGGACTTGGGAAGGGGCTGCTGGTGGAGTTGAAACTGTGACGGTTGAAACACGACTCACCATCGAAATAGGCAGTGCATCATCATCTGGTTCTGCTTCTTTTGAAATTGAAACATTCGATTCTACTGGTGGGACAGGAACCTACTACCCACCTGAGGAACCTCTCAAGACCACTGGAGCAGGAAGTCCATTATCAATAACTGGAACCTTTTCACTTCAATCCTCAGAATCCGGCCTTCAACTCGAACGCGAAACCAGAGTTGAGATTGGCGGAGAAATGGCCTTTTGGATGCGTTGGGGCATGGACCATCTAGGGGATGAAGTAACACCTCTTACACCTGTATTGAAAAGTTTTGATGCTGGAAGCGTAAGTGATGAAGAACGTGTAAGTCGTTCAATCGAAGATATTGAAGTTAACGAATTTGAGCGTCAGATGTCAAGTTTGGGGACATATTACCTTGGTGTGGGGCTTGGTTTTGAAGTGGCAGATTTACTTGGTGAGCAAATAGACAAATTTGACACCATCTCGATTGTTGTGGACTTGAACGGTGAGCCAAATGTTGTGAACCACCCAATAGCGTTGATCATTTCCACGACTAAAATCATCGACAATGGTGAGCGTAGAGCACTCCTTGAAGATTTCATTACACCGCAACCTTCGCCATTATGGAGTGAATATTCTCTTTTGCTGAGTGGCAAAACCTCGGCGATGACATCTTTTGCAGGGGCGACAATGGAACCGTCTGAATCCGTAACAATGAGTCATTCCCGCTTGCCTTGGGGCGAATCACTTGAAGTGAAAGGTGATAGCATCGGTCAAGATGACAACTTCAAATTCACAGCAACTCCAACCAAGGATCCAATTCACAGCCCACTCCCACTTCTTCTCTTGGTTCTATTTGGCCTCGGATTTGGTTTTATGATGGCATTAAAACTAACGAAAAATCGACAAAGAAAGATTTTGTATGTTGAAATTGTATTGGTGCCTCTGGTTGCATTTATTCATTTCTTCGGCTACCAACCACCTTTCGTAGGGGGGGCAGTTGCCACAGTAGTTGTGTTATGGTGGGTTACCGCAGTTACAAGTCCTCGTTCGAGGGCCGAATTAGTTCAAGAAGCGATAGAGTTGACGACTCCCGTGATACCGTGTCCTTCCTGTTCTACTCCCAATCCAGTAACGAGTCAAGAACGACCTTTGCGATTCGCGTGTGTCGGTTGTGAACGGGTAATCAAAATAATAGCCTAATCAAAGATTGAGGTCATTGAGAGAACTGACCAGATTTGCGGCCTCTTGGTAGTCTGTTGGGGAGAAGTATCCTGCGAATTCTCCATCTTCATGAATAGCTACAACGGCTTGTGGAGCCCTTTTTCTAATATCTGCAAGAACTGATTTGAGAGTTTGGCTAAGTTGAACTTCAAGAAAATCCATTTCCATCCACTCGGAACATTTAGTCTCATTCGCATCAACATTATCTGCAAAGGCTTTGAGGAATTGTCGTTGCCCAATAACACCCTTTGTTTTTGAATCATCATCGAGGACTACAAGGATTCCACCCGAGATTGTCAACAATCTTCGTGAAGCTTCAGCCATCGAATCATCGATGCCGATGGTCATGTGTTCATCATCAAGTTTCAAATCTGCTACTGTCTTAGACATATTCGCCACGGCTCACGGTTTGAGTTTCGTCATATCATCCTTCCCTTGAATGTAAACTCAAGAATGGGTGAAAATAAGGGTTGAATTGTCAATTATTCGAGCATATCCAATGCGTTCAAGTTGAACCATAGTTCCCGCTGGATATGTGTGGGATTCAATCAATCCTTCCAATCTCCTAACTTCGCCATCTTCGGCTACAATTAATGTGGCAGGAATGACACTTGTATCTGGGAGCCAATGTATGATTGGCCGTCGATCATTCCGCTCAATCGAACCAATTTTTGCACTTCCTCCAACATTTTCTATGTTCGTAAAACCTTTCAGTCGCACTTCGGTTTTGACTGAATCTTCGCGTTCAACCCAAATGTCTTTGCTTGTAACATCGAAAGTTCTCATCCCTCGGCTGGGATGGTTTGGATGAACTTCAACACTAACACTAGCGGGATGCTCACCTTTAAGGTGCAATTTTTCCGGCTGACGTATGAAAGAAAGGCGAGGAGCATCATCGTCAATACATTTCGTGTTATGTGAAAACAGAGTTGAAAGTGGAACAGAAATATCCTTTTGAGTCACACCCAATTCTACCCAAAAATCACGCAAGGATTTTGCAGTTATCCCTCGGTTTCGTAGAGCAGTCAATGTAGGTAGTCTCGGGTCATCCCATCCAGTAAACAATCCATCCTCGATGTCCCTTCGCATTTGCGAGGTTGAAAACCCGCCCCACTCGTGGACTTTAACTCGACCCCAATACAGAGTTTCTGGATAATCCCATCCAAAATGCTGGTAGAGCAATGTTTGCTTTCGGGTCGAATCCATAAGGTCTTTTCCTCGAATTATGTGGGTTACTCCCTGAACGTAATCTTCAACGGCACTCTGGAAATCAAGGAGTGGCCAAACACGATATTTGGAACCAATAGACTTACGCGGATGTGGATGCTCTTCAGTATTTTGAATTCTCAAAGCAGGCCAATCACGGAGTGCAGGATTTTTCAGATCCATTGCCGTTTTCACTCGAACTACTGCATCACCAGGAACGAAAGTGCCATCCGTCATTTTTGTCCAAAGTTCTAGATTCAACTCAATATCATTAACTCGACAAGGGCATTCGGATTTACTGACTCGATATTCCTTGAATGATTCACCACTACATTGGCATACATATCCAAAGCCTCTTTCCAACATCGAAACTGCATGTTCGTAGTAGTGTGGCATTTGCTCACTTGCAATGACAATTCGGTGAGGTTTGAATCCAAGTAGCCATTCAGCCTCTTCAGGAATTTGGTTATAGGCTTCAGGGAGTGGGGGTTTGACAACAGTATCTGTGTCATCGAAACGAAGAATCAATTCTCCATCCCACTCCTTCGCATAATTTCCATTGATTACAATGCCTCGAGCATGGCCAAATGAAAGTGGACCATTTGGATTAGGGGCAAAGCGGAGTACGACTTTTCCTTTGACAGCGTTCTTGAGTTCAGGAAGGCCTTGCCGACGTTCCTTCTTTTCCCGCTTTTCTAAGAGATGTGGCGCTTCCGCTTCCAAAATTGCTTGCAGTGCAGCAACCCCTTGGTCTGCTGCCATTTGATTTGCCTCAGTTACCGCCTTGACGATAAGGGGGGATATGATTTTTCCATGCTCTCGCAAGTCACTTCTACTCCCCATGAGTCTTCCAATGACGGAACCTGGGGCAGCCTTTCCTTCGTATTCAATTGCATTTTGTAAAGCAAGGTGCCTAAAGGAGGCGAGCGTTTCTTCATCGGGTGTCCAAGTCATCGGGCTCAACCTTTCCTACAGCCTTTGCTTCATCAACTGCTCGCTTGCTGAAGGTAATTATTGCTAAAAAAGTGTTTTTTGATTATCCTCGGCCAAAGGTCGTTTGGGAGGTTCAACTCCATATATTTCCATCCAAGCACGGGACACAGTTTTCCACGACCAGCGTAGAGCCGGATGTGGTGTTGAATCGAGTAGAAGCTTAGCCAAAGCCGCTTTTGTGTTTGGATCGCTCGGATAACCCGAACCCAATGGATGCCCAATTTCTTCGGCTAATCGTTGAATTTGTAAATCACGTTGGACTTTTGCCAAAATACTTGCCATCCCAACGATTGGATATGTAGAATCCGCTTTGTGCTCAGAATGAATAGATGAATCAACCCAAGGCCACATGGGCATTCTTGCCGCGATTCGGTCGGTGAATCGTTGCTCATTCACATCACATGCATCGTTCAATACCGTAAGTGGTTGCTTTACTTGCTGTCGAATTTCAATCAATGCCTCAGAAAAAAGTTCAACCTCGAGTAAATTCAATCCTGTTGTTTGAACTCCATGGTCAACACGTTCAGGCTTACACTCAATCAATGAGAATTTCCATCCCCGTTCTTTGACTTGCATGTGAAACCACTCAACCAATTCTACTCGTTTCTTATGAGTCAAATCTTTGGAATCCTTGACGCCATGTTCAATCAACATTTCAAGGTCGGCAGTTGGTATTGCAACAGCACCTACAACAAGTGGGCCTAGAACAGGCCCTCTTCCCGCTTCATCGATTCCCACATGCCACATGCCTTCACCTAAATGTCGAGATCATCCACATCCTCGTCGCTTGGAAGTGGGACTGATTGCGATTCAACAGATTTCTTTTCACTAATATCGGGAGCAGATGTTTTGAGTGCTTCATTGTCTGCGTGAGGCATTGAAATATTACCAGATTGAATCTCTTGGAGCAATGAATCTGCCGAATCACGCAAATCATTCGAACTGTGAAAATCTAATACGGTGTTTGCTGCTTGAGTTAATGCGGGATTAACAGGTTCACTGGTTGGCTTGTATGTACCTGCTCGGTTCTGAAAAGCCTCTTGGAAATGTTCCGGGTTAACTTTCAAAGCCGTATCTTCGTGTGTCACTTGTTTAGTTTCACTGAATTTACCCATCCAGTCATCAACAACTTCGGGGTCCTTTTTACGGTGCATTTCATCAAGTTGCTGTTGCTCAAGATTTCTTTCATTACGAGCGATAATCGATTTGTAGATTATGGTTCCTGAAAATAATATGGCACAGAGCATCAAAAACCAAGATTTGAAAATATCCCAACCTGTATTCAGTACTGAAACAAAGTCAAATGAATCCTCAACCTCGGATTCTTGCCATGGGATTCCTTTGTAATCCCCTTTACTAGTATGAGTAAAGAGAGTACTTGGCTCAAATTGTGAACGAACAGTCGTATTAACCCACACTGTTCCGTTACTTTGTTGGTCGAGGGGCAAATCAATCCAAGCACGAACGGTGAAATTAAAACCGATAGGAATATCACTTACCTCAAAAGAACGAGGAAATTCGATGTCCTCTTCATAGATGGCTATGAAAGGGGGGATAAACGACATTTCCGTTGAATGCGATGATTGCAATTGAACTAACAAACCGTCTGCAGTATTCCCTTCATTTCGTAATGTCATAGCTATTGAAAGCCTTCCTTGGCTATCGACTTCTTCTACAATATCAGTGAATACCCATTTGATAACAGGCGCTATTTTAACGGGAATTCTAGCAATTCCAATAAGTGTATCAGAGTTGAGCAATCGTATTTCCACAACGACATCATCCAATTCAAAAGCATAAGCAGATGAATTTGCAGTAATGTTAAGCAAAGTGAGTTCGATAATTTCATTTGGATTAATTTCAGTTGTTGAGAGAAGAAGTTCTGCTTCAACAAACTCTGGTACTTCTGTGAGCGTGAATTCGTAACTATCGACGGCATTTCCTAAATTTTCTATGGCTATTCGAGCATCACACGATTCATTTGGTAGCAAATAATTGCAGGAGTCTGAAAGCAATTGAACAGAACCACTTCGCTGCCAATCAATAGATGCACCAACATCAATTGTTCTCATTCTGGAAAGAGCACCATTGGCAAATACACGTAATCGAATATCTATTTCACCTGAATATTCCAATGGTGCCAGAAATCCAATTTCTATGGTTCGAGAATCATTTGGGTCGATCATATTGCTTTCTAATCCACCGAAAAGGGCCATCGTCCATCCATCATATGTTATCCTATCATCGATGGGTATTCCTTCGATTGGGTCGCCATCATCTGATATGACTTCCAGCGAAATATTGACCGAATTCGGGGCATTACCATTGTTTCGTATTGTGATTGGAATACGGTTATTTCCTCCGGGTTCGAGTAAAATATCGTCGCCACTTGAATCAATGGTGACATTGTGAAAATCATCCATTAAGAGATCAAAAGACCATTGTGATATGGCGCCATCAATGCCTGATACGGCTTTCATTTGGAATCGAGGTCCGGTATTTGAAAGTGGGGCACCATCAACTATTGGTGGGACATCAATCCACAGAAATACATAGGTCAGTGAATCTGGTTGGAGTGTTTCATATGCGTTTTCCCCTCCGGTGGAATCCATTGTCCATCCCCAATTCCATCCAGTTTGGGAATACAAGTTGAACGTAATATCATCGGCTAATGTGGCATTATTCGTTATGTTCATCGCTACCGAAGTTCTAATTCCTGGGGTGACAATAAACGTAGAGATTCCAGTTACGCCGAAGTTAAGATTAGAGTAAGGTGCTACAGTTGCTTGAAAAGTTTCAAGTTGGTACCAACCTAGGTCATTTTGAGAAGTGAAGTTCAATGAAAAGTTATACACGCCAAATGGCGTACTCGTTTCAGTGGTCAGATTGAATTTAACTTGGCGCAGATATCCACTTTCGACAAATTTAGTATGTGGTAAACCCGTTGCGTTTAATCCACTAACCTCGGATTCAAGTTGAAATGAATAGGTATTATCGTCTTCTCCAGTGTTGTGGAGAGTAAACAATACCTCAACCAATTCATCTTGGTGAAGTGTAATCTGATTGAGTCCAATAACATCGAGTTCACTACTTCGAGCAAGTGGAGGCGAGGAATCTGCTCCTGCCACAGCAACAGAAGCAGTAGAATGCAGCAAGATGACCATCATAATGAACACTCTGCGCATAACCCCTCCATATCGTCAAGCACTTCAACATCACTCAATGAATGCATCGCAGAGATTAGCAGTATTCATGAAGCAGATGAATCTCGGAATGTCATGGCACCCCTATGGCCCTTTGGAAAAAAGAAGCAACCGCAAATGCTCGATGAACCTGAGCCACAACCAATTGTATACCGTAAAGATGCGGATCCAGGACAAGAAGCATTGGCCGATAATTCGCATCGCGAATCAGCAGATTACATGGCGGCAGTCAGTCTTTTTGGCAACGGAGATACAACTGTTAAACGTGCAGAAGAACAATCTCAATTTTATGAAGGAATCGTAGATTCAGCAACAAAGCCTGCTGCGGCAAAAGAGTTCATATGGATTCACCATACTGATGGCTATCATTACAAGAAATTTGCCAATGGGCAATTTGACTCTGTTGCACACCGCAAAAACCCAGATGGCACATATGCTCCGTACCAATCTTAAACAGGATCTGGAAGGACTGATTGCAAAGCAGCGATGTCAAATTCGGCCCCATTCAAAGGCACTCGCAATTCATATTGTGCACTCACCGCAGGGTCCATCTCTCCAAAGCATCCAACATGAACATCATTGATGATGACTTTAGCGCAACGCCCTGCAAGCCAAGGCCCCATAGTTCCCTTCAATGGTTCAATTGCGTATTCAGCCGCCCCAATATCTCTCAAAAGTGCTTGAATTCTACCTCTGATTGCTGCAAAACCACCACCTTGTTCAGCAATGAGGAACGCAAAACGCTCACCATTCTGATGGTCTCTAATCACTGTTCCCAATTCATAGACTGCTTGAGGCAAATCATGATGCCGATTGGATGCCATGAGTCGAAAGAGCCCAGGGAGGAGGTATTGACGAAGCAATGTATGGTCAATCGTTATCGGATTAGTGATGCGAGTGACTTCCCCCATAGGTGGCCACCTCATTGCTTCAAATTGGTCAAAGTCGTTCGACAATGTAAGGGATTGAATCTGCATTAATCCAAGCCCCTGGAGTGATTCTCGAAGTCGTCGTCGAATCTGATTATCTGGCCGTGGAACTGCGGTAAGTGGTGCTTTAGGGACATCAGTTCCCAAGTCCTCATATCCATGCCCAATAGCAACTTCTTCAACTAAATCAATTGGGTGAAGAATATCAAACCTCCACCGAGGCATTGCAAATGTGAGAATTGAATCACCTTCAACTACATCAGACATTTTAGTTACTGTTGTTGAGGTGTATTCCGTAGCAGCCATTCGACCCAAAAACTCTCCACCCATTCGATTGATGGAGGAACTGATTTCATCATCGGTTAGGCTACGACCTAATAGTCCATCGAGAAGGCGTTGTGTGATCTGGTGTTCAATTGGACTCGATTTAGGGAGATGTTCCACTTTCCCATCACAACCAGTGACTTCGACCGATTCAATTTCTCCCCCTCTCTCAGCCAACTGAAGGGCGATAAGCATGAGGCTTGATTCACAAGCACGCCGGTCCCATCCTGTGACATCGATAAAGAAATCAGTTGTTGAATGACTTACGGTCGTATGGTTGCCGTTGATGATTGGTGGGAATGAAAGAACTTCATTTTTGGAATCGAAAATAATTGGATATGATGGCATTCCCTCAAGCAGGTGTGCATAGTCTATTCCTTTGGGATGAGTTGACAATATCTCATCTAGTGTCATTTTTTCAGTCATAGCCAAGGGGCAAAAACTGGTTGAACTTGGCACAGCTTGAACATGGAATGGTGGGGCGATTTTAGCAAGGTCATGTACGCCAATGGATGCTCTCCTCCGGCCACGCCCTAAAGCGAAATGCAATTTCTCTTGGTGTTCCATTAGTGCCTTGATGAATTCGTCTTTTTCTCCATCACTTGCTCCAGTCTCAACATTTCGGACAACTGCGCCTAATACGATTGGGCGTATATTTTTCAATGCTGAATCCACTACCATTTCGATTGAACCTTTTTTCACATCTAAACTAGGTTCACTCTTGGCACCATGCAAAAAGGGGCGAATCGCTTTAGCTAGCGTTTCTCCTGACAAAAGGTCAGGACGATCGGGGAAAATTTCGATGTCAAGTGTGCTATCATCACATGTATCGATGTCAGTTCCTAGAAGGGGCAATTGAGATGCCATTTGTTCAACATCATGCTGCAATCCATGGCGGGCCAGAAGTTGGCTCAATAATTTTTGTTCAATGGAAATTGTTGGCATTATTTCACCTCAGCGTGCGAACCAGTGTGGCAATGGGCGGTCATACCCAACGAGACGTAATCCACTGATGGAAGCGGTTTCATAGTCAAGTGCCCGCAAATGTTGGCGCTTGAGATGTTCAATTGAATCTAAACCAAGTCTTCTAAGAATTGCCGTCAATTCATTTGAAACACTGTGGAGCCAGTGTGCTAAATCCTGTGCGTCTTGCATTGGAACTTCACAACAAATGAGGTCTATGCCTGAAGCTCGTAAGATTGCTAAATCCTGCCCACTAGCTGAGAGGCCAAGAAGCATCCCAGTTTGTGTCGCAGTGTCCGATAAATGCGACTTTGTTGAACGACCAATCATCGGGAGTGCAGCAGCCTCAGCGATACCAGACCCGTCTTCAATACGGCTGATTGCTAAATCGACATTATGGTGTGATGAGCGAACATGTAGTGATTCAACCCGAGATATAGAATTGAGAAATGAAATCGGCTTTTCCATTCCAAGTAGTGTTCGAGTGGCAACTATAAATCCATCAATTTCTTCCGAATTCATTGCGGGTAGGTCATCGAGGTCAACAACCATTCCGCTGCTGTTTTCTAAAAGTTCAGGGGCATCTGCTAAATTGGATGTGTCGATAAGTGAAAAATCAACAAGGCGGGGTTGCTCTCGGGTGATAAACGGTTGTTTTGCCAATACTTGTATGGCAATGTGGTCCATTTCTTTAGTAGGTTGAAGAAATTCACCACTCGAGATGATAGGAAGAAGAGGTATAGGGAATGCGATTGGATTATTGGCATCATCATTTTCAGGGACCAAAACGGCAGTATCGCAACTTTGGTAAGGTGCAATATGATGCAAATCTCCGGCAACCAAACCAATACTCGACAAATCCGACGAAGAAACTGGAATTTCAGTTGCCTCAACACGGAGACATTCTGAAGGCACTAGACACGCAGCATCCTTTGGGATTTCCATTCCTTCGTTATCGAGTTGAGAATTAATAGACTTCACTTCAGCAGCAGTGAGAAGTCTTTGTTCTACGCCAGATGGCAACCGACTTGGATATCGTCCATTGATGATAATTTTTCCACCTACCATGCCAGCGCCGGGGTCTAATCCAACGTCGCCATGGACCACAATAATCCCATCTTTCATCCCGCCGCCAACGCGTTCACCAACTGAGCCACGAATCAGTAGAAGGCCGCCATTCATCATTGCACCAGCATCATTACCAGCGCCATCCATGATACTAATTTTACCGCTACGCATTGCATAGCCGGCGAAATTCCCAGCGATTTGTTCACACACAATTGTGTTACCACGATTACCAGCCCCGAGGAAAGAACCTACATCGCCTTGAATTGTGAAGTTTCCACCACCACCAAAAGCAGCGACCCATGAGCCAAGAAGTCCAAGGGCACGCATTCTTGAGCCAGCAGGCAGGTTAGGGCAAAGTCCAAGTTCACCGTTTTTAGGAACAGGGTCGCCCGCACTTGTCCAGCCAATACGAAGAATTGCATCCTGTTTGGCGGCTTCAATCAATCTCGGGCCGAGTTTCTTGTTGATATTGAAAGAGCGTTCAACAACCTCTCGAGGTTCGGCCATGATGCTCGGCTGTTGCTTCATATCCAAATAGCCTCCCGTGTCAAATGTAGAATTCTTGGGGTTTCTCTTGAGAGTTAAAATCGCCATAATTTTTTTTTAACTGCAACGATGTGTTAATAGAGGGTCTTCAAAGGCAGGTATATTGAGAACCATGACAATCAAGGTGGCGATTAACGGATACGGTACAATCGGAAAGCGAGTTGCAGATGCAGTAGACGCCCAAGACGATATGGAAATTGTTGGAGTTACCAAAACACGCCCAGCGTTTGGTTGTGATTTGGCTGTTCGTAAAGGCTACCCACTTTACTGCACATTTGATGACGCTGAACGAATTGCTTCCTTTGCAGATGCGGGATACACCTGTCATGGTGGATTGGCAGACTTACTTAAAATTGCAGATGTTGTCGTCGACTGTTCACCTGGAAAAGTTGGTGCTGCAAACAAGGAAACATATGAGCAAGCAGGAATAAAATGGATTTTTCAAGGTGGAGAGAAGCATGCTATGACCGGTATGTCCTATACTTCGTCGGCAAATCACAAGGAAAATTTGAATGTTCAAGGAACTCGCGTAGTGTCATGTAATACAACAGGACTTTCCCGAACATTGGTACCTTTGTACGAGCACTGCGGTGACCTCAAAGTAGAGTGTACAATGATTCGCAGAGCAGCAGATCCTGGAGACTCAAGCAAAGGTCCGATCAACGCCATCAAGCCTGTTCTCAAAGTACCATCTCACCATGGCCCTGATGTCATGACTGTCAAGCCAGAAATTCAAATCAACTCAATGGCAGTTGCAGTTCCAACGACGATTATGCATGTTCATGTCATCACTGCGACTTTGCCAGAGGGCCATGGTTTGACGACTGAATCAATTATCGAGATGTGGTCAAACAATCCTCGTTTGGTCTTAATGAGTGGTGCAGAAACAGGAATTACCACCACAGCGGAAGTGATGGAATTCGCACGTGACATAGGTCGAAAATGGGGTGATTTACATGAGATTTTCATTTGGAAAGATGGTGTCAAACTCGAGGGTAATACTTTGTATTATTTTCAAGCGATTCACCAAGAATCCGATGTCATTCCTGAGAATGTAGATGCCATACGTGCCTTAATGGGAATTGAAGAGGATTGGATGGCCTCGGTAAACAAAACTGATGCTGCTATTTCCAAGTACAATAATCTTTGATTTGTGTGCCCCATAGGGGCACATCCAAGGGGCGTTTTGAAAAGGGTACGAGATTACGACAAACCATGCAAGACATAAGAAGCCCGGTTTTGATGCTCTTCTTGCTACTTTTGACTTCACTTAGTCCAGTTCTCCAGTCTGACCCAATTGCAGATTATGATTCACAACTTGATGAACCGAACAAGACTTCTCAATCAGAACGTCTTGAACTTGCATCCAGTCTTTGGAATATAGCGGAACCTATTCCCATGGTTGATGTTGAATTACGTCCCTCTAGTGGAATTATTAGACTTCAATCGGGCGAATTTGACCCACTGGTATCTGATGGGCCAATGTTGGATTCATTTTTCACGGACCTCAATGACCCGACTCAAACCGCTCTTGCAATGCTCCAATTACATCAGCATGATGGAATAATTCTTGAACAATTGATGAAGGATTATTCTATTACTCCTTTGGATTATATTGCCGATGAAGGTTGGCTTGTTCGCCTACCAGCGCCACCTCTTGTAACTCTTGAATCGTTGCAAAGTGATGAGCGAATTCGTTGGGCTGGTGTTCAACACCCTGGGTGGCGAGTGCATTCCTCGCTTCTTCAACCTTCATCCGTGACCCATTTGGCACTTGTTCCTTCATCGGACCTTGCTGCCGGAGGTTTTGACACTCTCAGTCTTGATTTAGTTAAAATGGGTGCAAATGAGGCATGGTGTGGTGTTGGTTTATGTGAAGTTCACTTTGACACTCAATTTCAATCACTTCTCCTCAACAATATCATGCGTGATGGTCGAATTATTTGGACTGAACCAACGACGGGCCTGATTTTACACAATGCAGTTGCCGGTGCAATTGTTGGGGTGAACGACGTCGCTGCAAATGCATCCTTTACTCTTGACGGTTCGGGTGAAACAATAGCCGTAACAGATACAGGTTTAGACCAAGACCATCCCGATATTGTAGGTCGTGTTGCAGGCGTTTACACACAATTCGGACTTGACCCCTCGCCTTCCGATACTAACACTGGGCATGGAACACACGTGGTGCTTTCAGCTCTTGGCGATGGTTCTGGCGATTCAGCGGCACGAGGCGTTGCTCCAAATGCCAATCTAGTAATGTATGCTCTTGAGCATGACCCAACCGGAGTATTTGGGCGTCTGGGTTCAATTTATGATTTACTCAATGATGCAGAACAGAAAACTGCACGTATAGCAATCAATGCTTGGGGTTCGAATGGCAATTTTGGACATTATACTGCTGATTCACGCTCAGTTGATTTGCTTGTTAGTGACAAAAATACTGTATTACCTTTGTTTTCTGTTGGCGACCGAGGAAGTCAAGGTTCATCACAAGTTTCAGCTCCCGCCACTGCCAAAAATGTACTCGCGGTTGGTACAACTCACACCGGTGTATTAGCCGGTAGTGTTTCCAATACTTCGAGCCAAGGGCCAAGCCTTGATGGTAGAATCAAGCCTGACATTGTAGCACCTGGAATGGACATTTGCTCAGGACTTGCTGAAGAAGCAAAATCTCCGGCTGGATTTGGATGTGGCACTGGTACACATTCAGATGGAAGTAGCCTTTACATGTCGCTATCTGGTTCATCTCATGCTACTGGGATTGCTGGTGGTGCAACGGCACTTGTTCGTGAATTCTTGCGTGAAGAAATGGCAATAAACTCACCTTCTGCGGCTTTGATCAAAGCAGTTGTCATCAATGGAGCAACTGATTTAGGAACACCAGACATCCCGAATTCTCTCGAAGGATGGGGTCAAATTAACCTAGAAAGAACAGTTTTGCCAATGAATGGTGCAACGCCCCTAAACACATTCATCGATCACAATAAACAATTGAATGCAGGTTTTGGATTACTCTATGCATTTACCCTTGACCCTAGCCATGGGATTGATATGACGCTAACATGGTCGGATGAGGAAGGAAGTGCAAACGCAGGTCAATCTAATTCCCGCTTAGTGAATGACCTGGACTTGATTCTTGTTGACCCTTCAGGAAACGAATGGCTTGGCAATGATTTCATTTCAGGCTTTTCTACAACCGGAGGCGTTGCTGATTCCATCAACAATGTTGAGCGTATCAAAGTCGCACCCGGAGTTCTTACAGCGTCCGGGCAATGGCAGGTCAAAGTGGTTCATAGGGGCGGCACGACACAAACTTTCGGACTTGTACTAGTTGCTGATGCCACAGCAAACCCACAATCTGATTTAGCAACCTATAATGGAAGCCTCGTCCCTTCATCTCAAGAACCTCTAAAAAATGATTTGATTACCTTGCAGTTAGGCTGGATTAATCAAGGCACATTGTCCTCTGGTACCTTCCATGTGACTCTTGAAGACCTTACCACGAACCAAACATTGTTTGATGCTGACAGGCCAGGACTTGGGCCTGGAGTCATTGATTCATTCTTGCTCCAGCATCAATTTACTTCAACGGGTACTCATTCAATGCGGCTGAGTATCGACACTCTCAATCAAGTTTCTGAGATGAACGACGGTGTCAATGGTGTGAACAATAACATTTGGACCCAAGACATAGAGGTCACAGCCTTAGGTGTAAGAGTTGTTGCTTTAGATGACTCGGGCAACGTTCCAACGACGCCCGAAGAACGAGCAGCTTCAGCAATAAAGGTCTTTGATGTACTCAATGACACAGGTATAGATATTCCAATCCACATTCTTCATGAAGGTACTGGGCAACAAACAGTTACTCTTTCGGTGACTAATGTACAAATGCCGCAACCAGGGAGACCCGATTTCTTACTCGCTCCTGAGGATTATTGGACCAAGTCAGTTTCTGAGATTGGCCCATACGTCGTAGAGGGACTAGGCGAGGCGGGAGATTTTCAGATGCTCACGGTCCATCTGGAAAATGAATACGCAGACTTGACTGATTCATCTGCACCTCGTTATGCTCGAGCAGGAACTTTTGTTGTTGATATTATTGCTCGATATCAGGCACAGCCTACAGTATCTCATACACAAAGGGTCACTATCACCGTTCCAGAAGTGAATGCAGTAAACATCGGTGCAGCAGGAATTAGCGGTTTATCCGCATCTCCTGGCGACTCAACAGGTTTCGTTATCTCTGTAATGAATATAGGTAATACTCCGGGTAACTATGTTGTATCTTGCACCTCGGAAAATCGATGGCAAGTAATGCTTGGCACTTCGAATTCCTCTACACTTGAATTTGAACCATTGAACATCAAAGAATCTCTTCCAATGTACATCCGAATCTTTGTTCCACCAGTATCAAATGGTATGCCAGCATCTGGTTCGACCGACACTGTAACCTGTTGGGTAAATTCCCATAATGATGCTGAAATGAATTTCACTCAATCCGTTGATGTATTGGTACTTCCACAGGAATCATTTGAGGGTGATTTATATGATGACCTCGGAGCAATTGGCCCTTCAGCAATCACCCGCAATGTAATGGTTGATACCGGTGAACAAGTTTCACTCAATTTAACTATTGAAAACACCGGTAACACTGCTATCGATTTGGATGTTAGTATACAACCTTCTAACCCTCTTTGGCCGATTCAAGTCATGTATCAAGAACAACTTGACAGCCGACAAATTTCCCTTTCTCTTGCTGGCGGCGAAGTTACTACAGTCAATTTTATCTTGGGAGTTCCACCAGTTGCTGAGGAAGGTGAGACGAATAATTTCGTTATTCGGACTGAACTTGATGCACAACATTTTGTTTCAAATACAACAATATTGAAGGTGAGAGACGATCTTTCAATGGAATTAATAGGCCCTGAAACTGGAGTTATTGAGACAGTTATTTCCTCGGACTTTTCATTTGGAGAATTTAATATTACAAATACAGGTAATGCTCCGCTGACGCTTAATTGGAGCAATGGACTTGCACCCGATGGATGGACAATCGGTTTTGCCAACCCGAGTACCTATATTGAGCCAAGAGAGGAGCGAACTGTTCGTCTAGGATTCATTCCCCCACCTAATGAACCTGCAACCTCTAAGGCATTCGAATTAGTAGTTACTGTATCGGGATATAACGATGGGCGTTTGATTCAAAATTCAGTGACTGTTGAGGTCTCGGTTCTAGCCTCATCGTTTGCAAATATAACGGTTGAAGATGCCAGTATTACGCCGTTTATTCTTGTTTCCCGAGAAGAAACAGTAAGCCAAAAAATTGTCATTCGAAATGATGGTAATATCCCATTAACGGGGGATGTTCTTAGTAGTGTATTGAATGCTGACGGAAATGTATCGGGTGCTTGGTCAGTTTCTTGCACCCCGAACAGTGTCGAATCAATTGCAATTGGCGAGGAAATCGTTCTTCTTGTAGAACTTACACCGAGTGAAAACGCACAAAAAGGAAAAGTCACGACTACTATTACTTTGAATTCTGGTGAGTCCGTTTACGGAACATTATCCATCGAATCATCGGTAGATTCTGCGGCTGGTACAAAGGGATTGTTCAGTACCCTACCACTGTATCTTTCATTGCCATTGGTATTTGTTGTTATCTTTGGTGTTATTGTGCTTTCCCTGCGTATGAAAAAGAGTGGCGAATTGACAGATTCTGGAGAGGAACTCGTGGCACCCGATGCCTTTGTGAATCCAGATCACCTTGGTACTCGAAGAGATGATGCGCTGGATATTGGGCATGCTGCTGATGAAATCGCGAGTGGTGAAGTATCGTCTGACGAGATAGCAGCGGCTCTTGCTCAATCGTTGCAAATGCCGTTGCTAACTGCTCCCGCAACTGTTCCTTCAGGACTTCCACCGGGTGGAGCATCTAGAAAACCACTACCAATTCCGCAAGGGTTACCTCCTGCAGGAATGCCGCCGAAGGCCCTACCAACACTCCCAGTTTCACAACCTATGCCAGCACTCCCAGTTCCGCAACCTATGCCTATGCCTGAGCCAGTAACCAACCTCGGCCCTCCCCTACCAGCATCTGGATTACCCGATGGCTGGACAATGGAACAATGGCAGCATTATGGCCAACAATGGCTCGACCGGCAGTAACCTTACGAGGCGTATCTCTAATATGATGCACCACTAGGGCGTGTTATGAGCAGTATTGTATTGTTTGGCCCACCTGGTGCTGGAAAAGGCACTCAAGCAGAACGAATCATGGTAGAAACAGGGCTACCTCAAGTTTCTACAGGGGACATGTTACGTGCTGCTGTCAAAGCAGGAACAGAAACTGGCATGGTGGCGAAGGGCTACATGGAATCTGGACAATTAGTCCCAGATACTGTAATCATTGATTTGATCAAGGACCGTATCCAAAAGCCCGATGCAAATAATGGCGTTATGTTTGATGGCTTCCCTAGAACAATTCCACAGGCTGTAGCCTTAGCTGAAATCACCTCGGTCACTCATGTTATTGCCATTGAAGTTCCCGATGAGAGAATCGTCGAGCGAATCTGTGGCCGATACTCATGTGGAGGTTGCGGTAGTGTTTATCACGATACATTCAATCCAGTTGCAAGCGAAGGATGCAGTTGCGGTAACTGGCAAGAGAAAAGGCGGGCTGACGATAACGAAACAACAGTCAATTCACGTCTTGGTGCCTACCATGAACAAACCTCTCCATTAGCAGAATGGTACCGTTCTAAGGGTATCTTCCATGCAGTAAATGGTGACAGAGCAATAGATGAAATCACAGGAGACATTCTCCTAGCATTAAAAAAATGAGGTGAGGGTTTGAGTTCTCGAAATAAACGTCGTATTGGGGGTAAAATCGACCGACGTGAAATTGCCCGTTCAAGCCAGATGCGACTAATCAATATACTCGAAAACCCTTCACAATTCGATGAAAAGATAGTTCGTTCTAGTGCGCAACATTTAGTCAAAATATCTCAACGCCATCGCCTTCCAATTCCATCGAAGGCCCGACATTTATTTTGTCGCCGTTGTCTTGTACCGTATAGATATGGCAAAAATGTTCGTATCCGTATATTAGCGGGTCAACGTGTTGTCACTTGCTTAGAGTGTTCGAGTATTCGAAGATACGGTGGCGGCCCTAAACATCACCGCCGGTAGAATTTATGAAGTTCCTAGATTGAACAACGGTCACCTACATGAACAAGTGCTGGCTCGGGTGGTTGAGAATCATGGTTAAAGACATTCCAGAATCTATTCGTCGAGAGGCTATGTCCCGCGAATTTCAAGTAAGTATCCGTGTGGGGAAATCTGGAATAACAGAAACTCTAATTTCTGAAATCGATGCTCAATTGCAAAAGCGAAGTATAGTAAAAATCAAAATAAATCGAGGCGTATTTGAAAGAAAGGATATCACAAATGTTTGGTCTCACTTGGCCGAACAGACGAATTCTATTCTTGTTCTGGCTCGTGGCAATGTTGGCGTTCTTTGGCGCTAATCAAGAAATTATTAGGAAATAGTCAAATGATGACTTTTGATAGCAAGCCCATGAGGGGTAGGGCATTGTTTACTCTTCATCGGCGTCAAAGGTCACAATATGTGGCTCTAGGCCTCCTTATGTTTGCAGGGTCAATGATTTTTGCAACCAATACCCTAGCTGAAGGTGGAGGGACTGATGTTCACCTTGAATTGCATTTAATTGAAGGGAAGGGGTCCCAGGCAGTTTTGGTTGGATTAGCAATTTTGCTCGGTGTTTATGCATTGATTATCACCGAAGTTGTCCACAGGACACTTGCTGCTTCACTAGGTGGTCTTCTCGCTGTTTTGGCACTGAATTACTACACAGTTGAACCAACCCTTAGTCTCAAAGCAGTAACGACGATGATAGATTGGGAGACAATCGGCTTACTCTTAGGAATGATGGTTATGGTTGGGATAATATCCCATACAGGTGTCTTTGAATGGTTTGCTGTTCAGGCATACAAAAGAAGCGGGGGTTCGGTATGGACACTTGTAGTAATTTTATGCAGTGTTACTGCAGTTCTTTCCGCTTTTTTGGATAATGTTACTACGATGTTATTGCTGACGCCAGTGACGATTCAATTAGCAAAGGTATTGGATTTGAAACCGATTCCGATTCTCATTTCTGAAGTTCTATTCTCGAATCTTGGTGGAGCAGCAACCATGATTGGAGACCCACCAAACATCATGATCGGTTCTGCCTTATCACCGGGTGCAATTGCTTCGGCTAAAGGTGGTGCTTATGCACATTTAGCAGAAAGTGGTGTAACCTTCAACGATTTCATTTTTGAAATGGCCCCAGGTATACTAATGACGATTGTCCCATCCTTTATGTTCATAAAATGGATGTACTCTGAGGAATTTTCAGGCGAAAGGATTCGTGATGTGAACGAACTTGAGTCAAAATACGGAATAAAAGACATGGGCATGCTCAAAGTCAGTGGTACAATTTTAATCTTGGTCATATTGAATTTCTTCCTTCACCCAATCACCCATATTGCGGTTTCTTGGATCGCTTTAGTCGGTGCATTACTGATGTTGTTGGCGACCGACAGGCATGAGTTAGAAGAGCCTTTGGAAAAGGTTGAATGGGCAACACTGTTGTTCTTTGCTGGTCTGTTTGTGTTGGTACATTCATTGCAATACCTCGGCGTTATCGAATACATAGGGACATATGTAGAATCGGCAATCTCTTACTTTGGTTCTGCGGACGGAGATGGGGCTGTAATACGGCTTGCTGCTGCAATTCTCATCGTCCTGTGGGTTTCAGCAATTGCTTCAGCATTCATTGACAATATTCCATATACTGCAACCATGATTCCTATCATTTTACAAATTTCTGAAAATCTGTCGATCGAATTAGGCCCACTTATTTGGGCTCTGGCTTTTGGTGCATGTTTGGGTGGAAATGGAACTCTGATTGGTGCCTCTGCCAACGTTGTTACTGCAGGTATGTCAGAAGAGGCGGGTTATCCAATCTCCTTCAATGAGTTTTTCAAGGCAGGATTCCCAGTGATGCTCATATCAACGGCAATTGTTTCACTTTACATGATGCTAGTCTATGTGGTTGGTGCTGATGATGGCGGTTTGGTTTGGAAAATAGTTCTCATGGGGATTACCCTCTTTGGAATAATTTTCCAAGCAGCACGGGGTCGTGCCAAGGGAAAGAATTTTGCTGAATCGCTTGTTGATGATGACAGCGAGGAATTGAAGGAAATTGTCGAAATACTCGTTGAAAAGATGACCGCTCGATCACCAATATCCAGCGACAGTGAGGAATGATTCGATTCATCTGTCCGTTGAATTGAAGTGTTGAATGCCCATGGTGTACTTAGAGGGAGTCATATGTTTGAATGCAAAATATGTGGATTGCTCTCGCTTGGAGGTTCTGCATGCCCAGCCTGTGGAAGCCTACTTCTCGTTGATTTGACTGTGGAAGATGGCGATACCACGATGCTGCCAAGTGAAGTTCCAGGGCTCGATGAGGCTGTTGCTTCATGGTACGAACTCGAAGGGATTGAAGCGCCTGATGAGTCCGAAGATGAAACGCCAACCCCTCCCAGTGAATCTTTACCCTTTGGTTTCTCAGGGGAGTCGAACACACATATTTCCCGCCTCCCCTTTGGTGTGGGAAGTTATGCAGGGGGAATGCCATTTGATGAAACTGAAGATGCCTTGCCACTCATTAGTGAACATTCGCTTCCAATTGAATCAAGGGGTTCGCAAGTAGCACTAGAACCGGCCGAAGTAGTTCAAACAGTACCGGACGTAAAACTGCAATCGATTCCGGCACAACTCACTATCGAACCCCCAGTAGTTGAAGAAGCACCAGTTATGGTTACTCTTCCAGAAGTTGTTGTTGAACCTCAACCAGTACCAACAATCGTAGAACCTGAACCCATGAGGGTATCTGCAGTCGAGGTTGTACCAATTACTGCGGTTGTTGAACCAGAGGAGACAAATTCATCATTTGAAGAGGCTCCCGAAATGTGGCGGATTGATGCCTCACCCGTTGATATGAACCAAATTTATGCGATGGAAGACCAAGTGGTCGAAGTTGTCCATGATACTGAACAACATAATGAACAATATATCCACACCACAAGCAGTGATGATTTGCATCCTGATTCTGGAGTTATTTCACTTGACCTTCATCCTGCAAAGGCAATGGGAGTACAGTTGGATGGCCTTCCTGAATTAGAAGATACATTGGCCGAGGGATTCTATGCCATCGGACAAGAGTCTTGGGCCCAGGCTGCGATAGCCTTCCAAAAAATGGCAGCTAAAATGCCTGGTGATTCCGCAGTGTTCAACAATTATGGCCTGGCTCTGCTTCAACGTGCTTTAGTAATGGCAAAGAGTTCAGATCTTGAAATGCAGCAACTTGCTTCTACACAATTCGAATCGTCCATTCTCGCTCTCCGAGAGGCGGCAAAAACCGCCCCGACCAACCCAACAATATTGCTAAACTTATCTCATGCATTACTTGTAAGTGGGCGTGCAGAGAAGGCCCTAACACTTCTCAATATGTTTGAGAAAAGCCATTCAAAGACATCTGAAAGTGGAAATTTAGAGGCTGCATCTTTAGTCAGTCTTGGAGAAAGTGGGCAGGCTCTGAAGGTACTCAATCTTGTCCCTCAGGATGAAACAATCCGGTCAAACCTGTCAAAATTGACATATTGACTGTTGAGATTTCGGAGTTTTTTGGGGTTGAAATCCACCTCATTTTAAGAGAAAATCGGCTAAAAATTATTACCTAATTTTAGCATGAGATTAAGAAAAATTTTGAGTGTTAGAATGGAGAGCAATGACGCCTTTCTCCAGCAATATTTCGAACAGATTTTCCTAGGCCCGAACCGATTCGTTGATATAGAGGTGGTAAGTCGGGGGGATGCTTAAGCACCCTAGCATGCCATGTGCCGGGGGAAGGGCAGAGGAGAACCGTCCCTGAGGAGGCGGTTTTCTGTGGAAGCCGAATTGGCATGAATTAGATACCGAAGGGTTACTCATATGGTGTGTGATAACATACATGTGATGCTACAACCCAACTGGGGGATCGCTCGGCTCGAGTGCCGAAGAAGGTCGTGACAAGCTGCGATAAGCTGCGGGGAGGTGCATGTATACCATGGATCCGCAGAT
>Ga0066849_10000180_pt1 | contig 23846 bp, 22 predicted proteins | sample ETNtaG_9_FD_65492 | JGI IMG/M metagenome (GOLD analysis project Ga0066849, IMG submission 65492) | Marine microbial and viral communities from oxygen minimum zone, Eastern Pacific Ocean - ETNP201406SV69 | ecosystem: Environmental > Aquatic > Marine > Oceanic | place: Pacific Ocean: Eastern... | reverse complement strand
ACAAGATTGTGATTCAAGACGTTGAAACGCATCTCACCTAGTGGTATGCTAGTTTCCAATCGGCGAAGTTCTGCTTTCATCTCTACTCTTCTAGTAGGACGTCTGCGCTTTGATGCTGCTTGCTCTCGAATAATGTCCATAATTGATTCAAGTTCATTGTCACCCATCTTCAAGCCGAGTTTTGTTGCGACATCATTCGCACTCATCTTCTTGATAGTATCCATATTGGCGTCGTCCGCCAACTTATGTGCCAACTCTTCTTTGACACCTAATTCCATTAGTCGTTTCTTAGTTGATGATTTGACCGCCACGTCGAGTCCCCCGCATCCCTAAAAGCAGTGGACTGAGTCCAATTCAGTGGAGTGTCTCAAGGTTTTCCAAACCCGAGACCAACAGAGTGAAATCTGTCTATCCACTTATCTTGAACTACATACCCAAGGCCGATTAGAGATTACTCCGGTCATGGGTACCCTTCAAAAACCTACCGCAAGGCATACGCTGACCTCGATGACCGGTCTGTCAGTGTTTGGAGCAGGGTTCTCCAAATATCTCTTCTACTAACTTCGCCATAAAGGTATTCACTAAACTCACAAGCACCCTTGAAAAATGATGCACCCTCCGAGAATTGTGTCCGACCCAACTCATCGTGAAGTCGAATCGCAAAATGATAAGCCACTTGAAATGAATTGGATAAACAGTAAAGGTGAAGAAATATATTTGTTAGTCCCAAAAACTGTTTACCCTCCACGAGAAGATACTGAATTACTTGACCTATGTATCTCAAAAATTGGAAATGGAAATGGGCGTAAATTATTGGAAATCGGATGTGGCAGCGGGGCCCTTTCTATTTCTGCAGCTAACAATGGTTGGAGGGTTACTGCATGCGATATCAATCCACTCGCCGTTGTAGCAACTAAAGGTAATGCTGAGCGCAATAAAGTCAAACTTGAATTATTTGAGGGCGGATTGGATGAATCTAATTCAAACTCAGACTTCTTACATCATTTTGAAAATGATGGGCCATTCGATCTTATCGTTTGGAATCTACCTTACCTATCGCCCCCTTTGGAGGGAGAACCAAGGTTAGGACCATTGGAAGATGCTGGACTTATTGATAGTGAAGGCAATGAAGGTTGGGGCGAAATACTGCTCAATTTGATTAATCAAAAACCTACTCTATTGAAGAAAGGTGGGGCAATATACTTGCTACATACAAATAATCCCAGAGGAAATCTACTCCAAAGTACCTGGCGCCAATCACTATGGGCAACTAGAATCGTTGGTGAAAACGATTTGGCGGATGGAGAGAGGATTACCTGCTTTTCAGCGTGGAAACCATTTCAGAACAAATCTATAGAATGGCATGATGAATTAGGTTCAACTAACCTCTTCATGATTAATCAAAGTAAAGAAATCGGGGATTCGGTAATTGCGAAAACACAGACTCAAGGCAGAGGACAAAGAGATCGGGAATGGATTACCAAAGAAGGAGATTTTGCAGGTAGTTGGTTACTAGACCCTAAGCTATATGACAACAGAATTGGAGTAATTCAATTATCTGCAGCGTTGTCTGTGATTGACACTTATTGTACAATTACTAACCTCCCACTTGCTTCAAGCCATTGGATTAACTGCGCCGCTATTGGAAGACAAGGCATCAGCATCCATTGGCCTAATGATGTATGGGCAGAAGAAGGCAAAATTGCTGGCTGCCTAATTGAAGGAAGGCAAGTAGGAGAAAAACAAAAGCTCGTGCTAGGAATTGGTGTCAACCTACAATCAGAATATGAACAGAACTTCCCTATTTGTGGCTTAAGAGAGATTGTTGACAAAGATATTTCTTTGGAAGAATTCGCTGAATTACTAAATTGCTCAATCTCATCTCTGTTTGAACTACATGCCTTAGCACCTAAAATTAATCCACATTTCAATTCCATCTGGCAACTAATGTCTAAACACCTATCCATAGGGAAAGGACTGATTCAAAATGGAGAAAAAATGACTGTCAATAGCATTAACGAAGAGGGTGAATTGCTGTGCCATGACGGAAAAGAAGTGAAAATTGTCAGAAACAGTTTCACTAGAGAATGGGTATGAGGATATCAAGCAGATTCTACAATTTCTTCGATATCTGCATCTTCAGGCCCCTCCTGCAATTTTCTCCAAACGCCCCATACAAGTAAAAACAAGGCGAACATTGGGGGAAGGAATTGTATGGGAATCTGCCTTTGAGCAGTTACCACTAGTTCCCAGGAACCTTGACCTGAAATCTCCAATGTCACTTCACCACCATTTGAAGCAGGGATTGATGTTGAGAAGGAACCGTCTTCTACGGCCTCAATTGTTGTTACACTTGTCATTTCATTACCCTCATCATCAATTAATCTGATAAATGTAATTTCACATGTTTCGTTAGTATCACAAAGAGGTGTTGCATCAATCACAACATCATCATTCGATCCAAGAAGAGTTAACGTTCTAACTTCATGAGTAGAAGTAGATTCGCCAAAGTCAGTGGGTGGAATGTATAGAGTTGCAAACATGGAAATTGCAAGAGCGCCCACTAAACCAATTGCTCCTACTATTATCGCCAAGTCATGTGGGGCGACCTGAACACTATCTCCGCCACCCGCCATGAAGGCCCGAGAAGAACTTACATCATGAACATCGCCCTTGGACATCAGTCTACAAAAGGATAAAAACAAATTGACTAGAAAAAATGGTTTTGTTACTTTCACACCACTCCAGACAACGATAATGAACGAATGAACATTTATTTTCTTTAATATTGTGCGAATGCATAGTTAATTAGATTGCTGCTGAACGCCCTGAACTCAATGATTAAAGGCGGGTCGCGCTAGCAACCGCGCCTGCGGAGGGCGGTGTATGCAACTGCTGAACAAATCGGAGGAGATTGGTGAAATGGTGGATAGCAAAGAAGTAACAACGTTGACCATGGAAGATTTTGCCAAGTTGTCTAGAGAACGTGCAGATAGTTATCATCGATACCACATCAATGCGAAAGAAACAATGGATCGACAAGCACTTCCCAACAGGTTCCTAGTCAAAGTAGGCAAAATTGGCCTTGCTAAGTTAATTGCCTCAGAGACATTTCATTACTGGGGCAAGTGGGATGTTGTATTCTCTCGACCATGCACTTATGGCGTATTCTCTGGACCAGTAGGTGGATTTTCTCCACGACCTGAAAAGTGCGTTGGGTGCCTCAGATGCACCGTACAGCACCCTGAATTCGTTAAAGTAGAACATAACCCCGCAAGGGCGGCGCTTGGTGATAGTTATCTCAATTCTACAATCATTTCAACCATAGATGAAGAGGCGCGGAAAGGAACAGTACCTGTTCGCGGACAAGGTTACCGTGGCCGTTTCGGCGGCCCTGGGTGGGATGAGATGTTCACAGACATGTCTGAAATCGTACGCCCTAGTAGAGATGGAATACACGGAAGAGAATTGATTAGCACTGCAGTTGATATTGGTTCTAAGCCTATGAGTTTGAAATTTGACGGCGATGGGAACCTTGTCAGTGAAGGGCCAAAGATGATTTCCATCCAAGTACCATTTGTTTTCGATGCCCCCCCAAGCAAAATCCTATCACCTAGATTAGCATCAATATGGATGAAAGCCGCAGAAGAAATCGATACTTTGGTAATGCTACCTGCAAATCTAGTATCATCGAATAATCTTGCAAGCAGATGTGTGGTCCCTATTATTCCTTCAGCAGATGCTGCAAGTGCTAAATCATTCAAATCAGGCACCAGAATGGTAGAATTAGATACTTGGGACTCAGAGTCCTTCACAACTGCTTGTTCAGCTAACCCTGATCTGATTGTAGGTGTGCGCCTTCCATTCGCTCCCGGATGGCAGCAGAAACTAGAAGAAATGATTGAAGCAGAGGTTTCTGTAATCCATTTCATAGCCGACAATCACGGTAAGGGAGATGATGGCAGATTCATCATGGATATGATACTGGAAGCCCATAAAATGCTAATTGCGGCTGGGTTGCGTGACAAAATCACTCTGCTTAACAGTGGTGGAGTAGTTGCAGCCGACCATTTGCCAAAAGCAATAATTTGCGGACTAGATGCTGTTTGTCTAGACCTACCTCTCCTTGTTGCAATGCAAGCTAGACTCAGCGGCGACCTTTCAAGCAGGGACAATTATCGTGCTAAATTGCCTCGGAAATTCAAAGATACCTGGGCCACTCAACGTATCGTTAACCTCTCCTGTTCATGGAGAGATCAGATGCTAGAAATCCTTGGAGCAATGGGGATTCGAGAAGTCCGTAGACTAAGAGGCGAAGTCGGGCGCGCCATGTGGTGTTCTCAACTAGAGAAAGAAGCATTCGCCGACATTGAAGGTTTCACCGGAGGCGATGAATAATGGCAATGAGCAAGGAACACGTAAAGCCGAGTTTGGAACTTATAGACAAAACCACTCATCTAATGCATGACGGAATGGATGCACGTGCATTTGGCGATTTTGAAATCCCTCCAGCCTTGGGTGATGCGCGGTGGACTGATGAGTTGATACTTTCAACTTGGCACATGAGTGCTACTGGGAAGGTCCCTGAACATCTCAACTACAAAACGGGAAATAGTGATGGTGGATTTGACAGACTAGATTTCAAATTCCTACCTGAAACCGAATGGTTGGGCCAAGATGAAGAAATTGATACTAGCATCCCTCTTAATAGAAGAGGTGATGAAAGAGCAAAATTGAGGCCACCTATTCCAATTTATGGCGGAGGGATGTCATACGGTTCAGTATCAGTAAATGTCATGCTAGCTAGAGCACATAATGCCCAAAAATGGAAGACTTACATGTCAACTGGTGAGGGCGGGTACCCTGAACAGTTGTACGATTTCAAAGACCATGTCATCACGCAAGTTGCAACCGGTTACTTTGGAGTTGAAGAGAAATCCATCCAAGCAGCACCAATTGTAGAATTCAAATATGCTCAAGGAGCAAAGCCTGGTCTAGGTGGCCATTTACTAGCCACTAAGGCAGGTGAAGAGGTTGCTAAGATGAGGGGCAGTGTTCCTTTCGTTAGTTTGTTCAGCCCATTCCCATTCCACTCGACCTACTCTGTTGAAGATCACTCAAAACATATTGATTGGATTCAGACAGTGAATCCTGATGCATTGATTTCTGTCAAAGTTTCTACACCTCACGATGTAGACATGGTTGCAGTTGGTTCACATTATGCAGGGGCGCATATCATCCATCTTGATGGAGGATTTGGCGGCACTGGAGCTGCACCAGAAATTGCAAAGAAAAATATCGCTATGCCTATTGAATTAGCAATACCCAAGGTTCACAAATTCCTACTCAAAGAAGGAATCCGTGAGAAAGTTACACTAATTGCAAGTGGTGGCATCAGGACTGCAGATGATATTGCAAAGGCAATTTCCCTGGGTGCTGATGGAGTAGTATTGGGGACTAGCGATTTAGTTGCCATGGGCTGTACTCGGTGCTCTAACTGTGAAGGTGGACCATCTGGAAGAGGTTGCCCTTGGGGGCTTACTACTACGGATATCGAACTTCAAGAATGGATACAGCAAAAATGGGCAGTAAAGAGACTTGACAACTATTACACCGCATTACAATGGCGATTACGTGATATTCTTCGGAAACTTGGATTATCAGATGTCAAAGAATTGGTTGGCAGGACAGATCTTCTTCGCTATCTAGGAGGTGAGTCCTAATGTCAAATCATGACGCACTCCTAAATTCACGCCGGATTATGAATAGCCACCTCCCAAAATTTGAATTGAATGAGGATGATGCTGCCGAAGGCGGTTGTGGTGTTGTCGGGCTAGCTTGTGAAATACCTGTAGCAGGCAAACATTTGTTCAATTCTCTTGAACAAATGCGAAACCGAGGAAATGGAAAAGGTGGAGGAGTTGCCATGGTTGGTTTGGACTGTAAACAGTTTGGAGTAAGCCAAGAAATACTCAAGAATGACTACTTGTATGCAATTGCTTACTTAGATGACTCCATTCGCAAAGAAGTAGAAAAAGAATTCATTCATAGTGAATTTGAAGTAGACCATGTTCATGAAGTTCCTACGATGGAAAACTGGAGTGAACTGCCCAACTTAGATGTCTGCCCACCTAATGTTGTTTGCTATTTCATCAGACCAAAACCTGCTGCCGTCAATAAATTCCTTGAAGCAGGCAACCTCAAAGAATCTGATTTCTCTGATAAAAAGGCAATGTGGGATGAGATGCTATTCCAGAACACTCACAAATTAAATGTTGAATATTATGCTAAAGATCAACGAGCTGACGCTTTCGTCCTAAGCCATGGCCAGAATATGATCATCCTAAAGATTGTAGGTTATGCTGAAGATGTCATTAGATACTATAGACTAGATGACGTGACTGCACACGTATGGATTGGACACCACCGATACCCCACTAGAGGCAGAGTAACTCACCCAGGGGGTGCGCACCCCTTTGGACAAGGAATTGATGTTGCATTAGTACACAATGGCGACTTCTCCAACTATGAATCTGTCAAAGACTATCTTGGGCAACGAGGAATGGAGCCACTGTTCTTTACTGACACCGAAGTTGCTGCTCTAGGATTTGATTTGCACTCACGTGTTTATGGATATCCTATGGAATATGTAATTGAGAGTCTAGCACCTACTGGCGAACTAGACTTCGTAATGCTACCTGAAGAAAAACAGGAAGTCTATGAGGCAATACAGAAAACCCACATTCACGGTTCACCTGATGGACCATGGTTCTTTATCATAGCAAAAGCAAATGGAGATTCACACCAATTGATTGGAATTACTGACACTAGTATGTTGCGCCCACAAGTATTTTCATACCAAAGGGGAGAGGTTGCTATCGCCTTCTGTGGTTCAGAAAAGCAAGTTATCGATGCCGTCCTAGAAAGTTTGTCTGCAGAAGATAAGCGATTTTGGCGCCGTTGTGATGAATATTGGAATGCTAGAGGTGGCTCATACACAGATGGTGGTTCTTTCATTTTTGATTTGGATCCAAAGAAAGATGGCAGTTACGAATTAGTAATGACTAACAAATTTGGAGACCTAGTTCATACTCACCCCGAAGGCAACTATCTAGTTGAGGATGCTGCCATGACTTCTGGATTTGAGTGGCCTTCTGATTGGACACCAACAACAATATTCCCTGAAATAGCATCTATTATGCCTCAGTTAGACTGGCCGGCGGCTCGCGCACTGTTATCGGAAATAGGCTCGCATGCTAGCGAAAACTCTAGAAAAGAAGCCATCGAACTGCTCTGTATGATTCTTAATAGAAAATATGACACTGGTACATTGAGAGCTAGTCGTTGGCTAGACTGTGTTGAAGATTCTATTATAGAAATCCTAAACCTTGCACAGACAAAACCTTGCCAACATTATACCGGCCAAAGAGTCCCAGGACATATGCCTGAAATGGAAAATCCTGACCAAACAGTCGTAGTAGATGCACGTCCATATCCAATAGAAGGGACAGAGTCTCTGGCACGAGAATTAGTCTCCCTGCACAAAACAGGATGGAGAAATTTCTGCGTAACCCACTGCCATGGACACCGCTTCATTGGAAATGGATTTGGAATGGAAACTGAAGATGTCCGAATAGATGTCTTTGGTAGCGTGGGAGATTATCTAGGCAGTGGCAGTGATGGTATGACCATTCACATGCATGGAAACGCCCAGGACCAAGTGGCCCAAATACACAAGAGAGGCACTCTAGTTGTTCACGGAGATGTAGGGCAGTGCTACGGCTATGGAGCAAAGGGTGGACGCTTATTTGTACAAGGAAATGCTGCTGGAAGACCTATGATAAACTCTGTTGGAAGCCCGAAACTTGTGATTAATGGGACTGCACTAGACTACTTAGCTGAATCTTTCATGGCTGGCGACCCTCTAAATGGAGGAGGTTTTGTAATCATCAATGGAATTACTTTTGATTCGCACGGTGAAATTAAATCATTAGAGACACCTTACCCTGGAGGCAACCTATTCAGCCTTTCAAGTGGAGGAGCCATCTATGTCCGAGACCCACATCAAATGCTTTCCTCATCTCAACTTAATGGGGGCGAATTTGTTGGCCTGACTGATGCCGATTGGCAAGTGATTGAGTCTTTGTTGATTGAAAATGAAGAACATTTTGGCATCCCATTAGCAAGACTACTAACTGTTGAGGGAGAGATTAGATCACCTGCACAAGTGTACAGAAAAATCATCCCCATGAATAACAAGGCACTATCAGTAGAAGATTCTTGGGCAGCCAAGCATGACTAAGACAATCTATCTTTTACGGCGCTTAACCTCAAGCCCTAGGCGCTCCCTAACCAATTTTATTTTTCCAGAACTTGTAACTGATTTAATTCCTTGAACTCCTTCTTGAAGTATCGAGCGGGCGTTATTGTAATCATCTAGCGGGATACGAATTATCGCCTTTCCTTGATTGAAATCATATAAGCGGAAATTATCATTTAAGCACCCAATAGTAGAAATCACTTCTTCCAACTCTTCGCGGCTCTGAATCGACTCAACTACGTCTAATCCTACCCATCGACGCTTACCTCGAGCTGCCTTGCGTAACTTTGCCACAGTGTACGCTTGGGTGCATCGGCCTTAACAGGAGTGGGCGCGTGGAGGCTTTGTGGGCGCAAACGGTAGCGAGGATGGAGAAGTCGCCATTGTCAGTGTTGATAATGGAGATGTATCTGAAGAACCACCCTTTGGATTAGGAGAACTTTTGGCGACATTAGTAGATTTGAAAACTCTCCCCCATATCATCCTGCTACTTATCCTATCAACTACTCTCTACATATTTGCTCAATTAAGTGATAATTTGGCCACATACTCTGCAATTGGCTTTCTATCCCTATCTGTTGGTTACGCCGCCACTGCTGCATCTACAAGATGGGAATTCATTTATCGACTAGTTAGAGTAGATGGCCTATCTTCTGAGTCTTGGTTTAAATCGTTGATTCTGCGATCACTTCGAGCATGGATTGTACCTCTGGTAATGAGTTCTGTTATTGCTTTATTATTATTCCAATTAGCAAAAAACAATGATGATTGGAACACCTTACTACCAATTGGACTAGCCTCTCTTTTCCTGCTTTGGTCCGTTGGCCAAGGATCTTCTTTTCGAACTGGTACCGCATCGTGGTTGGCTGGTAATAAAACAAAGGATGCTGATGTTCGCAGTGGGGGAATAAATGGAGTTGTTTTCTGGCAATTATTTGCTGTCACTGCAATCGCCATTTTCATTGGCTTTGGTTTTAGTTCGGGCTTTGAAGGTAAATTAAGTGATAATCTCAAATGGTTTGGATTCATTGCTCTCTCCATTGGTATTCAAATTGGACTAATCTTTTGGATAAAAGATACCCTAGTCAATGTTGTTTCAACTAAGGGAGGAGCGCGTTTTGCAACAAGATGGAGTGTGATCTCTCAAATTTTCGTAACATGGCATATAGCAAGTGCATGGCGCAGGTTAATTGATGACCCCTCACCTTTCGCAATGGTAATTGAAGAACTGCTATTGATGGTCATAACCGTCTTATTGGCTATTTGGTCACTTGCAAGCCGTAATGTTAGTCGAGGAGGAAAACTTTTCACCTCCAATAATGCTCTTTTTTGGGGCTTGGCATTTGGTTTTGGATATGCTGGCAGTATTGCAATGTTAACCAGTATGGCAGGAAGCGGAAACCTTGCAAAAACAATGGCAATTGGGCATATTATAACAGCAATCACAATACTAATATTGCATCCATTTGTATTGAAAAAGCATTTGAAAAATATGGGCAAAGATTCTGAAGATGAAAAAATCACGCCTACAATAGAAGTGACAACCCCAGCAGATGAAGAGTCCCATACACCCATAGAAAATAGTATGGGAAATGATGATGAGGATATCGATTTCGATGATTTAGAATTAGATGAAGTAATCGAAGTTTTAGATTAGTCAGAGACCACTTACTACTGCCACCACTCTCATTTTCCCATCTAATCCATCAGAATGCCTAGCACCTAGAATCACTTGAGCATCCTCTGACAAACCTCGAGTGAAAGCATCAGCAACTTGCTCCATTTGGTAAATTGTCATTTGCCTGCCGCCTTCCAACTGCAACAAGCAACCTCCAGCACCAATTACTTCCAAAGAGGCTAGTGGTGCTGAAAGTGCCTTCAAGAAAAGTGCCTCGGGGTCATTTGCATCACCTTCGGCAACAACCATTGTTGCTGCACCTCGGCGATCTACTATCGAACGTAAGTCCATCAAGTCCAGATTGATAATTCCAACTTGCCCAAGGGTGAGAACTAACCCTTGAACTAATTCTTCAACCCAAGAGGGATTGTTTCTCCAATCAACCCCCCTACTCCTAGCCTGCCACGCCAAGCGGTCAAGTGAGAGTTGTACACAGATGTCAGATGAGTCTTTTAATCGATTAAAAGCAGGTAAAGCAATATCTCTGCGAGTAGGGTGGTCTTGGAAAGGCATCCCTGAAATTGTAATCACTAAAGCTCCTTTTCGACGTGCTTGTGCTGCCAATGCGGGAGCCGCCCCCGAACCAACACCGCCTCCAAGAGAGGTCAATAAAATCATTAATTCTACGGGCTTGAGAATTTCCTCCATGATTGCTGTTGCCTTCAAATAATGTGATGTTGCTAATTCTGGAAGAGCGGCACAACCTGCATCAGATGACTCGCCTAACGGTAAACAATGGGCATTAAGAGAATCTGTAAATGAAGATTCATCAGCATCTACCAATAGTAAATCGCACTGTTCACTACAACGGGCGTGGGCTCTCTTGGCCCAAATTGAACCAATACCGCCCACTCCGGCAATTAGGAGGCTACCATCGTGCACAATTTACCCTCTGCACACACAGCGGTTGATACTTTGGGTAATTAATTTATAAAATTATAGATTAATCATACGAGGCATATCTTTGGTATCGACGTCTTTCATCTCTAGCCCAAGCATTATCTGGTTCTAGTTCGAGTACTTTTGAATAGTATTCAACAGCCTTCTCAAATTCTGAAAAGTACTTACCATATAGATTACCAAGATTACTCAATACAGGTATGCACTCTGAATCCTCTTCAAGCATTCCTAAAAGCACCTCCTCAGCACCAGATAAATCGTGCATTTCCATTTGACTCTCAGCCTCATCTAGTTTCAAAATTTGATCATCTGTCAAATTGTAGATATTAGCCCAACCACGGTCAACCATTACTCCACCCGATACAGGGGGGGAGGGCAAAACACTTCATCTCTTCTCTGAACTGTCTAAGGGAAATAGTAGAGGCATGGATTGGCACCGGTAAAACGCGCTACTGCGGCCACACCAGCATGGGGCCATCTGCAAACGATTATTAGACCTATACAATTCCGCCGATTTGTATTAGGTTGAGGGTAGCATGGGTAGTAAAATCAATGACCTCAAAATGGTGATGATTCTTCTGCTTTCAGCGCTCCTTTTTGCCAGTGGAACTATTGCCGAATCTGACGGCATTACTGGCGATGTAGCAGAAGGTGAAACTGATGTTGCGAAAAATGGTTGCACCTGTCACACCAATAATCAAGTCGCACCTTCTGATAGTGTTACTTTGATTCTTGATGGCGTCCCATACATGTGGACTGAAGGAAATAGTTACACACTCACTATCCAATTAATTGGAGGGCCCGATATTGCAGGAGGCCACTCAAACAGCGGGGGCTTCTCAATGCTTGTTTCTGGAGGCACTCTAGGAGCAGCGTCTGGATTTGAGAGTCTTGTTGACAATGACGGCTCTGAACAGACTATGACTCACACATCGGATGGCGCACAAGTTGAAGACCGTATTTGGCAAGTTACTTGGACATCTCCCACAAGTGGAAGTGGTGACATCACATTCTGGCTTTCAGGAAACGCTGTTGATGGAAACGGAGCACCGATGGCACCAGATGCATACAATCGACTGTCATTTAGTCTAACTGAAGGTGCCGACAATGGCGAAACTAGAATGATTTTTGCAGGCAATGGAAATATCGAGGCGCCTGCGGCAGATAGTGGCCACATTGATCTACACAGCATGGGAGCTCCTTTCCGAGCACACTGGCTCGGCCTTCTTGGATTTGGGGCTGTGATTTCAGTCATCATATTCTGCGGCTTCTTCCTCCGATATGGATTCAGCCGCCACTATAGCGGAAGAAGCAACCTTCTTCGCCTTAGAATCAAACATCTTCGCAGAGGTGACCAAGTATGAATTCAAAAGGCAAGTTTGTTTGCTGGATGAAGGCACTTGATCCCCATATTGGAATCAGAGGTGACGAAAGATGAAGAAAGACATCGTCACAAAAATGCTCCGTCAAGTAGCAAGTGGTGAAGTTACTGTCGAAGATGCACGTACTGCCCTTGAAGGAGTAGAATTAGATGAAGACACTTACGAATCAGCAATTGACCACGGTGTATTCAATACAGTAGAACCAGGGACTGTTGTTAGAGCTAGCCTAGCCCCAAGCGGTGCTTCTGCGCTAGTTGTCCTTACCTTCCTATGGGGTCTAGGGTGGACACTGTTTTGGGCAGGCTCAATGTGCTATGGGCTATTCAATGGATGGGACCAACAGCAACTCTCATACCATCTTGGCATGGTGATGGTAACTCTGATCATCATGGGCATTGTCTATCTCAAATGGGTTGTTCCAGACTTAGTAATAGTCAAGCAGAGGAGAAATAAATTTGCTCCACCAAAAGACCCTGATAGTTGGCATAAATACGAGGTGTGAAAATGGCAAGAGAATTCCGACTTCGCCCCTCGCCAAATATTAGCGAATCGCATAATGAAGGAAGTTATAGCCTTGATAGGCGACAATTCATGCGCTATTCATTCAACACTGCAGCGGGTGTCATCACAATGGCAAGTTTTGGCTCAATTGGTTTCGCTTCGCTTCTAATGGGCACAACAGACGGAGATGGGGGTAGCAATTCCATAAGTTACTGGGTCCCCAAGGGTCAAGAAAACAATGTATGGTATGGCTCAAAACATCTTGAGGCCATGAATCAATCCGATTTTGAAGCAGAAGGTGCAAAGAGTGCAACTGGAATGTCCGGCGCCCAAGGGGTTTGGGGAGGTATGCCAGTCAGCGTAGTTTATGTCCCTCACGAAGAGAACAAAGATTCAGCACCCTCCAGTGGAAAAGTTCGCTTCCAATTCATGGATGGTGAAGATCAAACTGGAGCCATCATAGGATATGGGGGCGAAATAGAAGAAGATAGTAAATGGTCAGTTCTAAAAATTCATCATAATATCATCATCATCATGTCCCGTTGCCCTCACTTATGTTGCATACCTGGCTGGCAATTAGTAGCTAATGACTTCACAGCAGATAACTGGTTGCCTGGTGGACTTGATTCTGGAGGAAACAAACTATTCTGCATATGCCACTCAAGCAGATTTGACCCCACAGTCATTGAGAAGAATACTAACATTAACAAAAATACTGGAGCCGCATTCAATTATTTCGGGATTAAAAGAACTGGTGGCCCTGCTCCTGTAGGAATTCCATTAGTTCCTTTCCAAGTCAATGCCACAGGCACTATTGAGGCCATTGATTTTGAGGCAGAGGGAGTGGTCGAAATCCTCGACTGGTACACATACTGCAATTAGAAGGAGGAAATGATATGTTACTACAATTTTGGTTCCTTTGGCTCTTCATCATTATCGTATCTGTTTTGGTTGCCTTGACATTACGGAAAGAAAGTGAAGATGTACCGCGCAAGGAGATCTTACGTGCTGTGGAATCAGTAGGGAAAATGGGGATTGCTGAGAAATTATTCCTTTGGGTATTCTCATGGTTAGACACTAGATTTAGAATTCAAGACTATTGGGCAATGAGTCGTGACACTTACCATTCTGTACACAGGCAGATGCCACTAACTCACGCAGAGAAATACAAACTGCGAATCATTTGGTATTGGTACCCACTATACTGTTTGGGTGGAATTTCATTCCTAGCATTTATCATTCTAATCATTACTGGTACAGTTCTGGGAATTTACTACGTCCCAGGAGGCGATGGGGACCCATCGCCTGCATACGGCAGCATGGAATTCATCATGACTCAGTTACCATTTGGATACATCATAAGAAGTGTACACCATTGGGCTACACACTTCATGGTAGCTTCCGTATTTTTGCATATGTGCAGAGTGTACTTCACAGGAGCATACCGTAACCCTCGAGAATTGAACTGGCTCATAGGAGTAGGTTTGATGTTGCTAACAATTGTTTTTGGATACTCAGGATACCTATTACCGTGGGACGCACTAGCATTCGGAGCCGCAACAATAGGGATTGCCATGGCGAAATCAACCCCACTAATTGGTGGTTGGATGGCAATCATGTTGTTTGGTGGAACCTCCCTATCAGGAGCAACAGTAACAAGAATGTACTTCCTTCACGTCTTCATCTTACCAGTTATTGTAACTGGATTAATCATCATCCATCTCTTCATAGTATGGGTGCAGGGAATTGCGGAGCCGCATTGATAGGAGGTAATCAATATGGGAATGATTGACAATTTCGGCCGCATTGCAGACGTATATATGCGCGAAAAGGAAAACCTGCAAGAAGCTGAAAAGAAGCGAGAACGCACCTTTGTAGGCCACCCACTATGGCCTCACGAAGTCCTTAGAGATACACTTGTCCTCATGGCCATGGTAGCCGTACTAACATTCTATTCATGGTTAATCCCCCCTCCATTGCACAGCGCTGCTGACCCATTTGCTCAAGCCGGTTTCGTATTCCCTGATTGGTATGTTCTATTTTCTTACGGATACCTAAGATGGGGCGAATATCTACCACAATTCGACATACCTTTGCCTGATATTATTGGAAACTTCTTTGGCACCCCTGTGATTTCATGGAATGCTGGATGGTGGGGTGCGTTCCTCACTGGATTCCCAGTAGGTATTCTCGCACTACCACCTTTCCTAGGAGGTCGTGCTAAACGTGGTGTTGAAGACCCTTGGTTTGCCACTGCGGGTGTAATTTACTTGGCACACGTTTGGTTCATCAGCGTGTTCTCCATCAATATATTTCTTCTATTGTACGGGAAAAATAGAACCGATTTCTGCCAGTTCAACTCGCATAATGGCCTAAGTTGTGGAGTTAGAGAACCATGGATTGCTGATGTCTTCAATGCGATACCATGGATCCTCACTGGAATACTGATATGGATTGTCATCTATTTCATTGGCAAGTGGTACTTGCTCAAAGCGAGAGGCACAAGGACATCACCTAAAGTAGGAAAGAGGGTTGCTCTTGGAGCACTGATTATCGCCGTACTTCTATCCGTTGTATCGTGGCCCGTGTACGAAGGTGGATTCTGGGATATTGGTGGATTTGGGGCAATGGATGACGTAGATGAATTAGCAACTCTCCGTAATCAACCAGTTGACACACTTCTGATGAACGATGAAGGACATGATTGGGAAAATATGGAAGAAAATTGCCTTACCTATGGTGCAAGTTCTGGAAATGCACTTTGGGAAAACTCCAAGTTTACTGGAGAAGATGCTGAAGAACGTGGAGAATATTGTTTGTTACCTGCTAATTATTGGGTGAATTGGGGGATATATCAACCAGTTCAATATACGCTAATTGATTTTTCTGATGCCAATAATCATGTTCAGACTCACACCTCTAATGGAGATATCACCGGTGGAGTTAATGGATTCACAGAAGTGCTTAGTTTTGCAGGTGATTCAACAACTGATAACTCATATGCACTCACCGTTGAAGACATAGGTGTTGATGACTTGACCATGGATCTTGGTTGCACCTTTAGAACTAGTTTGAGAAAGGCTGGAGACCACAACATGGACATCAATGTGTTTGATTCTAGTGGATCTAATATCGCATCATTATCAGGTGACCTTGAAGAGGGAGCCACTTGTACCTCCAAGTCTTTCGATATCACACCAGGAGAATATTCAGTCACAATGGTAATGAATTCAGCATTCGACTCTGGTAACTCAACTGTTCAGGTAGATGCTACTGCGGCAGTAACGGTTTTCCAACCATTACTACTCAATCCAGACACTGGCATGGCATTAGATAGGACAAACGGAACAGAACTTGCCCTAGCAGGAATTACTGACTCAAGTCTTGAAACGCTAACAATGAGTAACCCCACCTACCACCAGAATCCAAAAAGTCTCGATGCCAAATTGACATACTCTCTATTCATCCCACCTCTTGCACTAGGGGCAATGATTTACGTTCTACTTCGAGGCATGGCTCGTGGATATGAATATGAATTGAACAAATGTTACGGGTGCGACCTATGTGATGACGCTTGTCCAGTTAGATTATTCACTGGAGGAGATAAACTGAATATTATCTACAACACATGGAACAACGAAGATGATGGAGTCCCCATGTATTCATGTTTGACCTGTGGCGCCTGCACCAGTGCATGCCCACAATTAGTTGACTACGATTCCTACATTGATATTCGTAGAAATTTGAATGTAGGTGGACCACCTGCATCAAATATCCCTCACAGCGTACTACAGGCTGTACTGACTGCTGAAGCAGAAGATGAATCAAATGAGAACTTCATCTCAGCAGACGACTATCCAATAATGTCTAATGTAGGATACTATCCAGGATGTGTTGACTATCTTGACCAAGATATGGTTTTCAGTCATTTGAATAAAGGTGACATGAATCTTGGAGAAACTACTACTGCTGCTTTCACACTCTTTGAAGAAATGGGGGTTGATGTTTCATACTTAGGACGTGACTTCATGAAGTGCTGTGGGCACGACCAAAAATGGCAAGGAAGAGAAGATGTATTTGACAAGTTGAAGGCTTTCAATCAAGAAAAATTGAAAGATAGTGGAATAGATACTCTTGTCAGCAGTTGTGCTGAGTGTTTCCATACATTTGCAATGGATTACGAACTTGAGGGAATCAAGGTAATGCATACTACAGAATTCTTGACCGAAAACGGATTCGATCTAGACCTTGCTGCTGAGGAAGGAATGACTGTCACATTCCACGACCCATGTAGGCTTGGCAGGCAAATGAACATCTATGATGAGCCTAGAAAACTGATTGAAAATGTCGAAGGGGTCAACATGGTTGAGATGGCTCACCACCATGAAGAAGCACTCTGCTGCGGTGTTTCAAGTATGATGTCATGCAATGAAGATAGCCGAGCAATCAGAGTCCAAAGATTCGATGAGGTGAATGATGTGGGTGCCGATGTAATGCTAACATCTTGCCCTAAATGCGTCTCACACTTCGAATGTCTAAAGTTTGAAGGAGATCCTGCTCACGACTTTGAAATCATAGATATTGTGTCATTCCTAGCTCGCCAATTGGATGAGAAAAAGAAACTTGGCTCAGGAGCAACTGAAGTCAGTAAAAACACCTCGCAGGATGAAGCAGTAGCCTGATTTGTCCTTATTTTAAGTTCAATAAGCGACCTTTCATATCAAATGCCCCTGAAGGATTGTTCACATGACTCGGCTTGATGAACTAAACAAGCAGCGGCAAAAGGAAGTCGCAAGAATCAAAACGAGTATGAAATCGATGCAGGAAAAAATGATTTCCGGTATTAAAGAAGGTGATGAAGTCGTTGCTTTCGTAAGTTTGGACCAATGCATTGGGTGCGACCAATGCATACTAGTCTGTGATGATAAAGCGATTGAACTCTATGATGTCCCTTTACGCACACCCGCACTTGAAATTGAAAGAAATAAGAAGGCAAAGATTCTGCGAGATAACTGTACTGGTTGTATTCTATGCGTGAGTGCCTGCCCTACAAATGCCATTACAATGATTGATAGGTGAGATAATGAGTGAAGAAAATGATCCTGTAAGGTTTGGTGCTGAGTTTGGACCATATCGCTCACAACACCAAAAGGGAGTTTCCCTATCCACCTTCAAAACACTTGTTTGGGTCTCCAACCTTGGAGGCCTTCTGCTGGTAGTTATTGCATTTGAAATGATGATTGTTCAACAACGATTCTACTGGGGTATTGCCACTTTGTTGGCAGGAGTATTGGTGGCACTTTTTCCCTCAAATTATGAGATTGTTGGAATGAAATCCAAATCTGACTCAGAAGATTCTTCAGAAGAAAATGAAAAAGTACAGGATACTGAATGAATCTAATCACTAGTTAGTTCTGCAAGTTCAGTAGCCATTGCCAGCATCGCCATCTCCGCAACTAGAGCATGCCAGTTATCAACAGCAGCAATAATCTCCCCCCCACCCGGTTGAGATTGGATCTCTTCTGGTGTAAGAAATACGGTTGAAGGCGTATTCAAGTTTGTCATTTCACCCTTCTTAGCATTGGCCCTATAGAATGTCGCACAACTACGCCCACCCGCACCATAAGTACAAGGTTCAATGACATAATCTCCAACTTTCAATGCAGTAGGTACACCCTCCTGCAATAGAAAATCTACCGCTTCACTACCTCCTTTACCATAGGTCAATTTGTTCACCTTACGATTTGAGATATTCAACAACTCTTCGCCACTAGAAATCTCTATGATTCCTAAACCATATGTTCCAGAATCATTTTTCACAAATATTACAGGTTCCCCCTCTATACCATAACTCTCATATTTTTCACGAAGGAAATCAAGGAATGAGTCAACCTGTGCAGCAAGTTCGATTCTGCAAGTTTCCTTTTCTAGGCACTTATCTTCACTCACAAACCAATGAGTACCTAGTAACCAGGGATCTATTCCAATAATATCTGCGGCCTTGTCAATATAGTATTGAACATTCTTAAAATGGCTTGATTTGCGCCTTTGAAACCACCCCATTGCTTGGGGTGGGGCCACAGGGATATCCCCGATTCCTTCAATTGGCCCATGGCTCAAATCGTTATTGAGTATCAATACGTCTGGTGTTTCGCCATCCACTTTGAGAATACCATCAGCTGTAGTTTTAGATAATTCTAGGGTCCCTGAAATACCCTCTAACTCTGAAAATTCAGACAAATCATTTGAACCTACAGTAACCTTACATTCACATTTCAAGAGTAAACTACGTAACACAATTAAGTTCTCAACATAGCCCTTGTTCCTAGTGTGTTTCTCTGGCCAAATGTGGAGCCAACTCGCATGTGGGTGTTCACTTACTAACCACTCTTGCAACTGTTTAGACAGGTACTCCCTATCTGACTTACCGACATTATTGAATCCAGCAGGGTAGGCATTTGCATCTACTGCAGCAACTTTCCAACCTGCGTCCCTGATATCTACTGAAGCGTATAGGGGCATAGGTTGTTTTGCTCTCTCTTCTGCGAACCATGAAACTAACTTATTGTGACTTTCTTCAAGTAAATTAGAATATTTAGATAACAAATTGGGGCCACGATATTCACTCATTTTTTCACCTCAATCAATATCTTCAAGCAAATCCCACAATCCCTTTTGTTCTCTGCCAATCCCACCATCTGTAATGTGTAATGACTCAAACAACCTAAGACCAATTGCCATATCTGGTTGTGTACGGAGAATCCTTTCTAATTTTGGATGTCTCGATGACCACTCATCGGCATGTGGCCTCAATTCTCTAAGTAAATCATTGAGGAGAGTGGGCGTGGTTGCTGTGCCCGCAGGCAATTTTGGTCGTTTGACAATAGAATTGGGAAGGTTAGTCAATGCTGCTGCTGCCCTCAATGCCAACTTCTCTTTGTTGCCCCGTACTCTCCAATCAATTGGAATTGTATGAGATTCCTCACGGTGTGCGGCCCCAAGGAATGGAACCCTTACCTCTAATCCGTGAGCCATGCTGTGCCTATCAACTAGACGAAGTTGGAAATTTGTCAATTGTCCATGATCCATCTCAAATTGCAATGTGGAGGATAGATCAGCAAACCTCTTAGCCGGATTGTGATTATTTGCTCTCCAAGGCTGACCCTTTCCTTGTGGAGCTGCTGAACCAATATTTGTGACCAACTTTTCAGCAAAGGGGTGCCTACTTGCAGAAAGACGAGAAGATATCAAATTACTATGTTCAGCAAGATTACGGTATCGAGGGTATCCCCCATGTAATTCATCAGCACCCTGCCCACATAATCCGACAGTTACATCTGCTGCCATCTTTTCAAAAAGTGGTTGGAAAAAAAGTACTGAAATATCCAAATCTTCCCCATGCCAAGACAAAGATGGCAAATTACTCCAGAATGAATCGCTGTCAATAATCGATTTATGGTGTCCAAGGTCAAGAGTAGCAGCCACCTCTTCTGCAGCAAGAAAATCCGGGTTATCTTCACTTTCTGCCACTGTCCAACATTCTGGAACTGGTTGCCCTGCTAATTCCGCTGCCTTGTTAGCAAGTCCGGCAACCATGCTTGAATCTAAACCACCTGAGAGAATAATTCCAAGAGGGACATCTGACATCAATCGATCCTTGATACTAACACAAAGAGAATCTAGCAGGGATTCAGCATTAACACTAGAATCCCAACTATCACCTGGTTTAACTATGTCATTGGAATATGTTGCAACACCAGTAAGAGTAGCTCTCCCCTCACTATCCAAACCCCATGTCTCTATGGTTCCAGGAGCAACCTGCGAAACACCTTCAAAGAGAGTTGTTTCATCAAGTGAGTATTCAAAGGCAATGCGCGCCAACATTCCATTTTCATCTATTTTAGGGGTGTAATCAGGGTGAGCACGAAACGCCTTTGCTTCGCTAGCAACCAAAAGTTCCCCCGACTTAGTCATAGTTCTTACCAACGGCTTGACACCTAGTGGGTCACGACAAAGTATCAATTCTTGTGACTTGGAGTCCCATAATGTAAATCCCCAAATCCCATCAAGTTGAGATACCCACTCAATATGCCTTTGTGCAGGGTTCCCTATTTGATCAGCATTAGCAGTTCTCCTTACCCAACCAACCTGTGAAGATCGGCCAGCCTCAATTTTATTAATTGAAGAATTGATTTGAGATTTATGAGATGCAAGTATTGACTCCCCGTCTCCTTTAGTACGCCATTGATATCCAGTATACTTCTCCCGAAGGTAATGGAAATTGTATATTTCACCATTTTGAACTAACCAACACCCATGTTCAGAACCTATAGGTTGGTTGGAACCAGCGACATCGACAATTGAAAGTCGTGCGTGACCAAGCGAACAGACATCATCACCCCATGTCCCCAAACCATCTGGGCCTCTGTGAGAAATTGTGGCGACCATGCGCTGAGCAAGGACCAAGTCGCCAACGCCTAGAATCGCAACTATGCCGCACATGCAATACTACCGCCGTGCTCACTCGCTATCAATGCGTGTAAAAAGGGATGTCTAAAGGTCACCAATAGATTACGCAAATTACGAAAGTAACTGCTAGAGCTACTGCATAAGTCAACAGATAGAGACTCTGTGGCGGAGCGTCGTCCTGTAATACTTGGTCTGTCATCATGTTGTCGAGTAGCAACTGGATTTTAACCATAACCCTTAGGTAACGACAAAAATATAATTTGATGTGATAATCTAAACAACATATGAAAGCATTACTACAATCAAAAGGGGAATCAAAACCATCGTACCATTATCATCAATCCAACGCAACCTAGGCCATTCAGATGCAACCTGAATGGGTGGCATAATTAATGCAAATAAAAGAGGCGTGTCTAGAAAATGCCATGAACAAAGCCATACAACATAAACGGTCAATAAACCTGCGATAAATACCAATTTAGGCTCTTTATCTGCTCTGCGGGTTTCTCCCATAACAGGATCTCCGAAGGCTAAACCTAAAATCAACGGTAAACCAAATGCAGCACCCATTACACCTGCCAAAGGCGAAATTATTAGAGCGAAACCCACAGAAATAGCACCCCAAAAAAGTGCACTCAATTGATGCGCCTCATAGGCACGTTGCCCTATAATGGTGAATCCAATTTTCAATCTAACAAGTTCTGCGACAACAAGTATAGCGACTACAATTATTACAAAATCTCGTGGACTTATACCAATAAATCCAGCAATCGTTTCACCATGCCAATAGTAGAGCCACGGAATAAATGCCAAACTTAGGTGCATAGCGCGCCTCAATAGGTGCCCACTCATCCCACCTACACTGTGCTTAACGTGGTCTGCTTCATACGAATCCTCATCAAGAATTATTGTTTCATTCATCAAACCACCTCAAATTTTGCTCGACCCACTCTTGTGCTGATTCATCTCCACATGCTAAGTTATTGAGGACCTCTGAGATATCTCCCCTTGATAGTAACGCCGAATCCCATGCAGATAGTAGCCTTTCGCGCGCACGCGCCACTTCGGCACCACGCTTGACCGGTATGTTCTGCAGTTGAAGGGCAAAATCACTAATCCCAGCACCAGTTTTTGCAGACGCCAAGAGTACGGGTGGAGGGTTGCCTGAAATTTCCAAAGCCATGGAGATTTCACTTGCAGCTCGTTCTGAGCCTTCCAAATCTGATTTATTGACAACAATTAGATCTGCTAGTTCCATCACACCCGCTTTTTCTGCTTGGATTTGGTCCCCCCTAGATGGAGATTCTACTAGAACAACCCTATCTGCAAATGAGACGATTCTGATTTCCGCTTGACCTGCACCAACAGTTTCTATGAGAACATAGTCATAACCACAGTTCCTCATTAGATTAGCAGCCAAACCAACAGTTACAGGAAGCCCACCTGGTTGATTCCTTGTCGCAAATGAGCGAACGAATACATTTAGGTCGCTATCGGCTGAATCCATCCTTACTCGATCACCCAATAGTGCCCCGCCAGATAGTGGAGAAGAAGGATCTACTGCAATAACTGCTACCTTCAGACCATCACTAGACCATTGTGAAAGTAACTTCTCAATCAAGCAACTCTTACCTACTCCAGGGGCACCAGTTAATCCGATAATTGTCCCATCATCTAAATGGTTTTCAATACCAAGTGATTCTCTGTTTATTTCTCCATTTTCGACAGCAGTAAGCAATTTTGCCAATGCCCTTCTCTCGCCTGCTATTGCCTTACCAAGAAGGGTTTCAGTCAAATGCTCACGCCCCAGACCAGACCCAATCGCCGCCTTCACCGACTCCTACAGGTTCGCCTGATTCCACTCTGTTGCTAACTTCACTGACAAAATCGTTCATTTCCTGCATTTTTGTACCAGGTCCAAAAATAGCTCTCATTCCAACATCAAATAAAGCCGACCTCTCATCTACAGGAATAATACCACCACCAAAAACCGTAACATCGCCACAACCCGCTTCTATCAGTAATTCACAAATCCTAGGGAAAAGGAAAGCATGAGCACCTGAAAGACTTGAGAGACCCAATAAGTCTGCATCTTCATCCAAAACTGTACGAACAATTTGCTCAGGTGTTCTTCTAAGACCGGTGTAAATTACCTCATGCCCGCCATCTCTTAAGGCGCGCGCTACTACCTTTGCACCACGGTCATGACCGTCAAGACCTGGTTTGGCAATCACAATCCGCATGTCCATCCTCAAGTTGTCGAGTAGATGCTCCCCTTTCAATTGAGCGACCCCCTAATCCGATACAATGATGATTACCTTTAGCCGCATAGTCTATTGGCTAGTGTAGTCACCTGCGAGTTGAGCGGAATGGAATCAACCGAGGAAAGGCTGGGCGATTTGCGGCGTAGGAAGGCCATTGCTGAAGCTGGCGGCGGTGTTCAAAGAGTAGATACTCAGCATGCCAAAGGCAAGTTAACTGCTAGGGAAAGACTCGAAAGATTGCTTGACGATGGCTCTTTTCAAGAAATTGATACTCTTGTGGAACACCGTTGTCGCGACTTTGGCATGGATCAGAATGTAATCCCAGGAGATGG
>Ga0066849_10000170_pt1 | contig 24275 bp, 25 predicted proteins | sample ETNtaG_9_FD_65492 | JGI IMG/M metagenome (GOLD analysis project Ga0066849, IMG submission 65492) | Marine microbial and viral communities from oxygen minimum zone, Eastern Pacific Ocean - ETNP201406SV69 | ecosystem: Environmental > Aquatic > Marine > Oceanic | place: Pacific Ocean: Eastern... | reverse complement strand
ATTCACTATATAAGTCTATGCCTAAGGACTATAAACTTAGGGTGGTTGGTGATGATTTGGGGAGAGCTAAATCATCTACATTATGGTTTTTGTCAAAGTATGGGACGTCCTGTGATGACATTTCATTCTATAATTCAAAAACGGTAAATGAAATGTGGGATAAGACCGACATTTTTATTACTGCTGATGTTGATATTATAGAGTCAAAACCTGATGGTAAAGAATTAATAATTGTTAATAGAATATACAATGAAGGTTATGGTCCTTGTGACATGAGAATTGATAGTCTTAAACAAATAAAATCATTTAAAGAAATTTATGAACTTGAAAAATAATATAAGTAACCTAAAACTGAAGGTTGGTCCTGAACAACTTTATTTTGATGTCGATGAACTAATGGCTAATATTGAAATGTCTGGAACTAAGGACGGAGAGCCTATTGTAGAGATAAATCTTCCTAGGTTTGAGTTTTTTAAACTTATGCTGGATACCACGTGTGGTATTGTGGAGGAAATTGACGATAATATGGGTATTGTTTCTTTAAATAAAATGTCTGTACCTTACAAACTAGCTTTAAACACTCTAATAAATTATAAAATAATAAAAAAACTTTAACAAAGAATGGAAAAACAATTACAACAATTGGAAAATGGGTTGGGTAAACTTAAGAACAAAGGTTCTAAATTCTACTTTCTAACTCAAGATACTGAAGGTAACGCTATGGCTTCGGTAGAAACAAATTACCGTTATGTAAAACACCTTATTGACGCTGGGTATGACGCTTATGTGTTATATGAAAAAGCTGAATACAAAGGTGTGGAATCTTGGTTAGGAAAAAATTATTCAGAACTACCACACTCAAATATTGAGTCTGGTGAACTGAAGGTTGGTCCCCAAGATTTTGTAATCGTACCGGAAATATATGGTAACACATTAGAACAACTAATGAATATGCCTTGTACTAAAATTGTGTTATCACAATCACATGACTATATCTTGGATACATTAAATCCTGGATTTGGTTGGCCTAATTATGGTGTTACCAAGTGTATTACAACAACCGAAGAACAAAAAAAACATATAGGTTCATTGTTCCCAACAGTTCAAACCGAAGTAATATCACCAGCTATATCTGACTATTTCGTCCCATCGGAAAAACCTAAAAAACCACTTGTAGCTATACACTCAAGAGACCAAAGAATAACAATGAAGATTATTAAAATGTTCTACTTACAAAACCCACAATTTAAATGGTTAACGTTTAGAGATATGAGGGGTATGTCAAAAGAAGAATTTGCCACCGTATTAGGTGAATCATGTTTATCTGTGTGGGTTGATAGAATTTCTAGTTTTGGTACTTACCCTTTGGAGTCTATGAGATGTGGTACACCTGTAGTTGGTGTGTTGCCTGTTATGCGAGCAGAATGGTTAACTAAGGAAAACGGTATATGGTCACAGGATGAGTCTACACTTGTAGAAACAATTGGTAATTACATGAAAAACTGGTTGGAGGACTCACTACCAGAAAACTTATATAAGTCTATGGAAAACGTATGTGACCCATATACAATAGATAAAGAACGAGAATCGGTGATAACCTATTTTGAGAGGTTAATCACAGAAAAAGTCACAGAATTTGAGGCTTCAATTAATAAACTTAAACCAGCAGAAGAAAACGTATAATTATGAATAGTAAAAACATTACAGTAATATTACCCGTACACAATGTGTCGGGTAATTTCGAAACATGGTTCAAAAAAGCTGTTACTAGTATAGAACAATCTCAGGTTAAACCTGGAAAACTTATGATTGTTTGTTCTGATAACTCTGAAGTGAAATCATACATGGATAAATGGGAACAACCAAAAGATGTTAATGTAGAGGTTGTTTATAATAATGGTGACACATCATATTGTGGTCAAATAAATTATGGTGTTGAAGTTATGGATTCGGAGTACTTTTCAATACTGGAATATGATGATGAGTATTCTAATATATGGTTTAAACAATTTGATGCGTATGTTGGTCATTATGAAGAGGTTGATATATTCTTACCTCTTGTTGTTGATACGGACCAGGCTGGTCAATTCATAGGTTTTACAAACGAAGCTTTATGGGCTATGGGTTTCTCAGAAGAAACTGGATATCTGGATAACAACACATTGTTAAAATACCAAAATTTCCAAGTTAGTGGTATGATTATGAGAGTTGATAAGTTCGAAGAAATAGGTGGTATGAAATCATCAATGAGACTAACATTTAATTATGAATTTTTATTAAGAGCTTCATATAATGACACTGTTATTATGACTATACCTAAAGTAGGGTACAAACACACAAACCAACGTGATAATTCACTTTTCTGGGACTACAAAAATAACCCTGAGTTTAAACTTGAGCAAGATGAAGCTAAATTCTGGATTGATACAGCGAAAAAAGAATACTTTTTTACAACAGATAGGGAGGTAGTTTATAATAATTAGAAACCTTGGGTAGAAAAAGGGTACATAAAATGTATTTTGGTCCAGACCAGGAGTCCGCGGTTAGAGTTTTTTTAACTGCGACTACTTGGGACCAGAAAAACAAAGTATATAACGAATTTCTTCGTGAGCCTCTAATCAAAATGATTGAGAGTATAATTCGTAGATATAGGTTGTATAGACCAAACATGGACTTTACAGATATACATACTGATACATTATCATTCCTTGTTACAAAAATGGAGAAGTTCAAACCAGCAAAAGGAAAAAAAGCTTATTCGTATTTCGGAACAATTTGTAAAAACTACCTTATGGGTCAGATTATGAAAGATAATAGGAATAGGAATAGGAAGATTTCGTATGAAGACATATCTTATAGTTTGGAGGGTAAGGAGGAATTGTCGTACACAATATTTGACGATGAGTTAGCTGTTGAGACGGTTTTTGAAAATCTGATTTCTGAACTAAATGAGTTTGTTAGGGAAGAACGTCTTAGTGTCAATGAAGAGAAGGTGGGTTATTGTCTTATAGACGTATTCGAAAACTACGAACAAATCTTCATAGCTGGAAAGGGAAATAAATTTAATAAAAACATAATACTGTACCAACTTAGAGAGATGAGTGGGTTAAATACAAAAGAAATTAGAACTGCTCTTAAACCATTTAAATTATTATATACAGATATGATTGAAAAGTTATTAAATATGTAAAAACGGATATTTATAGATATGCCTAGACCAAAAAGAAAAGAAATTAAATTAACTAACGAAAGTGCGTTAGGTTTGATGCAGGAAATCTATAATGAATGTGTTGAGCAGAGAACCACAGCTATAAGAATTCAAAACAAAATGATTGGGTTCATGAAAGAAGCTGCTGATATGTCATTAATAGGTCCCGTACTTAAAGAACAGCAGAAAATAGTTGACTCAGCCATAGAGAAAAAGTTAAGCTTATCTAAGTTGATGGCTAGTATAATGTCAAAAACACTAGACTCAAAAGGTGTGGATGGTCTTGATGGTGATATTAGAGAAGCTTTAGCAGAAATGTTAAATAAACCATCTGAAGATAAAAAAGATAGTGGTGATACGACTGTAAATTATAAACTGTAATGGGAGATACTCAGAATTCACAAAGGGATATATTCGCTAAGATTCAGGGGTTAGCAGCTTTCTTAGACACTACTGAACAGAAAAGAGATAGGGAAAACTTAAAACAATGGCAAGACACCTTTGAAGCTCTTCGTGATATAACTAACAACCCACTACCATTCCTAATAGAATTATATAAAAATATACACGGTAAAAAAAATAATAAAAAAAAGCAATCATTACCTAAGAGATTTCGTTCAGCCAAAAAGAAAGATAAAAAAGGTAAAAAGGGTGATGAAGAATTTGAGGACACTAAGAAGCCATTCCTTGAGAAATACCATCTTAATGAATTTACTGATGGTTGGTTGGGTGAACTTAATGATATAATTAGACAATCAGTCATGAATGTCATTCCTCGTGTGGATGATATCCTTTATGAAGAGATAATAAAAGCTTTTAATTGTGACTTAACAACCCTTGTTCCTGTTGTTGGTGATGGTCTTGTTAACCCAATAGAAATAGAAGTTCCTGAAATAGACTTATTGAAACATCTATTTAACGACCCTAATTCTGATGTTGGTAAGTATATGTACGAGCAATCTAATCTTAATTCTGGTACATACCCACCAGGACAAACTCCTTATCCGGTAAATAGATTTTTAAGAGACTTAATATATAATGGTGGAGCTACTATTGATGGTGTCGCTGACAACCATAAAACAATATACGGTAAAAGTGGTAAACCGTTATTTGATATGAAGCTTGTTTCTTTCCCACCCGCTACACCTAAATTTCATATTTTCCCATACTATAAGGTTGATGCGGGTAACCCAAATTACCAATCCGCTCCTAATCCAGCTGTTCCAGGACAGGGAACTAAATTTACATTTATAGAGTGGCTTAAGGATTATTTTGAGAATACTCGTATTATAGAATTTCAAAACCTAATAGGAGCTTTGTTGGAGATACTCACTGGGTTTATGAGTGTTAGGAATAAATCATTCAGTATTCAAGATATGAAAGCTATGGAGTGGTTTACTAACTTCATGACTAACGTATTGGAGGCTTGTGATGGTGATGAATTAGTTGGTCCAGACACTGAGTCTGTTAGTCATCAGGAAGAATTATTTGATTCTGACAACTTCTTTGATTTTACTGTTGAGGACCAAAGAGCTATGGAGCTTGAGGTTAATCGTAAAAAAAATAATGTGTTAACCTTAAAAAGTTGTGGTTCGGTAGACATACCAGTAGATAACGAATTAGTCGATGATGCTGTTGACGATATACTAGCCACCGCGGTAACAAGTGAGAAGATGAAACGTTTTAACTTACTGTTACAACAGTTATCTCGTCACTCAGCTAAAAAAGCTGGTTACGATTTAGGTTTAGGTAGCATAACACTACCGGTTGAAATTGATTTTAAGGAGAATCTACTTAAGAAGTTGCCTCAGATATTAATGTATTCAGTGCTATCACCTAAGTCAGTATTGCCTATAGTTTTAACGGGTAAGATAATGAATCAAAATGGGCAACTATGTACCTCACTTCAACTATTTGCTAAGATATTCAAAAGAGTACTAATTCGTGTTATTAAAGAAATATTAAAAGAGGTTTTAAAATATATACTAATAAAGGTTAAGAACGCTATACTTCGTATGATTAGACAGATGATTAAAGAGAAGTTAAGTGAACAGATGAAGAAGAAAATTCGTTTGATACGTAAGCTGTTAGATATATTGTTACCTCTGATTAACGCACTACAAAACGCTAAGAACTGTCAAGAAATATATAACATAATATTGGGTATCTTGGCTGCTAATATGCCTGACATACCATTCGGTGTACCACCATTCTTATTAGCCGCAGCTAAAATGAGACCAGGAACTAGTGCGTTAGGTACTTTCGAGAGACATATAAATAAGCTACAAGCTTTAGGTGTACATACTGGTGATATGCCCGATGGTTCACCAAATACAGGACTACTTGTCGACTTAGCTAGATTTCAAGCTAGAGAAGAAGAAATAAATGATAATGGTAAAAACGAAATAGTAATTGTGAATGGACAAGTAATGACAGCGGTAGGTCCAGGTACAATAGTACCGTTCACAAAAGGTTACGGTTCAGGGACAATGTAATTATGAAAGAATTTTTTAAAGAATATAAAAATAAACCTAATAAGGAGTTATTAGATATGTTAGAGAATCTAAGGTCTGAATTCGATAAGACTAAAGAATTAATAGTGACTTTATCACACCATATGGATGATACTGAAAAAAAGTTCAAAATGGTGGAGTCAGAAATAAAAAAACGTAATGTATAATGGGTAATAATTCTTTTACTGATAAATTAAAGATGGCTCTAGGCATAAAAACGTCCAGTGCGTATGGTTTTGCTGAATGTATAGATAATGATGACCCACTAAGAATTGGTCGTATTAGAGCCTTACCATTATCACCAAACGCTAGTGATAAAACCTTAAATGATACGGAGATTGCTGCTTGGGATACAACGGACCCACATGTTTACTTATCCATGATACCATTTCACGTTAATGTGGTTCCTATGAAGGGTGAATTGGTTATGGTAATGGCAGCTGACGGATATAAGGATACTCTTGATAAAATTTATGTTGGTCCTGTTATATCACACCCATCAAAAGCTAGGATGGATAAATCGTCAAACGCTATTAGAATAACAGCTAAGAATAATCAGGGTGTTCTTGGTGAATCTTATCTACTGGGTAATCCAAATAGTGAGTTATTATTCCCAGAAGCTTCTAAGAAAGGGGTTTTCCCAAATCCTCAAGATATAGCATTGCAAGGTAGGGAGAATACAGACATTATATTAGGTATGAGAGAAAATTCAGTACCTGACGAAAGTGATGAAGATAGTGAGAATTGGTACCCACAAATATTAATTAGGTCTGGTAAGTTCAAAGAGTCTGCGGAGTCAACAATACCAGATAGGTATGATAAACCATCATTTATACAATTAAATACATTTAACAAAAAAATGACATATGAGGAGGTTGAGGTACCTGACCCAAAGTCAAACGATGCTTTCCTTAATCTTATGGTTGTTTACCATGTTGACCCATCAACAATAAGTTTAATCAACTCAACAAATAATGGATATGTAGCTCTTTATAGGGTTACAGACTTAAATAAATTAGGTGGTGAATATAAAAATGAGGACATACCTGGTATTACTAGTGGTATCTTAAAAGAACCCCTAGTTAAATCGAATTTTGCTGGTTTGTCAATAAGTGAAGCTAGAACATTAATAAACGACTTCATAGAAAATGTTGATAGGGGTGATTTCACATCAATAAGGAAAAATTTAATTTCACCAGATACATTGGACCCAAAAAATATACCTGGAATAATACACCCATTATATTTTAGGCCAGATACTGGTAACCTGGAAATTATGCTCCACTCAAAACCTTTTGGTGGTATACCACAAGGAACTTTTGATGGTTGGAAGGACGCTTTAGTTAGTGGGATACAAAATAAAGTTAATTTGTCTGGAGTTAAAACAAAAGGCTTTGGTTTGGCTTTAACATCTGAAAAACGTGAGGTTAAGGTTGACACGGGTACTATTATGGAAAAACAAATAAAGACACAAGGTGGCAAACAAGGTTTTGTAACAATAGGGTCTGATAAAGTTTATATTTTCTCACATGATGCTAATGATTTAGGTTATATTAACCTAGCAGACACATCTTATGGTTTGTCTCAGGAGAAATTAATAACTGATATTGAGGGTAAGACTAATTCTATAGTTAGAGGTGAGGAATTATTAAAATTACTAGAGAAAATAGTAGATTTTGTAGAGGGTCATACTCATGATTATCACGCTCACACCTGTTGTCCACAAGCTAAAAGTAATTCGTGTAACATTCCTGAGATTAGAACTATACTAGCTGAAGCACCAATAAAGGTGTTAAATCAAAATATACGTATTAACTAGATATTTATATAAAAAGCTAATTTTATGTCTATACATAGGTCATACTTCAATAAGAACAATACAATCATATCAAATAGTCTAACTAATACTGGTAGAAATCCTGTAACACAGTTATTCTACGGTAGAAGTACTAGTAAGTGCTCGTACACTGGTTGGTCTGCTGATACTTGTGATGGTGCTACGGGTTTCACAAAAACTTTTAGTAATAACCATAGTAGGTATATATTCAATATAGATTTATCAGATTTACTAGTTAAAGTTAATAGTTGTTGTGCTACTGCTTCCGCTTTAACACACACACTTAAAATGACAAATACTAGTAATTTTGACGATACATTAATAAACTCTAATATATTGATGAATGACACTCGTAGAGCTACGTCATTCGAACTACAATTATTTAAAGTTACTGGTTATACCTGGAGTGAGGGTGTTGGGTATGATTATCAGGTACCTCATGTATCACTAGAACCACAGTATAATACAACACAATCAAAAAGGCCTAGTAACTGGGATTTTGCTGATACTATAACACCTTGGTTGGTTCCTGGGATTTATGATAATACTCAAGCTCAGTCACCAACAACATATACTGTATTAGCGACACAAAAATTCGACCACGGTAATGAGAATATATCATTCACTAATGTATTATTAGATAACGAAATAAATGGTATACTTGGTGGTGTTTCTACTAATAATGCTGTTTATGGTATAGCTTATATACCACAACTTGAACAAATAACGGGTTCGACAGAATCTTATTCTGTTGGATTTTTTAGTAGATACACACAAACATTCTATGAACCTTTCTTGGAGACATATATTGACGATACGATAATTGACGACAGAGGTAACTTCAACTTAGGCTGTAGTAATCGACTATTTCTATATGTGTATGATTGTGATGGTAACCCAGTCTGTTTAGATTATGACCCAACAGTAACAATTTTAGATTGTTTGGGTGTTACTTCAGCCTCATATACAGCCACATCATTAACATGTGGTGCTTATTACGTTGATTATGGTGTAACTAGTGTTCCACAAACACCTCCAGTGCAATATGAAGATGTGTGGTCTAATATCAGTATAGGTGGTGTTGTACAACCACCGATAACAAATGAGTTTATTATACACGACAACGCTTACAAAATAGGTACAACTGTTATTAAACCCAAAGTATATGGTTATTCGGTTTCAGGTATTAGAGAGGATGAAAAGATTAAGAACGGTGATAAAAGAAAAATTTATGTGTCAGCAAGAGAGCCTTACACAACAAACAAGTCTGCGTTAGTAGATAATATACAATACAGGTTATACGTAAGAGAGGGAAATACTCAAGTTGAGGTTATACCTTGGACTATGGTTAATATGACATTCACGGATAACAATTTCCTTTTAGATACGTCATGGATGATACCTAATGAGTATTATTTAGATATTAAGTCGACTTCTAATCAACAAGTAGATACTTATAGTAAAGTAATAAAATTCCAAATAATTAACGAAAAATGAAAAAAATAAAAATTAAAGAAAACGAATTAATCACACTTATAGAAAAGATTGTGAACGAACAATTTGCTGGGGTTGGTTTTGGCAATGGTTTTGAAACTCTAGGTTCTTCAAAACCTACAGATAAATATGAAGAATTAAACTTAGAGGTTACTGAAGAAAATGAAGTAGTTGATGTGAGTGACGTAGATGGGATAGAGTTAGTTACTGGTGATGATGAAGTAGAGTTTGATGAATCAGAGATTGTGGAAAGATTAAGAAAACGTATGGGACCAAGAAAATTTCCAGATAAAAAATAAAACAAAATAACATATAATAAAAAAACCACCTAATAAGTGGTTTTTTTGTTTTTATATCTCTTCGTCTTCGTCGTAATCATATTCATGAGTTACAACAGTTCTACTAGGCTCTGGTTCTTCTTCCTCTACTGGTTCCGGTGGAGTATTACCAAAATTTTCTGATGCTGTAAATCCTAAACCAGCCATTACAATCCACTGTAAAGATTCAAACATATTATCTGCCACTTCAAAATCCCAGAACAAATTAGATACATATCCTATTATCATGAATAATAGACATATAAATGTTACAACTCTTTTACTCGATACTTTGCTTCCACTACTTAACATGTTTTTTAAAAATCCTCCTTTCATAGTATTTGTTTTTATTATAAATATCTGTGTATAAAAAAAAAGCCCTCATAGAGGGCTTTTTTAATAATATAAGTGTTAAGATTTATTATCTTAATTCTTTCATATCGAAAGTTCTAACACCGTCAACTCTAATAGTACCGTAGAATCTGTTGTTAACCATTTTCTTCGCGTAACGAGTCATGATACCTTTTACTGGTGTGAAATTGAACGGGTTATACATTGTTGGAGTTAATTGTAACGGTACATATGGAGCGTACACGTAACCTGTATCCAATAATGAAGTTCCTTTATGTCCAATTAAAACTTGACTTGCTGGGAAGTAAGGGTCTCTATATACAGTAAATCTACCAGATAAAGTACCAATCTTCTCAATACCCATGTTATATTGGTCTTGGTCAGCTGCTGCGTTAGATACGTGGAAGTATTCTAAATCATCAAAAATAGCTGAAACCTCAGAAGAACAAACAATCCAGTTAGCCCCACCTCTTAAAGTAGACTTGTGAATTTGTGCTGATAATTGGTTAACCGCAGTAATTAAAGTTTGGTTCCAATCTTTCTGAGTATAAGGAGCTTGTCCAGCTGTGAATCTCTTCCAACCGTTGTAGTCCCATCTTAAGTTCCATGCCGCACCTTTTCTAAGGTCTCTCAAGATTTCTCTATCAATTTCAGCTGCAACTTCTTCAGATAATAAAGCTGTTAATTCAGCTTCAGCATCAATGTTATGGAATGCAGAAACGTCTTGTGCAAGTTCCGGAGACCAACTAGCTCTTAATTTTCTTTCAGTTACTGAAACAGTAACACCTTTAAGTTCGAAAGAAACCTCACCCATATTGTCTTCAAATTCTAACGTAGAGTAAGTTCTGTAAGTAGCAGTTGCAGCAAATGTTGCAGTTGCCGCAGATGAACCCATATAACCATCAGGAGATGAACATTTAATACATGCTACACAAGATAAATCAGCTTCTAAGTAAACGTTACCTGTTGAATCACAAGTATCGTCTCTATCAACAATACCAGTACCATACTTTTGAGTTACTACTCTAAATGGTACATTTGTTGATGCCGCGTATGCTAAGTTACTAGCTGTTGCTGCTCCAACCGCACCGTCAGCGTCACAACAATAAAGTGCTACACCAGTTTGTACATCTAATGAAGATAAGAAACTTTCTGTATCCATAACGTTACCATCAGGACCAGTTAATGAACCTGCTCCAGTAGAACTAAATCCACTTAACTTAAATAAAGCTGTTCTATTACATTGATTTGCTACAGCAGTACCATCTCCTAACTCTCCAGATGCCCACGCTTGGAAAGCTAATGCTTGTGTATGTGTATTCGCAGAACCTCTTGAGTAGTCATAGTTACCATCGTCGTCATCACCACTAGTTTCATAGAAAGAGTCATATAAATTACCTGCCGCGTCAGCTGGTTGATTAGTTCCATCACCTGGGTGACCAGAACCACCTGTACCACTTCCTTGATTACCAAGAGCTGCTATTTTAGGTACAAAGTAGAATAATTTACCAATTGGTAAGTTCATCGCTTGTACAGAAACGATATCGTTAGCTAATAACTTAGAGAATACTCTTCGAATGATTGGAAATACAACCGTTTCGAAAGACCCTGAGTCACCTGCTCCTGATGCTTCGTTTATTAAATTTGTTGCTTGGTTTTCATATAGCTGTGCTATATTTTCTTTAACGTGACCTTTAAGTCCGTCTAGGAACCCAAGATTGTTCCATTTGTTTAAGGTATCTTCCTTGATAACTTTAAGGTGTTTTAACCCTATGTTACCAACCATACCTGATTCTAATAATGCTCCCATAATTTAATTTATTTTTTTTATTGAGTTTATTTTATTATAATTTAGACATTAAGTCTTTCATTCTACTAAACTGTGGATTTTCATAAACCTTTGACTCCAAAAGTTTACCTCCACTAGTTTTTGTTTGTGTAGATGATTTGATAATTTTCTTCTCAACAGATTCAGAAATTGTAGGTGACTTTTCAGTCATCTTAACTTCTTTACCCATCTCGTCTTTGATTACCTTATACAACGTCTTAGATTCCTTTAGTGTTTCCACACCGTCGAATCTCTTTAAGATGTTGATTTTCTCCTGCTTAGTAGTTGAATGTTCTGTGAATAATCGAGTCACGTAAGCAAGATTCGAATTAAACACACTAACCTCATTCAATTTATCTTTAAAAGTAACTAAGGCTTTTTTATATTCACCATTTTTAGCTTTTAAAGATTCTACTTCTTCTTTAAGAAGATTATAGGACTTTCTGATTCTACTTTCACCAAGTTGCTTTCTTTTTGTTCTGGATTCTTTTGTAATATTAGGTCTACTTCCTTTCATTTTTGGAAGACCATCTTTTCTACCCATTCCAAGTGTTCTTGCGTTTTCCTCAACTTCTTCAGTTGATTCATTTGATTCAGCTTCATCAGCATCACCTTCAGGTTCCGCTGTAGCTTCTTCTTCACCATCGTCTTCGTCTAAAGTAATTTCGTAAACCATTTCGTCCATTTCAGAAACTTCTTCTTCAGTTGTTTCTTCTTTAGTTGTAACGGCATCCTCTGTTCCTTCTTCAGATTCGTCTAATTTAATGATATACTCAGTGTTAGTATTCGTATCAACAAGGTCAATTTCCTCATCATCCTTTTGGATAATAATTCCATCTTCATCCCCCATAGCTTTGAATATTTTCAACACTTCGTCATCAGATGCTCCAGTTAAATCTAGAGGTGGCAGTTCGTCAGACATTTCGTCTTCAGTCTCGTCCTCTACATCAAGTTCTAAATCTAATTCTAATTCAGGGGCAATAACCTCATCACCCTCATCTTCAAAATCGATTTCAACTTCTTCTTCTTCTTCTTGCTCTTCCAGGTAATCATTTTCACTCAATGACTCTTTTACTAGTTCGTTAATTTCTTCCTTCATTGTAGAAGCAAGTATTTCTTTCGCATTCGACTTCATAGCTTCTTCAAGCTGTTCCGCCTCGAGCAACGCTTTTTCTAAGATTGTTTTACTCACGTTTTTTATTTTTTTATTGTTTATTATTATCGAACGCTGCCAACGGCAGGCATTCTTTATTATAAATATAAGTTAGTTGTAAAAAAACCCGGATATAGGCTAATTAAGATATTATTTGCTTAGGAAATTATTTAACCTATTCATTAGGTTAACTGATTTGGTGACATTAACGGTTTGTTCACCAACTTTAGATTCTGGAACAACAGATTTTTCGTCTACCGTATCGGCGTCACCTTCATTCTTAAATAAGTATGAACCTGGTGTTGATGGTGATGATACTAGGTCAAAACAAACCAATTCAAAATCTTCTTGTACCTCATTGTGTTCCCCAACTTTTTTAAGTGAACCAACACCTCTAGATGATATACCTAATGTAACCCCCTGCCTTAGTAGATTTGCTGCCATATCACCAACACAAGATATAACACCTTCTTTAATGTAACCGGGTGATGTTAACAACTTCATCTTTCCTATAAGTCTGTTTCCGTCCCAATATGTTTCTGTTATAATATGAGACGTTCTTTCTAAATCTATTAATGATGATTCTGGGTGATTTAATTCTGATATTGCTGAACCTTTTTTGATAACGTCTTGGTATCTATCGTTCTCTCTCATTAAAATCTCTTTTGGGTATACCCTTCCATTTCTATTTGGTACTCCATATTTCTGAAGAATTGCGTACATATATATTTCTCCGTCAAAATCATCACCGGACATTTCCTTAATAATTGTTCTATTATCTTCTGGTGATATATATCCGTCAGACTCAACTAATATTCCATGGCCGATTTCTCTAGCTTCTAAAATTCTCATAATAATCTTTTTATATAAATATAAAAACTGCATAAAAAAAGCCCTATTAAGAGCTTTTATATGTTATTGTTATTTTTTTGTCTTATAAAACTTAAATCCTTTGGTTGGTAGTAGGGTTTTATTTATAATCATATTGGTTATGTGATTTAGTGGTTCTGATAGTTTTTTTGATTTTATTTCTGGTTTTTGTTTGTGTTCTGTGAACATTGTAACTTCACATCTCATAAAACTTCTCTTACCCTTTCTCATTCCACTACCTCTAAGGTCCAAATCAACAATAGCTTTATCCTTTAATATAGTTTCTTTTAATTCTCTATGAATAACGTTATCTATGTTATATCTAAATTTTTTAATTGTTTTGTCCCAATTATCATTGTCATATAATGGTTCTACCCATGATGATAAATTAAGATAAACGGACTTCATTGTTGATACATCAACCGTACCGTAAGATGTTCTAAATACATCTGATATCTCTGTTTTAACCTCTCTACCTTGTTTTGCCATATTCTTTGTTTTGTGTACTAAAAATATAACAAAGTTAGGTGTCTAGTTCAAGTCCTCTAGAAGGCCCCTAACACGGATATATGAAGATTTTGATTTTTTTAACGTTAAGATTTCGTTCTTAACCTCGGTTAATCTTGCTGATAATGTTTCGTCTTTAGATTCACTAATCATATTATTTAAAGTATTAAGTGCAATACCCTTAACATTATCATACTCGGTACCTAAAGTGTCTTCAGTCATAATTAGTGTGTTCTTAAGAATTGACCTTTCAGATTCATTCAAACTTGAACCATATTCTTCTTGGTATTTCTTTGATATTACTTGTGATAGTATTTTTGAGTCTGCCTCCATAACTATAGGTTTCTTCTTTTCACCTACCATAGATTCTGTAAGAAAATTTCTTGATTTTATTGTTTCTTCTAGATTTAATACACCACCACCAAAAACCATGGTATCAATATTGTGATAAACAATATTTGTTGATTCAACACAGAGTTCTTTTCTATTTTCAATAACCTTGTCTAATAGGCTGGAAACGTCCTTTAATCCAGATTTGTTTTCTTTAAGATGTTTAACAGCTTCTGTAATATAGTCTCTACTTGAATTAGTGTTTTCGAATTTTTTAGACTCAATTTCATTATAAAGAACGAAGAATTCTCTTAATGGTTTTGAAAACTTCATAGCTCCCATTATTACTGATAAATTACTTTTAAATTTATCTTTATCTCCGTATGAGTTCTCTAGTATACTATCTATATTTTGTTTGTATTTTGCAAATCCTTTCATAAGTCTATTTTATATATAAATATACTTAATCCTTTAATAAGGACTCCACTTCCTTATTAATCTTGTCAATACTTTCGTTTGATTTACTAATAGATTCTTTTAGACCTTTTAAGTCATAGCCTTTGTTCTCCATTAAAAATGGTAAGTCCTTCTCAATATTGTATGATTCAGCTGCTGGTTCTTCAGCCGGAGTCTCTTCTGGTGTCTCGTCAGTTCCCATATCCATTCCTATATCACCACCTGTATCCATTCCAATATCCATTCCAGTATCACCACCTTCATCACCTTCACCTCCCTCATCACCTTCACCCCCCGTTTTAGGTGCACCGTACAATTTATCAACATTAGAGAATATACCTGTTTTTTGAATTACTTCGGCTGTTTTTTCTAACTCACCAGCCATAGCCTTCTCAAACCTTTGTTGTTGTAAATCTAATTTAATCTCTTCATCGGACATACCAAGTATTTGTTTCTTAGCCCAAGTAGTTGATACTGCTTGAAGTCCATTTCCTGGGTCAGTAACAGCGTCTCTATATAGTGTAATTTTTTCTTTCCATTGTTCAATCTTCAATAAATCGGACTGTGTTGAAGGGTTTGTTAATGATAATGTAAAGTTGTTTAATTCCTCTTCAAAACCTAGGACGTATAGGTGTACTATAGCAATTTTATTTAATTCTTGTATTATACATTTTTGAATTCTATTAATAGTTCTAGCGAATCTAATGTCTAGTAGTGCTAGATTCTTACCCTCACCAACAACCTCCTCAAATCCTAAGTAAGCTTTTGGTATTCTTAAAGACGCTAATAATTTCTTTTGTATGTATTCTATATCAGCAATTTCAGATAAATTTGTTGCTCCAGGTAAGGTTTCTATAGGACTTGCTGCTGCTGGGTCTCTAACCGGAATAAAATAGTCTTGGTCTACAGCCATTTGGTTCATTCTTAAATCAACATTACCATTATTTGAATCAACGACGATATCTCTTTTGAATTTATTGGCTACCTTTTGGATGTATGCTTCCACATCCTTATCGTCCATATTACCTACAAATACTTTAAATACCCTTCTTTCGGGAGCTCTAGATGTTCTATACACCAACATAGCGTCCTCAGCTAATAACAACTGTTTCCAAATACGTCTAGCTTTTTCTAACATAGAAGTACCATAAGGCAATCTTCTATCATCACCTAATAATCTAAAATGTGCAACCTCCCAGTTATTAAACTTTATATCTTTTTCTCTCCATTTAAACTCAATCTTATGAGCGTCATCATCATCGTTATCTGTTTGGTTTAAATGTGAATTACCTTCGGTTCTTTCCATCTCAATATTAGGTAATTGGTTACATCCTACAACACCTTTTTCTGGGTCAATTTTAAGGTACACAAAATTATCACCATATTTACAACAATTTCTAATCCACATTGGTAGATTTGTATTTACATCTAATATATTGTTAAATAAATCAGCTAGAATACCTTTAATTCTTGCTGATTCAGAATAAATAGATATTGTGTGACCTTGTTCTGATGGCGTTGAACATTCTTCAGCATAAATGTCTAACGCTGCTGAAATCTCTGGTGTGAACTCCATAGATTCGTAATCATAATATGATGCTAGTCTTGTTGGTTCGTAATAAATTGATTTTGTATACAGTTCATTATCGACACTCTGCCATTGATTAGCCATATACAGAGCTTGTTGCATTTCAAGTTGTTTTGTGTCGAATTCACTCTTATTTGTTGTTCTTAGAATTTCATCTGAATTCGCTGTAAATTGTTGGAATGTGTTCTTTGGTACTGATGGTCCACCAGCTCCGAATACTTTACCCAATCTTTGATATATTGTAAGTTTTGCCATAATGCTTAATAATAGTGATTATCTTATAAATAGTATAGGTTTTATTAACCTCTTCTTCGTTTACCTCCAAACAACCAATTATTCTCTTTGTATTGTTCTCTACCTACTTCGTTACGACCTGAAATACCGAATATTGGTGTTGATGGTTGTACACTTGGGTTGTCACTGGCTTCTGATGTCCATCCGTCAAGCATAGCTTTTGTTAGACTATCGGCTTTCTGTAATTGTGAGAATGAATTCTCACCAACATATAACGCCATAGCCATTGCCATAATAAGGTCGTCATGTTTTCCTTTCATATGATTTGGTCTCCCATTGAGGTAGACAAAGGTGTACATTTCATTAAGTAGTCGTTTAGAACGTACAATAAATTCGTGTCTCAGACCTTCTTCAAACGCTGATATTATTTGAGTCCTTTTATTGTTGAATGCTAAACCTGGTGTTTTTGTTCCAGCATTTGGATTGTACTTCCATTTATCGGCCGTGTTCATACCCTCAACATATAAATCTTTATAACCTAACTCTTGTAATTTTCTTGTTGTAGCTATGCCCATACCACCTGTAATATCTACAACCACAAAAGCTTTATACATTGTACCCCATTTATGAATAATGTCTGCGGCCAAGTCTGGTGGTATCTTACCTAAGTATTCAGCTACTTGTTCACGTTCATCAAAATCTATTATAACTATTGATGTAAAATCCTCTGAATCACCCCTACTTATATCAGCTCCTAGTATATATCTGTGACCATCAATCGGTTTTTTCCAAACCCACATCTGACCACCAATAAAAGTTTCTTCAGGTTCTTTTATCTGGGTTTTTTTAATGTTATCAATAGTTTCCATTGGGATTACGTTATCACCAGACCCTAGAAATGCACATTCAAGTTCCTGTGAAACTTTCCTTCTATCATATTTAAGTTTCTTAACCATTTGTTCAAACCAATCTGAACATGGTTTGTATCCATTCTCTAATAGGTAGTCAAATTTATCATGGTTAGTTTCTTGTGTAATTAGATTGTCATCATAATCCTCTTGGTTCAGTAAGTATTGTACGATATCCTTACATTTAACCCAAAATAAATCTTTGGTGAATCTAGGGTCTTTATACCAATGTAGTTCTGATATACGAAAGTTATTTAATCCCTTAATAGCTTGTTCATAAATTTCATAATAAATCTTATCGTGTCCATTCGGTGTTGATATTACGATTACCTTACCCCCTGTAGATAGTGATGCCATTGAAGCTGCCCAAAAATCCTCGCCAGCTTCAATATACGCAGCTTCATCAAATATAAGTGCTGTTGGTGTATATCCCCTAAGTGCATCCACAGATGTTGCAACCGCTTTCACTTCACAACCATTGTTAAGTTTAAAGTGTTTTTGAGCGTCCTTCTCCTTAGAGAAACCAACATTAATCCAGTCAGGCCATTGATTTAGGAATCCTCTAACTTTATTGGCAAATTCCTGTGCTGTATCTAATTTATTAGCAATAATAAGAATCTTCTCAGGTCGTTTCTTAGAAGCAAATTGTAGTGTTTTTGATACCCAAGCAGCTGTTGCTGTTGATACACCTGCTTGTCTATACTTCTTTGTGATGTTATCACTATACTCATCAAAATTCTTTAACATCATTTCTTGTTCTGGAAATAATTTAAATGGTACGTATTTTGACTGTGTATTGTCGTATGTTTCTAAATAGGTTTCAATAGCATAACTTGTGTCACCATAACACTTAGCATATTCTTTAATTAATTCTTCTTGATTCATTGCTTATAAATATAACCAAAAAAGTCCCCACATTGTAGAGACTTTCTATTTATACTATATTTTGATTATTACATACTGTATAGAAAATCTTTTTCATCTTGTGTTAGTGAGTCCATTCCAGATTTACCGATTTTATCTAATAATGTATCCATATCATACTCCTTAGGTGATTCAATTGCTTTTGGTCCTTCTTTTGGTCGTATATCTAAAGCGTCATCTAACGCATCCATTGTACCCTCAAATCCCGGTATATCATACGTATCTGTAGTATCTGTCTCACCACTAGCGTCTTCCCAATCCTCATCTTTTAATTGTTGTATTATGTCGTTTACTATTTTTTCTACTTGGTCTTTCCCTTTCTGTGAACCTGATAATATTTCTTTGGCTAAAGCTAAGAATGGTTCTGCGTCCATTGATATAATGTTAAAGTATAGGTAATTTTTAATTCTTCCCATATCGTTATTATCTAATAAACTTTCTGGGTAAGATTCCGTGAACTTTTCCCATATAACAGGTCCAAGTCTTAGGTCCCAAATCTCACCAGCAACATTATCTGTATCATCCATTACCTCAGCTGCAAATTCTGGGTCAGATGGTAAACCGTGTGCTGACATATATTCCATAACGCCTTTCCATATCTCATGTACTAAAACTGGGAAAAACATTCCGGTAGCTTTAATTGTTGGTGGGTCTGTTGTTAAGTCTAACTCTTCCTTTCCAGCCATTGATTGTTCAGCTCCATCAGCACTCATCATATCCATATCAGGCATAATCCAATACATTATATCATTAACAGACATAACTAATGAGTATAAACCAACTAAATCTGGATGTATGGAGTTTAATTCTTCAGACACCATATGATACATATAATGAGCTTTCTTTGATGAACCGGAAATTAGTGAATTAATAAACCTTCTTTTTTGTTTCTCTAGGTCAAGTTTTTCCATCCTTGCCTGTACACCACCATCATCAATTTGTGGTTGTTGTTGTTTAGGTGCTTCTTTTTTCTTTTCTTTAGGTTTCATGTCCATCCCACTAAAGTCAGGCTTTTCAATTCTAGCGTCAAATTGTAAATCACCTTCTGGTATTGACATTTGGTCTTTAACCACCTTTACAGCTAATTCTTGTAATTCGGGTATATTACTAGATTCTATTTGCATCATTCTCTGAACTGCTCCCATCATCTGACCTTGTATTTGCATCATACTTTGTTGGTCCACAATTTCTAGTCCAGTAGCTAATTTAATTTTTTCTATAACGTCTTGGAATCTTTTTGTTGCGATTAACTCTTCAAAATTATCTGCTTTACCGTCTTGGTCTATATCTGGAAAAGCTTTGTGTCCTCCTAGTGGGTGTTCTTGAGATTTTAATTTTGCTTCAATATCGGGTGATATTCTTAAATTTCTATCGTCACTGTAATCGATTGGAGCTTCTTTTAACTTATTCTTTTTGGCCATCTTATTTTGATAATGATTTTCCTAAATTAGTGAATTCTAACCAATCTGGTAATGGTGATTTTTTCTTTGCTTTTGGTTTTGGTGTTGTTTTTGGTTTTTTGAATGGACCTCTTCTTTCTTTCTCTCCAGGTTTTGTTGTTGGTGGTGCAATTGTAGGCATCGGCTGGTTTGCCTCCATGTCGTCTTCAACAACCTCACCATTTAAAGTAACTTCACCTTCCTTTGTGATATTGACCTCTATTAGGTCCTTTTTAGATTTCAAATAACCTTTAATATTGCCCTTAATATCTTCAACAACAACCCTTAATCCCATTTCTTTAGCTAGTTCATTAACCATATTATAGGATTTTTGTTGTTTATTAACCTTAATTTTAGGTTTTCTAATTTCTCTAACAGTCTTTATAAAATTTTCTTTTGTGATTTCTGCTTGTTGATTTTCTTTTACTAACTCCATAACCCAATTTTCTAATTGTTTTTGTTCATATATAGAATCATCGGAATTATCAAACAATAAATCAAGTTCCTCACCATCACTACTCTTACCCTTCATTTCAGGGTCTGGAAGTTCACCGTCCTCTTCACCAACTTCAACAACATCATCAGCTATTTGTTGTGGTACACCTGTTTTCTTAGCTTCTTCAGCTGCTGCTTCATTACCTTCCGGTGTGTCTGGGTATACCATTTTTTCGTGTAGTACTGTTAACTGTTTGTCTGTAAATAAAGATAGGGTTCTGTGAGTGAACCCTTCATTTATTAGTTTTGCAATTAAATCTTTTCTATTTTTTGGCATATTCAAAAAGTTTGTCAAATTTTAAAATTATATCTCTTGAGTATAGTACGTCTTTAACCTTATCCATACTATCCCCGAAATGAAAAACTAAACGTTCTTCATCTCCGTTTTCATATTCTTCTTGATAACTTTCCCACCCTAAAGCTATAACGTTATCAAGTGCGTGTTCCATACCAAAATAGTCTGAATTTTGTATAAGGTCCATTTTAATTTTTGTACCCTCAAGCCTTCCGACCGATTTGATGTATTTTATATCTGGTGGTCCTGGGTTACCATTAGCTGGTTCAGAATCCCAACCTTCACCCCACAATTCATCTGTTTGTTCACCAAATATAAATTCGTATATATTTTCGTTCTTATAATTTGGTCCTAATTCGTTAATGAATAGGAGTCTCATTACCTTATACTTCCTTTTTTATCTATGTATACCTTTTTACCTTCAGATATCATTATAATTGCTCCACTTTTTGTTAAACCTTTAGGTGTAGCATTATTTTCTTTAATAAACTTTTTTGCTGATAACTCTTGGTCAACACTACTAGAGTGTTTTTCTACAAGTCTGTTTTTATTTGCAATTTTTTTTACACTATCTAGATACTTTGATGGGTCTTTTTTTTCTTCTACATAAGACTCTAATAGGTTAGATACTCTTTTTTTAAGTGCTTCCATAACAACACCCTCATTTTGTTCTTTTGGCTCTTCCGGTGAACTTTTAACTGCTTTTACAACTCCAGATGCTTTTGCTATTCCTTTCCATGTTCTAAGCATTGATGCTGTTACCCCAAAAGGACTTAAAAGAACTAGTGGTATTGCTATTATAGCTTTTAACGTTTCTAATTGTTCTTTGGTTAGTTCATCACCCTTTTTGATGAGTGATTTAATTCCCTTTATTATTTTACTTAAACCAAAAAATTGTTCTGATATAATATTTTTACGTTTTCTGACTGAGTCTGCTATCGTTTCGTCTTCGTCACCCTCATCTTCAGCTACTTCTTCCTCCATATCCATATCTTCATCTTCCATGTCCATATCCATATCTTCATCATCCATCTCCATGTCATCTTCAGCTCCAAATTCATCAGATTCTAAGTCAACATCACCCCCTTCCAATTCTTCATCACCATATTCTGTTTCATCCTCTTCGAATCTAGATACAATATCTTCTTTATCCTCGTCTTCTAACTTGTCTAAGTCTACAGCCGATAAAACTGAATTTATAACGTACTTGATGTCTTCTGAATCTAGGTCTTCTTCACCATCTCTTAGTTTCTGACCTAATTTACCTGTTAACTTTTGGATTGATTTCATCACTCCTTCCATTTCTTCCTCACCTTCTTCATCTCCCATTTCCATGTCATCTTCCATACCCATATCTTCATCTTCCATGTCCATATCCATATCATCCTCCATATCCATATCATCATCCATGTCCATATCCATATCGTCATCCATATCCATGTCTTCATCATCAGCTGGAGCTTCTGGTGTTTTTAACGTAAACTTTTCTTCTTGGTCTTCTATTTCACTCTTACCGTACATAGTGTCACCAACACCTTCATTGTATTGTTCGTTGATTGGTTTAAACATTAAGTTCAATCTTTTAAGAGCTGCGGAATAACTTTTAAATCTATTTTTATTCTTATTTCTAATACCACCCACATAATCTAAATCTGATTCATTCAAACCTGATTTTATATGGTAACCATCTTTCTCTTGTATTATACCGTAAAAATTACCATCCTTTCCTTCTTTTAAGAAAGATGTTGTTTCTACATGATTTGTTGTATTTTTTTCAACAGTACCATAATTAGCAATCTCCATGATTCTGTTAATCTTGTCTTGCCCTTTTAATTTTTCACTTCCGATTGGTTTTAATGCCATTTTGTTCTATTTTTAATTTTAAATTATTACTAACTATTAAGACCCGCGCCACCTATTATGGTAGGTCTAAGTCCTGGTGCCATTTTATCATATGGGTTTGTCGCTCCTCCAGCTCCAGCATGTGTTATACCTGAAAATGGTGAACTACAACTACATTCGTAACACAAAAACATTGCGTGTGCATGAGCAGAAGTTAACCTCTCTGGTGTTATAACCAATTCTAGCCTATCACCAATAATTGGTAATGTAAAAGCTTCGCCTTCATATGTAAATGCTGCACTTGTACCTACAGCATATACTGAAGTACATTTCCAGTTTTTATATGTAGTGCCATTTGCAGCTAATAATGTAGCCCCGTCAATAGGAGTTGTTGGTGTCGAGTTACCTCCGTAATTTGCCATAATTAATTATTGTTTCATATATAAATACTTCTAACTATAGGAAACATTATCCTCCAGGGTTAGAGATTTATCAATCAGTTTATTCTTAATACCTATAAGTTTTCCTATATAACCATTTCTCCTAAGAAATTTAAAGGTTAAGTTCTCGTATGAGTACTCTCCTTTGTCAGCCAAACCAGCTCCACGGTACTTCTTAAGACGACGTTTTAAGTCGTCAACTGTATGCATCAATTCATTAGATGAATTACGTTCCATGTCGTCTTCAATCTGGTCAATCATATCCATCCACTGTTTTGATTTTGATAGTATTTTATGTGAATCCAAAACCACCTCTTTTTCTTCTGGTTCAACAACCCAATCATTGTACATAACGGAATACATGCCACTAGCAAAATGTTGTTCCTTGGAATCTTGAACATAGATTTCAGATTCAAATCCCTTAACATTAACATCCCTTAACGAATTCCATATGATTCGTCTACTATCTAGATACTTCTTTTCAATGGATTCTTCTGGGTTATCAAAATCAATTAATATGTGTAAATCAACATCTGAAAATTCGGACCAGTTGAAATTGGATAAGGACCCGGTTAGTATAATGTCTTCTATATCAAGGTCTATGTCAACAAATTCCTCATAATCCTCAACTATTTTTAATAAAGAATCCCTGATTTCTGGCCTCATTTTATAACCTTCGTCATCCATGAGCCAAATATCAGGGTTTAATTCCTTTTGGACTTTAAAACTACTTATAATATTCTTGTCGTTGTTTTCCATATTACTATAAATATATGGAACTTAGTACTATGACAATTTTTTATACTTGTAATTCTTAGATATATTTTTTGCAAAGTATTTACCTTGGCTTTCAGCCATTCTCATCTTTGTAAAAGTTGAGATTGGCACTTTCTTGTAAGAGTATCTTCCACCCTTTGAGAATTCCATTATAAGTTCTGATGTTTCTGTATTGTATTCACTTTTATGTAGTGAACCTGAATCATACTCATTTATAATTAACTTACCTTCTATTTTTTCAGATTTAATACCCATTATCTTTGTGGTCCTAGTGGGATATTTTGTTGTTGTGCAGTATTTACTGGTGGTGGTGCCGTTGTATTCTGTTGAATCTTTGATAGTGTTTGGTTCATTTGATTAATTAACAATGATATATTCTTAACCGAATTATGCATTTGGTCTACCTTCTCTTCTAGTGTTAGGGTTCTCATTGGGTTTGCTTCGAAATGTTTTACTCTTTCTATTAATT
>Ga0066849_10000167_pt1 | contig 24383 bp, 26 predicted proteins | sample ETNtaG_9_FD_65492 | JGI IMG/M metagenome (GOLD analysis project Ga0066849, IMG submission 65492) | Marine microbial and viral communities from oxygen minimum zone, Eastern Pacific Ocean - ETNP201406SV69 | ecosystem: Environmental > Aquatic > Marine > Oceanic | place: Pacific Ocean: Eastern... | reverse complement strand
GTTTGTAATGCTGACTAAATGATCAGCCCAATGACCTCTACGTGCATGGCTATCAGCCCCACTGTTGGTCATTTGTACTTGGAACTCTTCAGGCCAAGCCTTTTCATCATATACTATTACAACGTCATCTAACCAGTAGCCTTGAGCATTATCTGATAAATCTGAAATGAAGCGAAACCTGATTTGTGTTTGTTGATGTAAGGTTTGAGTGGGTATTACCATACCAGGATCCAAAGTAGATGAACTGGGTCTGTTTGATTCACTTTGAATCAACCAACTAACGCCATCGTTAAGATTTGAATCAGGACTGGCACTAAAGGATAATCCATTGTTTACTATATTGACCCAACTATTGCTGCTTGGGTCCTTAAACTCTAATCGAATACCATCTCCATTGGCAACAGAACCTGAATAGAAAAATCCAATTTTAGCATAATTATTGGGTGATGGATGTGCATTTGAAAAGTCAAATATTGGGCTAGTAAGGGAGCGGTCCCAATTTGCACCATAACTGCTACTAGTGCCTCCTGAACCAATATTGAAGGAAGAGCCTGAAAGTGAAATTGTACTATCAACACTCCAACCAGGGGCTAAGCTCCAAGAGCCAGCAGAATCACATTTGTAGTAGTATTGACCAACAGCAAGTGACTTACTGAATTCATTGTTCCCATTGTTGTCATCAGTACTGTGGAGAGTGGTAGCTACCAAAGTATGGTTCCCTCCATATTTAGGGGCCCATGTATGGCTTGCAGTAGTTGTACTACCCCCACTAATAGAATTGACAGTAAGAGTGGTGTTTAGTAGTTCAAAGCCAGTATATTCATTATGCAATACGACTAAACGCATTTGAAAGGAGCCCGAAGGATTTGAACCTAGGTTTTGAACAGTAACCTCAATTTGAGATGAAACATTCCTCATTCCATCAATCACATAGAGCTCTGGAGGCCGAGTGAATCCTGAATTGCTGGGGTCATGGCTAGAGAGTAGAGCATAGTTGTCTCGATCGGATGAACTGACATAACTCATGTCATAATCTATTGGTCTGACATCAATTCCACTGGCGGCTTCAGCTTCTTGGATAAGCAGTGTTGAAGTCATGCCAGTAAGGCTCACTGTTAACATCAAAAAAGCGGCGAGCAGAGTCGGCCGTATCGATGCTAAACGCATAATCCTCAAATTCAAACCCTCTGTTCATTATTTGAACTAGTCGGTCTTTAGGATATCATAAAGGAATCATTCTGATTCATCATTTTCATTTCTTAACCGGTTGAGTCGCTTTTCACGCATTATGCTAGCGTAATATATCCCTAGTGGAAGTGCTAATGCCATAACAAAGCAACTCATCAATGCAGTTAGGGACCAGATTGACTCAACGACAGGGTTCAATTGGAATTTTTCTACATCAGTTAAATTGTTGTTGACAACAACAGCGTCTAGGCTTACAGCGACCTTTTCTATAGGTGAATCGTGCGTTAATTCAATTTGCCATGTTACGCTATTATTTGACCGCTCAAGGATCGAGGCAGACTCTTCTTTAGCAGCACTCAAATTATCTGCTCTAATGGTACCTAATCCTGAAAGAGGTAACTCATCAGATATTAAACCACGAAGTACTGAACTGCCAGTTTCATTAATTTCAATAGAATGAGTGAAACCATAATCGCAACGATTTATCATTTCAAAATCTGAATTTGGCTCTAGGCAATTGAAATACTCCGCGGCATCATCACCTAGCAATGAATGGGACCACCATTTACTGCCTCCACTAGTGATTGTAAGTACGCTTCCTTCAGGTGCTCCGCTAATGGTGAAGTTGACCCAAGACAAAGAACCTGAAGAAGAACCATGCCATAAAATGAGATTTTCAGAGGTGTTATTGTCAACACTTAAGCCAATAGGTAATTCCTCCATTTCTGTGTGGAAATGATAGTATTCTGATTCAATTGAGGCAGAATATATTGAGTAACCTAGTACAATAATCAGGGTTACTGAGAGGCCAATCAAAGTTCGCAATAGGTTGGGGTTGCGAGATAAGGCCTTCTGCATGAGCGCCCGAACTTACCATTCCGCTTGAACTTGATGTTACTACACATTGGCAATAGGTGTAGGTTGCAGTCCCCCCTTAGGGGGGACGATTGCGTTATATATGGCGGGCCGGTCGGCGGGATGCTTAGGTTTTGACATGACGACATTCCACGACGTTCCTGCAAATTTGCTGATTCCAGTATTAGCCGACAGGATGGCTGATATTGCAGAGATTTCAAGACCTGAATGGGCACTCCATGTGAAAACAGGAATTCACCGAGAAAGGCCCCCGGATCAGGAAAATTGGTGGGAAATTCGTAGTGCTGCAGTTCTTCGTAAAGTAGGTGCGAATTCTCCGATTGGAGTAAACCACCTGTCCCAGATGTATGGGGGTTCACGTGACCGTGGCAGTAGTCCAAACAGAGCAAAGGCAGGTTCAAGACATATCATACGCACAGTTCTACAACAATTGGAGGATGCTGGACTTGTTGAAGTTAAGACTAATTTAGCAGGCACTGTAAAATTGGGCAGGGGTTTGACCGCTGCTGGTCAGAAGTTGCTAAATGAAGTCGCACATGAGGTTCGACCTTTGGCAGAGGCTTCTGCTCCTGGACTAAGTAAGTACTGAATAGAGGTGAGGGGGTGTCTGAAGTTATGTCAACAGATGATTCTGAACTAGAGGAGATTCGTGCTGCACGTCGAGCTGAGATTCAAAGTCAGATTGAGGCTAGAGCAGATGAGCAATTACAATCAGAGGAGCAACAAGCAGTTGCATCTCAAGAGGCATCAGCCTTAGCGGAGGCGATGCGAATAATATTGACACCTGAAGCCCGCCAAAGGCTTGCTAACGTTGAGTTGACCCGTGAAGATGTAGCTCTAGGAGTCAAGCGACACCTAGTTAATATGCACAATGAGGGACGCCTCAATGTACCAGTTGACGACCAGACACTGAAGGCAGTTTTGGCAAGATTAAACTCTAATAGAAGAGATTCTAAAATTCGAAGGATTTGAGTGATTATTATGGCTAGAAATAAACCAGCACCAAAGAAGAAACGCTTGAATAAAGTTACAAAATCAAATCGCAGGGTCCCTGTATGGGTCATGCAGCGTACTGCTAGAAATGTTACTAGCCATCAAAAGCGCCATCAGTGGCGAAGAAGCAAGTTGCAAAGGTGATTTAGAGTGGCAGAGGCAAAATTATTCTACGGGACTCGTCACTATACAGTTCCACTACGTGCTGCATGGGCTTGCCCACGCACAAAGAGGGCAAAGCGAGCAATTGAGACACTCAAAAAATTCGTTGCTCGCCACATGAAGGTACAGGATGACGAGGAAATCTGGATTGACCAGAGTGTCAATGAAATCATATGGTCTAGAGGTATTCAGAAACCACCTCGTAGAGTTCATGTTATTGTCGATCGTGTTGACGGGGACGACAGAATCCAAGTCCTATTAGACGAAGGAAAATATTGAGGTGCTTGTAGTGGGAAATATTAGACCATCATTCATAAAAATTAGAGCCATTGCACTATGCCAGGAGTATCCCGACCAATTCAGCCCAAATGAAGGCAGTCCAGTATGCAATTGTGATTCAGTTCACAAATGCGTTGACTGTGATCATGTTATGGTCTATGATGAAAATCGTCTACTTTGTGATAATATTAGTAAGGATTCTAAATGCAAAACTAGGCATAAGTGTAACACCTGTGGTCATGAAGTGAACTATAAGAAAGATAAGAAATATTGTGGGCATAAGGGGTGTGAAGGAAAATTCTCAGAACCTTTCAGCAAAAATGGTTTCACTGACCCTTACCAGCCTCATAATAATTCATTTGACCACAATAAGAAGTTGGTTGAGAAATTCACTGACCTTTCAGTATGGTCGGAAGAGAAGAAAAAAGATGTTCTAGTAAACAAGCGCATGCGTAATTGGATTGCAGGATATGTCACTCGCTACAAGCAGCGCAGAGTTGATTGATTGGGGTGGGGGCCTGACTGGGCAACTATTAGAGTTCGATTGGACTCATGAACCCCCATTTGTTAGGCATCAATCTCATGATGTTGTAAACCAGTTTTTTTCTTGGTTAGGAGAAAATGGAGTTTCTAGAAGAAGTATTCCAATCCCCGACAGAATTAGTGGTGGATGGATATTATTCATTTACCAACCAGTAGAAAAACAACTACTAGAGGACTGGCGCCCGTCTTTTGAGGGGGAATGATCGGTTGGGTAAGAATCTCAATATACCACTTCCTGCACGTAAATCACAACTAATTGTAGTCCTAATAGAACCTGAAATTCAAGGCAATGTGGGCGCTGTTGCTAGGGCTATGCTTAATTTCGGATTTGATGAGTTACGAATAATTTCAGATGGAGGGTATGAATTTGAGGACGAGGCTTTAGCTAGATCTAAACACGCAAAAAAAGTTCTACTCGATTCAGAAATCTACCACGATTGGAAATCATGTATGGAAGATATTTCATTAGTAATTGGGAGTTCTGGAAAAAGGGAGTATGGTGAGAAAATTTCATTCCGGCATTTTGTCATGCCAGATGAGTTAGCCTCACGTTTGATGGGTGTAGAAGGTAAGGTGGCCTTGGTTTTCGGCCGTGAAGGTATAGGTATTCTAACTGAAGAATTACAAATGTGTGACATTCTTGTTACAATTCCGACATGGGAAGGATATCCTATACTAAATCTCAGTCATGCTGTTTCATTAATACTCTATGAGATGCATAAGGCATTATGTGATGTTGAACTTGGTAACCAGGAGGGATTGCCTAAGACCACATTTGCTAATCGTTTATTGGATCCAGAATTGAGAAGAATGATTCATGAAGTGAGTGATGATTTATCTCAGAAGGTGAATGTTCAGGAACACAAGAGGGCAGGTATTGCTGAAACCCTAAAAAGAGTAATTATGAGAGGGATGCCTTTGGATGATGAGGCACATAGGATTCTCGGCGTAATGAAACAGTCTAGAGATGCATTAAATTCTTCAATGGAAGAAGAGTAATCACATTCTCCAACTTGCCCATGATTTTGGAGTTTCTCTAACATGAAAAGCTGCTAGACGTAAATCATTGCCATATTTGGTTTTAATGTGAGGATTTACTTGTTCGTAAGCCCACTTGGCTAAATTTTCAGCAGTGGGTATGAATGGAACGATTACGGTGCGGTGTTGCTCACCCATAGTACTGAGAGCTTTTAGTGCATCACTGTCTTGGTCATAAACAATGAAAGCATGATCTACTACATCATGGATGTTCTCCGTAAGAATTGCAGATACATCTGAGAAATCCATTAACATTCCTTCTTCAGATGCTCCTTCATTTGTAATGACTTCACCCTCTAGTTCTGCTTCCCAACGATAGCGATGCCCGTGCAAATGCTTACATTTACTCTTGTGGTTAGGGACTCTGTGTCCAGTATCTGTTTCAATCCAACGGCGAATACTTGTGGTCATGGTTTTGCCTCCTTATGCTTAGAATCAACTATTAGGGCATGAGAAAGGATTTCTGCCCATGGTTTCACATATAGTACTGGGTCTTTTCTTCCAATGGCATGGAATGCCAAAATACGCTCAATATCTGCTCCAGAGGTTCCTGCTGAGCGCCCCTTCTTGTCAGGATTATATGAGGTGTTAGTATTGGCAAAAACTGTATCAAAATCAAGTTTTAGGTGTGTGATAGCATCTTGTGCATCACGTAAGATAGTCTCTTTGTGGCCATCGATATAGGGGAGATGAAATGATACGTATTCTGAATCCCAATTACCTACCTCGAATGCTGATGCTAATGCAACGTAGAAATTTGGTCTGCAATCGGGATAGATGGCATGATCGCCTGAATGGACGCCCAAAGCAATCACGACATTTACTCTTTCTTTAATTGCTATAGAAAGGGCGTGTCCGTACAATATGGAGGCAAAAATTGCGTTTCTATTAGGGACGACTGTTTGTTTCATCTGCTCCTCTTCATAGTGGCCCTCAGGTACATCAATTGAATCATCAGTAAGTGCGGAGTGGAAAGAAGACATAGCCGAAGTCAAGTCAATTACTTGATGAGTAACATGGTGGCCATTTTGCGATAGGTATGCAAGGTTGGCTTGAGCTCTCTGAATTTCAACAAGATGTTTCTGGCCATAGTTGTATGAAATAGCATTGACTTCATATCCTTCAGCAAGTAATCTCATCATCAATGAGGTGGAATCCATGCCTCCTGAAAGGGCCATGACAGCAACTTTTCTAGACATTAATCTACACCCATCCATTTGTGTGTTTGAAGGGATAATCTCCATTTGGGATTAGATTTGACCAATTCAATTGTACTTAGAAACCCTATTCCATTTGATGAAGCATCCAATGATTCATCATATTTTGGTTGAATAAAATGATGAGTAAAACCATCAATTAGGTCATCATACATGGACAATTCTTGACCTACATATACGACTTTTAGTTCATCTCCTACTCTCTGTCTTACCTTAACTTTAGAATACATTTGATCCTTTGGAGATACACAAATCCAGTCAACAACGTTATTGGGTAATTCTATTGTTCCATTCGTTTCGATGGCTAAGAAATATCCGAGGGGGCGTAGTACTTGAGAAAGAGTAACTAAATCTTGTAGTGCGGGCTCTCCGCCTGTTAGTACAATACGCTGACAATCCCATGAATCCAATTTATTGACAATTTGTCTAAGAGTAATGTTTTCCCATTCATCAAATTTAGTATCACACCAACTACAGGCTAGATTACATCCTCCAAACCTTATGAAAATGGAAGGTGCCCCTACATGAAAGCCTTCTCCTTGAATAGAGTAAAACATTTCAACCACTGGGAACTGATGCTCAAGTGGGTCATCATTATGTGGTCCTTTTTCAGGTATGATTGATTCATCGATAATTGGTACAACTGGAAAGGCAACTAATTCCCTAGTTTTATCTACCATAATATCACCATATTTGAATCAAGAAAGTGAAGGGCTACGTATTAGTTGCATAAGTTCAGTTCTAGCTTCTGACTTGTCGAAGAAAACACCTCTCATTGCACTAGTGGTCATAATTGAGTTTTGTTTCTTAACTCCACGGCATTTCATGCACCCGTGACTAGCCTCAATAATTACTGCACAGCCAAGAGGTGTGAGTTGCTCCTCCAAATCATCAGCAACAGATTTAGTAATGCGCTCTTGATTTTGGAGGCGCCTGCAGTGCATCTCAAGAATTCTAGCAAGTTTACTGATTCCAACTATTCTTTCAGTTGGGATGTATGCGATATGTCCACGTCCATGGAATGGCTGTAGGTGATGTTCGCAAGTGGAGTGGAACTCAATGTCTCGAAGTAGTACTATCCCATCATATCCTTCAGCATTGAATGTTGCATCAAGTACATCAGCAGCATTTTCATGATAACCAGAGAATATCTCATCAAATGAATCTATTACGCGTTGTGGTGTATTGACTAAACCCTCTCTCAATTCCCCATTAGCCCCTTCGATATAACGAACCAATTTGTCAATTGCAGATTGAGCCTCAAGTCTACTGACCATTATTCTCACCTCCAATTCTACCATGTCGGTTGTCTATTGAATCAAGTTGGTCTAACATCTTACGACATGCAGTTCGCACAGCGTCAGCAACACTGATGAATTTCTTATCATCACCAACATGGATTTTTAGATCATCAAGTAATTCCCCAGGCATGTCCAAACTAATCTTAGGCATGGATTAGCCGTGCCATCACTTCACCTTAAGTATTACTATAGTAATACTGCAGTATTACTCAGGAAATAGATTCTACTAAATCTTCACGTTTGAATTGCTTTGCAGCCCATGTGACGGCTAGCACGGCGTAGAAAAGAGAGGAACTTAACCAAAGTACAATGTGAGTAAGATCAGTGATATCTAACAATGCCTCACGCATAGCAAGACATACATTGAAAATAGGTGCTACGAACCACCACCATTCGATTCCTTCAAGATTTACGAATTGTGCAAACATGGCGGGTATAATGAAAGCAATGACAAAAGGACCTAGGACAGTTCCGGCTTCTTTAACTGAGTGTGCACGTACAGCTAAAGCCAATTCTATTGCTACGACAAATATAGCAAATAATAGTACAGAAAGTAACAAACTAACAACTGACCATACACTAAGACTTGGGATTCCAAAGGTGTCAGAAGGCATCAAGAATGCTACAGCAAATAGCAATCCGACCATTTGGAATAGAACACTAGTAGCTGCTACAACTCCAACAGCAACCCACTTCCCATATAGCAACTCAACTCTTTTGGCAGGGGTGCATAGCAATGACTCCAAAGTACCCCTCTCTCTTTCTCCAGCAGTGAGGTCGACAGAGGGTTGGATAGCTGATGAAGCAGTCCAAATTGCAACTATCATAGGTATGAACATAGAGAGTGCTAACCCGGCAGATTGACCGGAAGTGGCCACATTAGCATCATCAACATCGCCATCCCAATGTATCGGGTCTAGAGCCTCTGACCTACTTAGGTTGGAGTTCGATAGTGTTTGATTAATTATTTCTGATTCCCATATCTGTATTACACTTCTAACTCTATAGTATCCCTCTGAAGATAATTCAGAAGTAGCATCATACAGTATAGCATAGTCCCAAGATTCAGATGAGTTTGTTTGTGTTTCCCTTAATCTCAAAATTACTTGTGGTTCGCCATTTCTGATTCTTAAACCATCATGGCCATTTACTGATAAATTTGATAATCCCTCATCAAGAATCGAAGTCGAATAATTTAGATTAAAATCATCAAAAGGCTGAATTAAAGAATTAGGTAGAGGATCTCCATCAGATAATTGAACTTCAAGGCTCAATTCATACTGGTCAAGTTCAGCCATCTCACCTTGTAGGAACAAAGGCAAGGCGATGAAGAATAATGGGAAAATAAGAAGCGGCACGAGAACTAATGCTACGAGGGTTCTCCAATCTCGTACAATGTCTAGAAGTTCTTTGGAAGCAACGGACCAAATACGAGAAAGTGAATCACGCATCATCGCCACCTCCAGTAGGGGGTTGTTTACGAGTGGTTAATTTAGACCAGAATTGCTGTAGTCTTGACTCTGGCTCAGGTGCATCAACTTCACGGCTCTCATCTTGGGTAAGTGATACAAAAGCATCTTCAAGAGATTTAGTATTAGTTTCATCCATCAAATCACTAGGGCTACCATCAGCTCTCAATGTACCATTATGGATTATGACAATGCGGTCACAAACCTGTTCTGCTTCATTCAATTGATGGGTGCTGTAAATGACTGTGCGACCTTCTTCTCCTAATTTTCTGACGAGTTCTCTAACTCGTCTAGCTGAAGTGACGTCCAATCCTCCAGTTGGCTCATCGAGCAGTAGTACTTCTGGGTCATGTGAAAGTGCTCTAATTAGGGCAGTTTTCTGACGCATACCCCTAGAAAAACCACGGGTGGGCCTTTGCAAATCATCTTCAATTTCTAATGCCCGAGCAAGTCTAACGGTTCGATTCCATGCTTGCTTATCTGGTATGTTGTTTAGTCTTGAATGATAACGTATATTTTCCCATGCTGTTAATCTAGCATAGAGTCCAGTGGCTTCAGGTACTACTCCAAGGTTACTTCGTACTTGGTGTACAGGGTGTTCATTACCGCTGTCATCAATGAATACAACACCTCCCAAACTAGGTTTGTAAAGGCCACAAAGAAGCCTTAGTAAGGTAGTTTTACCTGCCCCGTTACCGCCAACAAGTCCAACGATATCACCTCTTTTTAAGTCTAAAGTCACAGACTTTAACGCTTCAACATCTCCGAAGTTCTTGCTTACATCTCGAACTGAGAGAAGAGTACCCGACATGAACATCACTAGCGACTGGCAACTAAAGCAGGCCCTAAATTAGGGTGTACTTCATCGATTCTACAAGCTCTCCCATGAAGTTGTTGAAGATGATCTTGAATTTCATCATTAGAGATACCTAATTCTACAAGATTTGAAAGCATATTCAATCCACCTTCAATTGAGCCTGCATCAAGATAAGCATCATTAGAAATTGCCCCATTTAGAAGGAGATTTTCAAGTGTTTCTTGAAGGAAATCTACTTCTTGTTTAATTCTCTCAGAGGTCAGATTGTCTGAGGCAATTAAAATGTCTATACATGTCTGCATAGCATCGCGACCTGCCACCATGTTTTGACGCTTACGAAAGGAAGGACATGAAACAAATTTCACTTTTCTAGCAACTCGACCAGTACACCACCAGTAGAACTAGGGTGCACAAATGCAATCATAGTTCCATGTGAGCCTTGTTTGGGTTCTGAATCAATCATTTTAACTCCCGCAGATAATAGTTTATCGATGGTTTCTTGCAAATTATCCACCTCAAATGCGAGTTGTTGGATTCCAATCCCCCTCTTGTCAATGAATTTAGCAACAACAGTATCATGAGCAGTAGGTGCCAGTAATTCTAGACTAGGGGGGTCGCCAGAGTCGGTGGAAAGAAATCGAATATGAACGCCCTGCTGAAGGTTTGTTTCATCATCTCCTTGTGTTTCTAGTCCAAGTATCTTCCAAAATACAGCACCCTCGTCTAAACTGTTTACAGCCAATCCAATGTGATCAAGTCTGACTTTTGTCATAATTTCACCTCAAAAACCGCTTGGAGCCATCCACGTTCCAAAGGCCTCCTTAAGGGAATTCATGATTTCCCCAATAGTACACTCTGATTTAACAGCCTCTAGAATAGCCTCCATGGTATTTCCACCATTAAGGGCAATAGTATGGACATTAACAAGGGAATTAGCAACTTTTTCTTCATCTCTACGGCTTCTCATTTCTAAAAGGTGGCTACATTGTGCCTCACCAAGCGAAGTATCTACTTTCTGACCTTTCATTTCCTCGTTGTCAATGCTACTTAAGGCGGAATTAATGCCAATTATAATTAAATCACCCTTTTCTTGTGCTAATTGTTCTTTCCATGCGGATTCGTGTAGGTGTCTTTGTTGGAAACCTGCTTCGATTGCGTTCATAGGGCCACCCATTTTGTTGATTTCCTCAATTAGTGAAAGTGCACGGTCATAGATTTCATTTGTCAAACCTTCCACATACCATGAGCCACCTAAGGGGTCAACAACATCAGCAATACCAGTTTCATTAGCCAGGATCTGTTGGGTTCTAAGGGCAATAGTGGCAGATTCGTCAGTAGGTAGCCCGATTGCTTCGTCGTATGAATTGGTATGGAGAGATTGTGTCCCTCCTAGTACAGAGGATAGTGCTTGATATGAAACTCGAACAATATTGTTTAGTGGTTGTTGAGCAGTTAGGGTAACTCCAGCAGTCTGAGTATGGAATCTTAACATGGAAGATTTAGGATTATTTGGTGAGAATCTAGATGTCATCAAGTCATACCATAATTTTCTAGCAGCTCGGAATTTAGCAATTTCTTCAAATATATCATTATGGCAACCAAAGAAAAATGAAAGCCGAGGGGCAAATTCATCAACATTAAGGCCCGAATCCACTGCTGCTTGTACATAAGCAAGAGCATTAGATAGGGTGAATGCCAACTCCTGTACTGCCGTAGCACCGGCTTCCCTAATATGATAGCCAGAAATGCTAATTGTATTCCAACTAGGGATTTTGGTTTTGCACCAACCCATCAAATCAGTGATTAGTCTCATAGATTGTTCAGGTGGGAAAACATAGGTTCCTCGAGCAATATATTCCTTCAATATATCATTCTGAATTGTGCCACGAAGTTGTGATAATTCTACTCCATTTTCCTCTGCAACTGCAACATACATAGCCAATAGTATTGATGCCGGAGCGTTGATGGTCATTGAGGTAGAAACATCTGATGTGTCTATGCCTTCAAAGAGCAAGCGCATATCATGGATACTATCGATAGCAACGCCTACTTTGCCAACTTCTCCAAGAGACATTGGGTCATCTGAATCAAGACCGAGTTGAGTAGGTAGATCAAATGCTACAGAAAGTCCTGATTGTCCCTTACTAAGTAGTGATTTGAATCTCAAATTGGTCTCACTAGCACTACTGAAACCTGCATATTGGCGCATAGTCCATTTTCTGCCGCGGTACATTGTTTGGTGAATTCCCCGGGTGTATGGTGGCAATCCAGGGGTTGAAGGAGGTTGGCTAGGGCTATTTTCAGGGTTTGGAACATCTGGAATAGGGATGCCAGAACGTGTTTTGAATGGCTTATCGTCTAGCGCCATAGTAACTTCCCCATGGTGGCGTAGGGTAGGATAGCATCAATCATTTCGGTCATTCAATGTTCATGGCCACCGATTCCATGGACATGGCCATGTGCCAGTTCTTCCTCAGATGGTTCTCTGACTTCAACCACTTCGACTTCAAATTTGAGGGCGCGGCCAGCAAGCATATGATTGAAATCACATTTGACAATATCTTCAGTTAATCCAACAATTCTAAACATACCCATGGCAGACATTAGTGACATGCCCAATTCAAGTTCGAGTTCATCAGGGAATTCACTAGCAGGGATGTCCATGATGGCATCATCAGTTTGTTCACCATAAGCATCTTCTGCCATCAATGTGAATTCTCTCTTTTCACCTACTTCTGCACCCATCATTTCACGTTCAAATCCTGGTATCATCCCCTGGTGCCCAACTAAATACGCTAAGGGTTCAGAACCATGACTTGAATCAAATTCTTCACCATCTTCTGGGAACGTACCTCGGTAATGCACCATCGCCACTGTATCTTTTTCTATTGTACTCATTATCTCACTTTCCTGTATCCTTTTAGGACATTAATTATGCGTTCGGAGACGGCATCGGTAATTATGCCTTCATCCAATTTTTCTTCAATGAATTCGATAGCGTCTTGTATACCTTGCCTTTCACCCTTGGCCCATGTAGAACCAAGAATATTAGCGCGATATTCTTCTAGTACATCTTCCTCATCTAAAATCTCACGGACATCTACTTTGAATTCCATATATTTGCGTCTATTCAATTTCTGAACTCTTTTAGTAGGTGGGGCTGAGGCTCGTGCCTTTCGTTTTTTACCCATCATCTGCTTTCTTCTTTCGAAGGCTTTCTCACTAACCGTTTTCTTAACTTCTTTAATTTCCTGTTCAGTAGTTTTAGATTGATCCGTAGTAACGGCTTTTTCATCAGTTTGGCCTTCGACTACTAATCCTGAATCAACTGCAAGAGCCTTGCTCTCAGCTATGAGATCTGTAATTCTATCATCATCAGATACAGTAACTATTTCTTCAGATGATTTGTCCTCAACCTTCCGTAATCCAACACGACGAACTTTGTCAGATGCGATAGCAGGACCCGATTGTGGGATAGATTCTTCAACTTTAGTTGGTTCTTCTTCAATCTGCTGGGCTGTAGTTTCTTCAGGTTCGGGTTCTGAATGATTTACGGTAGGGGTTTCAGAAGGAGGCAGATGGGAAGTGGGTATAGCAGGCTTATCGATGGTGGGTTCAATCTGACTAGGTTTACTGGGTTCTTGGGCTCTGTAATTTACAGGTTTAATCTCTTTACGAGAACCAGTTGATTGTTTAGTAGATTTTTTTGAAGAAGCATTAGGGGCAAATGGATTGAATGGTTTCGGTTTTTTCCTAGCCAAGTTTTTTCACCCTCTATATGACGGGGCCAACGCTCACCCCTCATAACTCTTACAGTCTAAGTGAGATTGTTGATTTGTATGTTAATCCCAATAGATTGTAGTTTGGTCAGTACGTAATCCTTGATTGACTGCAGAGGAAAGCAAATCAGTTGGACCTGAATGATGTAGTTGTAATTGGCCTAGAGTTGCTATCATTGAACCATTATCAACACAAAATTGAGGGGGCGGGACTCCACAAGTACCGCCCCGTTCCTCTGTCATTAAATGAGACATTTCTCTAATGCGTTTGTTGCAAGCAACCCCGCCGCCGAGTAATAATTCAGTCTTTCCTGTATGAGCCATTGCTCTCTCGGCAACTTCTATACATGCTGCAAAAGAGTGCTCTTGCAGGCTCCAACAAGCACCACCTAAAGGCTCCCCCCTTTGAGTTAGCCGACATGCAGCAGTATATGTTCCTGAGAAGGCCAAGTCCATTCCATGTACGGCGTATGGGAGTGCTAGATTATCTAAGTCGGCATCAGGATTTTGTTCATGCCATTCACCTGCTAAAGTTTCTATTTTAGGGCCCCCTGGGAAGGGTAGTTCATGTTCACGCGCAAATTTATCAAGCATATTCCCGATACCTATGTCCAAAGTTTCACCTAATACACGATAACGTCCAGCCATCCTAGCAATAACTTGAGTATTCCCCCCAGAAACATAGAGTAGGACAGGGTCATCCATTCCACATTGTTGTCTGCCAATTTCAATATGTGCAACACAATGGTTCACTCCAACAATTGGTACTTTCCATTTGCTACCTAGTGCGCGGGCAATACTAGCCCCAACTCTAAGACAAGGGCCTAGACCAGGTCCTTGGCTAAAGGCGATGGCCTCAACATCAGAAGGAACAACCCCGGAATCAAGTAATTTTTTTACTAAGGAACCAGCCATGCTAGCGTGGTGATCAGCCGCTTCGCGTGGATGTATGCCCCCTATTTTTGGCCTAAAAAAGGCCGAATGTGAAGAAGATGGCTCACCGTGAGCATTTACAGAACCAATAGAAAGAGTATGTGCTGTTGATTCAATTCCAACAATAATACCTCCGCCCATGACAATTCCTAGTATGCGGACGGGCCACATGATTTCAAGTCTAATGTGTCCTCGGGGGTGTATGCGCCACCTGCTGTTGAACGCCGGGCCAATCGCACACCTAAACCCAAATGGGGTAGAGGGTGCCATTGTGGGGCACCTAATGTCAGATTCTGAATCACTTGTTTTCACATCAGGGATGGCTATATTGACTGATGGCGGAAAGATCTCAAAAATTTCAAATTCTGATGATTTAATGGAGGAATTTGCTCCGAATGTCAAATTAGAATCATCTAAGCCATCGAAAATTTGTGATGGTGAATTAGAGGTTTGGGATTTAGCTGGTCGTGCAGTAATTCCCGGGCTAGTTGACGGCCATAGCCATCTTGTGTGGGCAGGAGATCGTTCTGATGAGGTGGCACTACGGCAACAGGGGTTATCTTATCGCGAAATAGATGAAATGGGGGGCGGAATATCTCTTACTGTCAGGGAAACCAGAGCCGCTACATCAAGTAGTTTATTTTCAGAGGGTATGAGAAGAGTGGGGACAGCTCAACTTCATGGGACTACATTTCTAGAAAGTAAGAGTGGCTATGGTTTAACGACAGAAGATGAATTAAAACTACTTGACGTATCTAATCAATTAGCCGATGCCTCATCAATACAAATGACGCATACATGGTTAGGTGCTCATTCTATACCCAATGGAGTTGAAAAGTCTCATTACATAGAAGAATTACTCTCTGAACAATTGCCGGCAGTAGTTGATCAAGGGATTGCAAAGTATGCTGATGTGTTCTGTGAGGATGGTTGGTTCACTATAGAAGAAACTGAGACTATATGCAAAGCTGCTCAGGAATCTGGTTTATCTATCAGACTTCATGTTGATGAATTTTCAGATTCAGGTGGTGCACAACTCGCAGCGGAATTAGGTGCCAGCACTGCAGACCATGCTGCATGGTCATCATCGGAGGCCCGACACCAGTGTAACAAAGCGGGCGTAATACAAGGCTTTCTTCCAGGCACTCCCTATGTTCTAGGATCTGATAAATGGCCCCCATTTGCAGAATGTATTGAAAATAGTTGGGCTTGGTCACTAGCATCAGACTTCAACCCAAACTGCCAGAGTCTAAGTTTGCCTTTTGCTGGAAGTTTAGCCGTTCACCGTTCAGGAGTATCCCCTCTTGCAGCTCTAGTCGCTGCTACCAGAAACAGTGCCTCTTCTCTCATAGAAGGTGGTCATGGTTTAGGTACGATATCAGAAGGTGCTCCCGCCTCACTTAATGTTCTAGGGGGTAAGAGTATAGATGGCTGGTGTTTGACATCTGGGCAATCCCCTTTTGTCATGACGTTATGTAATGGCAACTGGGTCAACACATAAATTGAGTTGCCATGATAAGTAATATCAATAATGCTTATTGCGATTATACAATTCACACATTTGGGATTAGTAAATTTATTGAAATTGTGTTTTTCATGAGATAAGTTCAATCTAAGCAGATCTGCTATATTTGCGACGTACTATTGTTCGGATAACCTATATTATCAGTCATTACAAATTTATCATAATGTTATTGTAATATACGGACAACTCCGCAGTATGGCGTTTAGGGTGTGTTATTGACGGCACTTTTGCAAAGAATCCCATATTTGCCCCTCGAAGCCTAGGGGTTAGTGGCATAATTTTTGATATAGCTTGAAAGATACTTTCGAATTAAACAAATCGAGTAAACGCGCGGAGCATTCATATTTGAGTTGCCGGTGCAAAGGTCGGTTGCTATGACGGAATATCAGGGCCTATGTCTAAAGTGCAAGACCTACGGGGTGATTAAGGACTGCAAACTCATTAAGATGAGTAATGGTCGAACCAGGGCAGCAGGCGTTTGCTCTGTAGATGGTTGCACAGGTAAGATATCCAAAATTGTCGGTTAACTATCAACACCAATCGGGCTCGTGGTCTAGGGGCTATGACGTCGCCTTGACATGGCGAAGATCGGCGGTTCAATTCCGCCCGGGCCCATTTAATTGAATTAGCGAACAAGGATAATCAAAACTACTTTTGACATTTATTCAATAAGGGTGTACTCTACTCTCAATTTACCAGCACCTTTTGATTTCACTTTCCCAATTTGTATATGTCCAATATCTCCAGTATTACCCACATGAGTGCCTGCACAAGGACAGATATCAATACCTTCTATTGTGATGACTCTCAATTGATTGATGTGCTTAGGGATGAGATTCATGTTAACCCTGACCAATGGGTCTTCAATGAGTTGATTTCTAGGCCTAAAAGACATGGAGACATCTACTTCAGAGTCTATGAAATTGTTAACACTAGATTCTAAATCATCTTTGGAGAAGGATTCCCTAGATTCGATACCAATATCAATTCTAGTTTTATCGATATTGATTTGGTTGCCAACTGTTGTAGCTCCAAATAATTCATCAGCAGCGGCAGAAATGAGGTGTTGGGCAGTATGCATCCGGCATAGTATGCCGCGTCTTTGTTGATCTATTTCTGCTGTAAACGATTTATTCATTAGAGAATCAATATCAACAGAATCATCCAATTGATGGAGCATTTCAGTACGTTTCCTTACATCTAATATTGAGTATTTAGTGCCATCTGACGAAATAATGCCGTGATCAGCAGGTTGTCCACCTCCAGATGGATAGTAGTATGATTCATCGAATTGTACCCAAGGAGAACCGTCTATGATTTCAGAGGATATGACTTTGCAATTGAAATTTGGAGGGTTGATTCCTGGATGTAATTTAATATGCAGAGGTTCACTCATTTACATCAACCTCGTTAGTAGATGTAGGTATAATATCTAACTGCTCATCAAAGGAGAAATCAGTACTTGAATCAAACCAATTAATAGTTGGATCAGGAGGTTCTTCCTCCTCAGATTCGGGTAATTTAGCTAATGGATTAAGGCTATACATTGATGGATCTAAATCTGGTTTATCAACAATGATTTGCTCGATAGTAGGGGGGTCTCTTTCGGGTAATTCATGCAAATCATAATGAAAAAGCCCACATTCATGACAACGAAGGACTCCAAGGGTGGCTAGAGAACCACAATCAGGACAACAGTCTAGGTTGGTAAAGAGTACAAGTTGATCAGTAGTCATGTAATCAATCCATGAAGAGGGAGTCAAATGGGACCCAATACTCTTCATCATCGTCATCAGATTTGACTAATACTTCATCATCATTATCATCAAATTTTACGATTACTCCGTACCATTCCTCTCCATCGTGTTCAATGCCGACATGAGAGCCAACATCTATTTCTTCATCATTGTCTGCTTCATCAGAGTCTTCATCGTCAGAATCTTCGTCATCATCATCGTTGTCATCGTCAGACTCTTCCTCTTCATCATCGCTGTCATCAGAGTCTTGATCGTCAGAATCTTCATCATCATCGTCGTCATCAGAATCTTCCTCTTCATCATCGCTGTCATCAGAGTCTTGATCGTCAGAATCTTCTTCATCGTCAGAATCATCATCTGAAGTCTTTTTCTTACGGTGCAAAACTCGCCATTTCTTGGTTTGCATCTGCAATAATAATATACCAATGCCTCCAATAAATCCTAGAATCATGAACATTATACCATCCCAATAAAATCCTTTAGGCATTGAAGATGAACCCTCATCACCAGCAAGTGGTGTTAGTGAATTACGACACTTAGATTCTTGGAAATCCTTGTTACATTGATAAATTTCACCTGGTTCCACAGGTTCAATACCGCCAACCCAAACAGTACTATCTCCATCAAAAGCGACAGGTCCTCCAGAACCATCGACAGGACCAATCAATCCATTAACGACCCAAACTCCGATAAACAATGCAACTAATACATATGCAATAGGGAATAAATTCTCATAATGCCTCATAAGGAAGCGTTGCCATTCTTCAGGTTCGTCTTTCTTACCTTTTAGTTTGTCAACGACTTCTTCAGGTTCTTCGAAGGCATTAGTGAGTTCAATAATATCGATGAATCCATCATTATCTGCGTCCAGTACTTTGATAATTGCATCAAGATCATCAACTGAAAAATCATCACCAAAAGCATCAGAAACAGCTTTTTTGAATTCATCAGGGTCTACATTTTCACTTTCATTTCGATCTAATTTCTCGAATAGGGTACGTGAGGTTTCACCAGAATCTGCGACAGCATCAAGCAAGCGTGTGAATGTCTCTGCAGATGATGATTCAGATACTTCCTCATCATCAGTATCATCCTCAGTTTCCTCGGCTTCATCGGTAGAGTCATCATCTTCCTCCACATCAATATCATCAGCTTCATCTGTAGAATCATCATCATCAACAGTTTCATCATCAGCTGGGGTTTGATCAGCATCATCTTGACTATCTTCTGTGGTATCAGATTCTGAATCGTCATCATTATCAACTTCATCATCAACATTATGTTTTTCATTCCAAGCAATTGCAGCCTCAGTAAGTTCCTTTTTATTAAGGTATGAATTACCATCATCATAGTTTTCATTGGTGAATAATAAAAATGCCTCTTTATCATCAATTCCATGTTTTTCCATGACCTGATTTAACACATTTTCTGAGTAATTAGCCGAGGTCTTTCCAGCTTCATCAGTATTTTCCTCATTATCTTCAGAATCTAGAGGGAGTAAAAGAAGTGCACTAAGTTCCCCCAATGAAATATTACTATCATGGTTTAAATCAATTTGATGAATGAATCGATCTACTTCATCTTCAGGTAATGCGGCCAAATTCGCACCAATTAAACCATTACGAATTTCACTAGTGGATAAAACTCCATCATCATTTGTGTCCCACTTACCGAAGACATCAGTAACCGAGAAACCACTTTCTTTCATCCAATTACTCATATTGATGATCAAATCGTCAAGTACGAAGGAGATTTCACATTTTGGGCATGATTTAGAGTCTAGAGGGATGATGGCTTGGCAAGCTCCACATTCCCCCATATTCACCTCTTCAAGGCCGCTAAAAGAAACATTACATTCAGGACATTTATCAGAATTTGCGGGGATTTCAGACTTACAAGCACCACATTGTGCAGTTGCGTTATCGTCCTTTGAATCGACTTCATCTTCACTCATAACTCTCGCCTATAGAGTTTGGACAATCATTAATGATATAATGGTTGATGAGATAATCAAATATTTTGCTTATACATCGTTGTTTCCTACTAATCCGCCGAAGGCGTCAATAACTGTGGCGACTGGCTAACATATGAGAGCAATGACTGCAGTTTGGCCTCCCGGTTCTTCGAGACTATATGGGATGCAATTAGAAGACCCTAGAGAAGGGTATGTTTGGTTACAGCAAATGAACACAGCAAAAAGGCAAATCGTCGTATTGTCTCGACTATCTCCTGCGAAATTATCACGTTGGATAAATTTGGAAGCAGTTGATTTCCATTGGATAACATCAAAAATAGACAGTTATGCTATTGACCCAGCTCTTGAAAGATTGAAACATTTCATTGATACATTAGTAACCGATGGCGAGGGAATTATTTGGTTAGATGCGGTAGAATACCTAGTAGATAGCCATGGTTTTGCATCATCAATACAGTTTATCCAATCTATTGGTGATGCCTTGATGGAAACCAATTGGACAATGGTAATGCCTTATTCCCCACTTGCCTTCCAATCAACTGAAGTTGCTAAAATCAGGCGTGAGGCTCCAAATTTCGTAAGTTCTATCGAAATGGGTGATGATGAAATTGATTCTGACGATATTCAACTAGAAGAGGTCGCCATTGGCTTAAATGAGTCTTCTGAATCCATGTCTGGGGCTTTAGAATCTGTTGCTGAATCTCCACATATAGAGGTGGAACCTGGCTTAATCGTATTAAGCAGGATACCTGAAAAGAGCCTTTCCCGTGCCATTTTACAGCGTAGAATTGAACAATGGGCCAAGATGGGTTTTGAGGTTAGTGAATTAGAGCCTCTATTATTAGTTGACGAGCGTGAGCATAGATATGCTAGATATTTTGATTTTGAAGAAAAAATCCGAAGAGCAACTGAGTGTGAGCGCCGAATAAGAGAACTAGAACAATTAGGTTTCACAACTGTATCAACTAAACTTCGTTTTAGGATTATGCAATTAACCGGGATAGATGATGTAGAAAATCAGTTACAAAAACTACTGGCTGAGGCTAGATGAGCATAATTGCTCAATCTAATTCCCCTACGGCATCTTCAACGGCCTGGAGGATTACACCACTATATAGGAGTTCAACCATTTTATCATGATCAGGGTAAAGAGGCCTATCATCATCTAAATGTTTGATTGAGTTGCGTATTATTTTATGTGCCTCTGCTACACCCTTTCCGAGTTTATGATTTCGGATATCTAGTGCTTGAGCAGATGCATTCATTTCAATAGAAAGAACTCCATAGCAATTTTCCATAATTGATCTAACCTTCTGAGTTGTAGTCATACCCATACTAACAAAATCCTCTTGGTCAGCAGCTGCTGGAATGCTTTGATTTGCTGCTGGGTGAGACAAAATCCGAGTCTCTGCGACCAATGCACAAGCGGTGTATTGTGCAACCATTAGTCCAGAATGTAGCCCAGGCTGTTCTGTTAAGAAAGGAGGCAGGCCACCAGAAAGTGCGGGATTGGTAAGACGATTTAGTCGCCTTTCAGTAAGAACTGCAGCCATAGAAAGTCCAATGCCAACCATTTCCATTGGTAGAGCAACTGGAGAACCTTGGAAGTTGGCTCCGGTGATGACTCGTTCTTCATCAACAATAAATAGCGGATTATCACCTACTCCATTCAATTCAATTTCAACTTGACTTATTGCATAATTCAAAGCATCCTTCAACGAACCAATTACTTGGGGTGTAGAACGAAGTGAATAGGCATCCTGAACTTTCTTGCCAGAGGAGGTAACTATTGACGAACCTTCAGTTAGCCTCAATAAATTAGATGCAACATTAATTGATCCATTGAAGCCTCTAAGTTCGTGTAATTTAGGGTCAAAGGCAAGCAAATTAGCATTTAGTGACTCAAGAGTCATGGCCGCAGAAATGTCATGATATTTCATCCACCTAATGGCATCGCAAAGGGTTAATGCAGCCATTGCCGTTAACATATTACTGCCATTAATTATTGATAATCCATCACGCGCTTCAAGTTGAACTGGTTTTAGTCCAGCAGAATTAAGAGCATCTAATGAAGAAATTCTATTGCCTTCATAGAAAGAGTCACCCTCCCCCATCATAGCCATAGCGATTTGTGACATAGGGGAGAGGTCACCGCAAGCACCAACAGAACCCTTGCTAGCAACTACTGGAGTTATGCCGTGGTTAACCATATCAATTAGTAATTGAGTTATTTCAGGCCTACCTCCAGAGTTCCCATTGCAGTGGACATTAATACGACTAACCATAGCACCTCGCACTACTTCCAATGGCATAGGCCCGCCAATACCAGCAGCATGAGAATAAACAAGGAATTTTTGGAAATTCAAAACTTGTTCTGGATTTAGAACTACTTCGCTGAATTCACCGATGCCAGTAGTTACACCGTACATGACTTCATGATTGTCAATTTTTCTTTGAATCATATCTCTGCATGCTTTTATACGAATCCAAGAATCGTCTGATATCGAAATTTTTTCGCCTGCTCTAGCTACTGTTTCGATATCATGTATAGTCAGATGACTACCATCGAGAACCAATCCCATGTGTCTGCGAATTGGGATTAGGTCTTAATTATAATCAAAGGAGAATAAAACAATCAATACTTAAAGAAATTAGATATTAGATTGTCATCTGCTTGTGAAGGTATGGTGATTAGAAGTGATGGATCTAATTGCATTGCTCGTTCTGCAGAAAAAATAGCACCTGAATTACGAGCCCAAGCGCGGCGAGCAATCCCATTGTTGACATCCCAATTTAGCATAGAATTCAATCGAATAGATGCCTCAGGACTTCCATCAAGGAAGAGGCCAAAACCGCCATTTATTACTTCCCCCCAACCAACTCCGCCACCATTGTGAAGACTGACCCATGTGGCGCCTCTAAATGAATCTCCAACGAAGTTCTGTACTGCCATATCAGCTGTAAACATAGAACCATCCTTGATATTAGCAGTCTCACGATATGGTGAATCAGTGCCGCCAACATCATGGTGATCACGACCTAGTACGATAGGGGCTGAGATAATTCCTTCATGTATTGCCTGATTGAAAGCATCGGCTATAGCACGGCGTCCAACATCATTCGCATAGAGTATTCGAGCCTGGCTACCCACTACCATAGAATGACTGTCAGCTTCTTCAATCCATTTTACGTTGTCTAACATCTGCTGTTGTATCTGTGGGTCACAATCTTGTGCTAGTGAACTGAGTACGTCTTTGGCTATTGAATCTGTTATAGCGAGATCTTCTGGATTACCAGAACAACAAACCCATCTGAAGGGCCCAAAACCATAGTCGAAACACATAGGTCCCATGATATCTTCAACATAAGATGGATATCTGAACCCGCCTTTATCATCCAATACATTAGCACCAGCTCGTGAACATTCTAGTAAGAAAGCATTACCATAATCCCAGAAATGCATTCCAGATTCAGTCATGGAATTGATTGCTTCAGCATGCCGTTTCAAGGAATATTCTACACCAGGTTTGAATCTGGATGAAGAAGACATTAATTTTTTACCATCCTCAAAAGATATTCCGACGGGGAAATATCCTCCTTGCCATGGATTGTGCAGGCTTGTCTGATCACTTCCTAAGTCAACGTGAACGTTTCTCTCGACTAGTCTTTCCCAAAGGTCTACGATATTTCCTATGTACCCAATAGAAATGGCCTCACATTTTTCTCTAGCCGATATCATGCGATCTATCGCATCATCTAGGTCATCGAAGAGCAAGTCAACCCAACCCTGCTCATGCCTCTTATGAGCAGCTACAGGATTTATCTCAGCAACTAGGCAGATTGCGCCTGCTATTACAGCGGCCTTTGGCTGTGCTCCTGACATTCCCCCAAGGCCAGATGTGACAAATGTAACGCCTTTGAGGTCACTTCTTCCGAGGTATTTTCTTGCTGCATTCAAGAGTGTGATTGTAGTTCCATGAACTATTCCCTGAGGGCCAATATACATGTAAGAGCCAGCAGTCATTTGACCATATTGACTAACCCCTAGAGCATTTAGCCTCTCATAATCATCCTTAGAGGAATGGTTGGGAATGACCATGCCGTTAGTCACTACTACACGGGGTGAATTAGAATCAGATGGGAACAACCCTAAAGGGTGGCCTGAGTACATAACAAGCGTCTGTTCATCGTTCATAGTGGCAAGATACTTCATTGTCAATAGATATTGGGCCCAGTTTTGGAAAACAGCACCATTTCCTCCATAAGTAATTAGTTCATGAGGAAATTGAGCAACATCTGGATCTAGATTATTCTGAATCATCAACATTATCGCAGCAGCCTGTCTTGATTGAGCCGGATAAGCATCTAATGGGTGAGCTTTCATTTGATATTTAGTTGGGCGAAACCGATGCATGTAAATCCGCCCATATTTTTTTAATTCATCAGCAAATTCAGGAGCTAGTTTGTCGTGCATTTCACTAGGGAAATAGCGGAGTGCGTTCCTTAGTGCAAGCCTCATCTCTTCAATAGT
>Ga0066849_10000154_pt1 | contig 24860 bp, 36 predicted proteins | sample ETNtaG_9_FD_65492 | JGI IMG/M metagenome (GOLD analysis project Ga0066849, IMG submission 65492) | Marine microbial and viral communities from oxygen minimum zone, Eastern Pacific Ocean - ETNP201406SV69 | ecosystem: Environmental > Aquatic > Marine > Oceanic | place: Pacific Ocean: Eastern... | reverse complement strand
TTGAGTGAAGCATAGCATCTGCGGTATTTATGAATTTGGTTTTATACTCCAAGTCTGCGGAGCATGGAACATGTATGACGTTAGGGTGATCTATTGATCGTGGTGTATTTTGAAGCAAAAAGTAAATATCGTTTCTTTTTTGCAAAAGAAGTTGTATTACTTGATTGGTAAAAGGGATATTCCAAGTGTCCTCGCCCCCAGTTCTGCCGAAAACAATTGCATCACTCGGAATGCCGAGGGCTTCCCGAAGGTCTTCGTTTATATCTGGGAGGTCTACTATGCTGGGAACAACTGGGACTTCTCCGTTTGAGCATGTGTCAGAAAGCCATTTCGATATAAAGGCGTATCTGTCTCCGTGCTTTTCTTTGCTTGGGTCAACCATAGTGCAGCAAAGCACTAGTGTCTTAAATTTTTCAGAAAAAACTCCATCATTGTGACCGCCTTTTTGCATGTATATAGCATCGCAAGCTTCGCTTTCCATGACAGAGTCTAGTTTAGAGACTAAACCCGGCGCGGTTCTTTTTACGTCATTCATATCATATTCAAAATCACTTATCGAGTGAACCTTGAATCTGGAGCCGAACTTTTCTATAACTCCTTGGTTGTTTCTGAAGTGTTCTTTATGATGAATGATGACGGACTCGTTTCCAAGTATTTCTTCGTTGTACTTGGCGTAGTCATACATGGTTACCTCAGTCCCTCTGAGTCCAAGGTGCGCTGAATAAAAAGCTATTTTCATGAATAAAACTCTCTAAATAAAATAAGCTGCTCCTTCAGGGTTGGTACATCCCAATCTGACTTAAGACATTTATTAACCACCTCGTCTTTTGAAACTAGATTAATTTTTGTGTTTTTGTCAAAAACTTCACGGAATAAGCAAAGCAAATCGTATTTAGAGATAGGCTCTGGAGCAAGTTGAATTACTTTAGGTAAAGTTCCCCAGCCAACTAGTATGGTAAGAGACTCTTTTGCCCACTGAAGGGTTGTAAGACCGTTCCAGTAGTGAAAATCAAACCCCGAACATTCATTCTCTTGAGAAAGAAACCAAGATAAAAGAGAAACCTTATTCTTGTCGAAGCCTATGATGGAAGTTCTGAATACCTTTAAATTGTCTTGGGTTTGACTAAGCCGTTTTATTAATTCAGATTTGCTTTCCGCATAGTCTCCTGTAGCGTCTGGAGCGTCGTTCTTATCGTATAGTTGCCCCTTCCCTATGTTTCCAGAAAAAACGCAATCTGTATCAGGTTGAATTACTTTTGAAGAACTATTGTTGGAGATAAAAATAGGCAACTCATAATTTACTTTATAAAAGTCAGGGGAGCCGTCGTAATTTTGATGAATTCCGCCTATGCAATTTAAAATTAAAACTCCGTCAAAGCTAGATATTTGCTGTTTTAACTCTTCAGATGGCCACCTATGACTGTTTGTTTCTACTAAAAAGCCAGCAGATTCATAATATTTTTTGACAGTACTTCCCAACATACCTGTGCTACCGAGAACTAGTACTTTATTTCCTTTGTCCATTTTTAAAATATAACTTAAAAGCTCGTAAAATCAATCAGATGTAACTTCTCTATATTCTCTAAAGGGAAAATAAGCAGAATGCATAAACCATTTTGCTCTAGATTCTCCAGAGCCTCTCTGTATTTTTTCTGGGTTTGCGTATTCAACGCCCAATATGGAGTTATCCCAAGTCATCCAGCTATTTTTTATATCATCTCTTCTTTCTCCGAGCTTTCCTTGGTATTTTTCGTAACTCTCTTCAGGAACAACTCTTCTTATTTCTGTTGGAGACTCTTTCCATTTATTTTCAAAATGAGGTTTAGACTTAGAACAGGCGTCCCCGTCAGGAGGTCTAACTGACGTCTTCCAAGTATATTCATATATTGCCTCTTGAGACTCGAAATAAGCTAAATTAGCTAATCGAAGCCTTAGACAAAAATCATCATCTTCGTACCCACCCCCATAAAATCTTTCATCCCACCAGCCTATCTCTCTAAAAAGCTCCTTGGTAACCATCAGAAACCCAATGTTATATTTAGCAACTGCTGCGTACCCCATGTTCATTAAGCGAAACATTTGCATGATTTCGAGGGGTCTTGGTATAACTCTATCATTAATTAAAACTACCACTTCGGTTGGAGACGTAATCAGGCATTCATTAAGCATCTCGCAATAAGAGTCGTAATATTCTGGATGCCTGTCACATCTATTATTCCAATTAACTTTGACTAATTGATTTAGAGGGTCTAGGAAGCCCATTTGCTTCTCTGCTACCTCCTTATGGGAGCAGTGTAGACAAATGGTTACTCCTTCCTCTTCTAATTTAAGCGGTTTCATTTTCTAAAATTTTTAAAAGATGTTTTGCTCTAGCCTCGGTTGTTCCCACGTTTAAGAGCCAATGTCTTTGTTGCTCCAATAAGAATAAATATTGGTCGGTGGGCTCATTGTTTACTACTAAAGAATGCATCATGTCGTCCAGTTCTTCTCTTGAAGAATAAGACAAGCATGGTAGGACTTGAGGGGAACACATGGGGGGTTTGTCATTGTAATCTCTAAATAACAATAAAGCTCCTGCTGCAATTATCTCGTAATGTCTTAGGCAGTCCCACCCGCCCTTCTTACATGTTAAACCAAACCAAGAGGAGCATAAGTCTTCATAATATTCGTCTTCATTAGTGAATACGTGGTGAGCTCTGCTTCCTCCTAAATCATTGACTTCTTTAAATAGGGCTGCGTCTGGGGCTGTTTTTTGGTATAACTGTGTTCTATTTCTAGAATTCTCTGGTCTAATTTGATATTTAGGAATACCGAATCCGGTTGGATAGGCCCCATCTATTCTTTCAATAAGTTCTCTTTTAAAGCAGGGGGTTTTTTGAACGCCAATAACTGTTTCTCCTTCAAAGTCGATAAGTTTTGGGGCTTCTCCATATAGATCATGACCATCTAAAAACCAAATATTTTTTCCGCCTGTTATTTGGTTAATCGAAGGGTCTTCTTCTACGCCATAAGCGTTTGTTACCCCATAAATGACAGCGTCCACGTTAGAGAGGTTTCGTCTTTCGTCTTCTGAGAGGTCTTGTATGGGGTTTTTATAAAGAGTAAATCCATTGCCGTGAAGCTCTTTTTTTGTCGTGTCTGACCAATCGTGGTACATCACTTTTTTTCTGGGAAGATCAATGCAGTCTTTTCCCAGAACAGTTCTAAGGCCATGCAGCATACTTACCTCTAGTAAGTCTCCCTGCTTCCGTGGGTCTGGAGTTGTTACGAATACAATTTTCATGATAAGTCGGACATTTTAATATATTCTTCGTTCCAAGGTTGTCTACCTGCAAAGTGCCGAATAATTGTATCTTTTTTCTGCGTTTTGTTGATGTTGTATTTCTGAAGCATTTGGCTTACTGGGTCATTGGCTTCCTCCTGTAAGAGAGTAGTGTTCCATTCTGGCCCTCTTATCTCAACATGCTCCCCTAGTTCGCTTAGGGAATAATTTAAGTTTTCTGTTTTTTTGGAATGAAAGCCCTTATTGGGCATTTCGAGAAAAGAATCCCAACTATGATGTAATACGCCAGATAGAGTATACCAAGCCGCTTGCTCTCTGAATTCTTTCCAGTGTGGGTCGTTTCTCATTTTTTGCCACAAATCTTCACTTAGAATATTTTTAACTAGTTGTCTAGACCAATCATTAATGGTAATAGAATAATTACCCATGCAGTGAGTATTGCCGTTGTCTATCGAATAAGAAAAAGACTTATCAGTTTGATAAGATTCGTCGCTTTTGACTATCACCATATCGGCATCTAGGTGAGTAAAAACATCCCCATCCTTTAGCTCTCCCTTGTTTAGCATTTCCTGTAAGATGGTAAATTTCCACCAAGTAGGGTTTTCTCTAAATAGCTCTGGAGTTTCCTTGATGAAGAGATATTCAAATCCGTGCTTGTCGCAATATCTTTCGTTGATGGGAGAGATTTTCTTTTCAAAAAACTCTTGTTTGGAGTCTTTGTAATTAGCTATTACTAAAAAAACTTTTTTCATTTATTTATATCCCTTGGACGACAACTCATAGAGAAGAGAGAGTTGAGCTTCTGCACATCTGAGTTTAATTTCATTCTCCTTTTGTGTTTCTTCCATTCTTGTTAATTTAACGTTTTCTAAGGCTTCGATTCTTTCTTCAAGTTTTGCTTTTTCGCTTTCGCTTACCTGTATGCTTTCGATAGCTTCCACTTGACCTTTGTAATAGTTTTCAATCTCGGAAATCTTTTTGTCGATATCCGTTAGACATTCTTTTTTAAAAAGCTCTAGCTCGTCTATTTTTTTACCAATAACATCCATTTTCTACATAAATTCTATTTGCTGGAGTTTCTGAATCTGAGGGTCTAACCCAGTGTTCATTATAAAATGCTGCTCTTTCTGGGTTGTTGTCCCAGCGTTTACCTTTAATGCCAAACATTAACTGTAAGTCTCCACCGCTATGTATTCCCACCTTCCCTACTCTTTTAGCGTGTACAGCGAGTGGTAGGCCCCAAGCTCCAGCGCTAGTGAAGCAAACGTCGAAGTCTGTTTTATCTACAGCGTTTTTCATGACTTCTAAGCCGTGCTTCCAGTTATTGTAAGGAGATTCGTTTGTTAGCCCCGCAGACAACGGACACTTTAATGTAATAAGGTCGAATTCGGGTAAAATTTTTGAGTTTCCCCAGATAAGGTTTCGTTTTTGGTATTGGCTTTCTATGGTATCTGCGAATGGAGATACCACGAGAACCTTTTTACCCTCAAGCTCTTGCGTCCAAGGCTCCTCATAGTGGAAAGCGTCCCAGCACCCTGCGCATACTAAAGTTGAATTTTGCGCATGTTTTTCGTAAACCTCTTTTTCTGTGACTCCCGGAGGCTCTGGGCCAAAAACCCACATTCCAAAATAGTCCAAATCAGGTATGTGAGACAAATATTCTTCATTGAAATCGTCAAAATCTCCCACGGTTGGCGGAAAGATTCCAGCGTTTACGAACATTAACTGACCGATTCCTGCATAATTTCGTTCTTCATGACTTAAGAAATGATTCAAAGAAGCCATCTCCACGAACCCCATTTTGCCAGCACAAAATGAAGAACCATCTTTAACTAACTTCTTAAACAGAGAATTAGAATCCTCCATTTTCATTTGAAGTTTCTGGTACTCTTCGTATGATTTGACTGTTATATTTTTGTCTATAACGTATTGATTGGGGTTATCCATTTTCAAGCTCGTTCCTATTTATAATGAACTCTGTAGTTTCAAAAGAGCCCTCTCTCGAACAGTTTCTAAAGTACCAATCCAAACAGTTAACCTGTAAGGATTTCCATTGGTTTTTAGAGCAGCCATTTATTACTTCTTTTACCTTTTCTGGGCTTTCAGCGTAAAGATAGTGAACTCCTTCTTGGAGAGGTTCAAAATATTGGGTATCGACTCCTTTAGTGAAAACAGGAACAACCCCCAACCCCATTAACTCTATTTCTCTTTGACATTTGGGGCCGTGACCGGAGAGACATAACCCAAATCTGGCTCTCTTTATAGTCTTAAGATACTCTTCATTAGATAGCCTGTGGTTTCCTGATACACCAAGTTCAACTGGCATTGAGAAAACTTCGACGCAGTTGCTCCAATCGTGAGTGCTTCTTTTTCGGTATTGTATTGGGTTTTCAACTTTGCCTAAAAAAATTGACTCAATATCTTTTTGATCGTAATTAAGTATTCCTTCGATTATACAAGCTTCTAACTTTCTTGGATGTCTGGGCCAGTAAATCCAAGGAGTGGATTTTTCCCCTTGATGAATTTCATTAGAAAAAAGACCGAAGTTCCAATCAACGGGAAGATGTGTTAGTCTATCATGCTCGTAAAGAAGTATGTCTCCTAATTCTTTTGCCCAAGTGCATTTCTCTTCGCTTTGAATTACTTCGCACCAACCCTTCTCTTCCCACATAGAAAGCAGTTCGGGCAGTGAATCTGTCCAAGTTGTTCTGGCTTTATAAATCTTCATTTTTAAGTCTTTCGTGCTCTTCTAGTATCTCAGTATAGTTCATGCTGAAACATTTTGACATTGTATCTAGCAAGAAATCTTTTAAAAACTCTCCGTGATTATCATACTTTAATTTTTTTAACGTATGTAAGTGGAAGTTTACGGCGGGATATGCTCCGAAAAATATTTTTTGATCTAAAATTCCAAAGAGGTCCATTCTTTTTTGAGTCTGTGGGGTTAAGAACCTCCACCACCCAATATTGTAGTGCATTGGCAAATTTAAAGTAACAAATGCTTTAATTACTAGCTCTAGGGGTTTTTGTTCGTAATACAATCCCAGCTGCCTATGATTTTCGGTAAGCGTAGCCCAGTGGTTGACGAAGTCTTGATTTGATATAAAAACCATTCCACAGTTGAAATAGCCGGTGATCTTTTCGTCTCCAAATCCGTCTGTCATGTGGGGGCAAACGCAAGCGTCTACAGACTTACTCTCCAAAAGGTCTAATATCTTATCTTCGATGGGGTTAGTGAAAACCATATCGCTATCTATAAGTAATACAAATGGATGCTTAGAGAGTCCCTCTGTGCATATGTTAAACTTAGTTAGTATCAGTTTCGTAAAGTTATCGTTTTGCTTTGAATCATTTATTACGTGATCGCAATCGTCTGACTCTATCAACTCGTGAGCGTGAACTTTTTCTCCTTCTTCGATTTTTTCTTTAACGTAAGGGTCGCAAGAAATAAACCACTCGCAATCATGGAACTGTTCTATAGACTTCTTAAAGAGTAAAAACTCGGTATAGCAATTCTCAGTTACTACAGTACAAATAGGTATGAATCTTTTTTCGTTCATTATTTAAGAAACTCCCTGTAATCAACTTTTTTCATGTAGTCTTCTCTAAGCCTATTAACTTCCGCTATGGCTTCTTGTAGAGTTTCGCTTTTCGTAGAGATTCCGTTTGGGTTTTTGTAATAAACACCAAGGACTTCATTAATTCTTCCAAACTGGCTACCATTACAGGCCGCTCTTAGCCACATGTCAAAGTCGGCAGCGGACACCATGTCTTCCTTGAAATAACCGTTTTCTTCGTGAATTCTGCTTCTCCACACTGGGTTATTGTGCGGCATATTATATTTAATTAAATTTAGAAATGAATACTCAGGGAAATTGTAGGTGGAAATGACGGTAGCTTGCTCAAAACTTTCATTAGGCTCACAAGACATATGAACGTCTGCGTATGCCAAGTCTAAATTTTCGTTTTGTTTTAATAGGTTATAGTGTTTTTCTAAGTGGGTTTCATGCTTCCTGTCGTCTACGTTTGCATTAGATAAGAGCTTCGATTTAGCCATCTTGACTCCAATGTTCCAAACTGCATAAACGCCGGGGTCTTCGGGAAGCCTCTTGTAAACCACATTCTTGTGTTTTTCCATAAATGGAAAGATTACATCTTCCTCGTTGTCTGGAGAGTTAGCGTTGATTAATATCAGTTCGCATTCGTTGAAAATAGTCTGTTTAGATATATCGTCCAAAAAATGAGCAATAAATTGATCAGCTTTATAAACCGAAGTAAACAAGGATATTTTAGGCTCAAACGACATTATAAAAATAAATCTCCGTGTAAAATTATATATGAACTTAATCATCGTGTCAAACTTAACGGATAATGAGGGGCTATTTTTTAGGTTTTTAACAATGACTGCCAAAAAGGACTTGAGATATGATGTGTTAATTGAATCGAAAAAAGAAGAAATAGACCATTATTATCTACTACTAAAGAAGTACGGGTGGTTCGACTTTGTGGACGATTTTGTAGAACCAAGACACAAAGAGATGGGAGCTAGGCTAGATACGGAACACAATTACCCTATGACAATAATGACAAAATCTATAAATTGTCAAACGATACCTTCGTTACTGGGCCAACTTAAGTCTATTAGGGATATTAACGTTTAACGTTCATCAAATCAAGCTTCTCTTCTAGCCTGTCAAATCTGTCATTCATTCTTTCAGAAAACATTTTAAAATCTTCTTTACTGACATATTTTTCAGGTAAGCTTAAGGCAAGATTTGTGTGCTTCTCCCACATTTTATCCATATCTTCAGACTGTTTCATGAGTAAGTCGTGGTGACTTTTTTTAAGATCGTTAATATGGCTTAAGATCATCTTGAAAACCCACCCGCCCAATAAGGTAACGACTCCAACGGCAATATTTACAAGTATTTGGTAGTCCATGTTATATATTACACAAAAAAACCCCTCCTAAGAGGGGTTAATTAAAAGGGTTAAAATTTTAGTGATAATCGTTACGGAATAAATAAATACTCATGCCAATTAAAAGAATACCAGAGATGGTTTCCATGTCTAAACACCCCCACAACATAGCCACACCCAACCCTAGTGACCCCAAACTCGCCCAACAATCCATGCACAGAGCTCTGTCTTTAACTTTTCCCCAAAGATTCGATACAAGCTTTAGAGCTTTAGATGGTAAAACTTTAACTTTGTCTAAGAAAGAGCCAACTTTAGTGGCTTTTTTTGATTTTGCTTTTGCTTTTTTTCTAGCCATAATAAATACCTTTCAGCATAATATTAATTACACTTTATATGAAACTAGGAGATAAAAAAGACGTAAGACTTTTTGTCCTTTTGTGCGTTCTGTGCGTTGTTTTCAGTGCTGGTTATAGGCTTTTTATAGTCTGGGGGCAAAGCATGTCTCCCACTTTCATAAATGGGCAACTAATAATAGTTGATAAAAATCATTATAAAATGTTTGACCCAAAAGTAAACGATATTGTTGTTCTTAAAGACACTGACGAAGGAGGATACATGATAAAGAGGATTATAGCCCTACCCAAAGACGAAGTAGAGATAATAAGAGGGGTAATTTTTGTAAATAAAGAAAAAATATTAACGGATTCTATTTCTAGCTATATAGGGACAGACTTAGATTGGGGGCCTGTAACATTAGAAAAGGATTTTTATTTTTATTTTGGAGATAATAGATCATACACAGCTTGGGGTGTAACTCATAAATCTAATATATTATATAAAAAAAGATAGCTGTAGTGTAAATAACAGCACTATGACAGCGTTAAAAATTGGAAGGTTTCCAGTTGAACTACATCTATGCAGCGATGGGTTTTGGAAGCATGACTCCGTTTTTATATACGCTAAATGCATTTCAGGGAAAGAAATAGCCAATATAATGGACTATCTATATGAGGAAGCCTTCATACAAGATAGGAGAACTAAATTTTTTATAGCTAGGGATGAAAATTGAAAAATTATGGAAGAAGCTCATTACTACTGCCCCTATTGTGGGCCTATGTCTATTCTTCGCCCTCTGACGAAAAGCGGCGAAGACGGGGGAGAAGTGTATAAGTGTGTTAAGAAAAATTGTAAAGCAGAATTTCTAGTCGATGAAGAGTTTAAGGCGGAATATAGAGTAGAGGAAGACTTACTGTGATTAAAAATCGTCCTCTAGCGATCCAGAGTTTTGGTAATCTTTAACTTTTCTTTCAAAAAAGTTAGTCATCGCCCCCGTATCTACAACTTCAGACAGCCAAGGAAACGGGTTTTTGTCACTGTCAAACCGAAAATCAATATTGATCCCTTCTAATCGTCGATTACCTATGTATTGCATGTAGTCAACGAACATTTCTGCATTTAAACCTAGAATGCCGCGAGGCAAAACGTCATGCGCGTATTCAATTTCAAGCTCTACGGCTTTTTTGATGTGAGAAACGGTTTCTTGTTCGAATTTTTTTGTCCACAATGATGGGTATTGATCTTTAATTGTGTTTATTAAGTATGTTCCAAATTGTATATGCAAGCTTTCGTCTCTAAGGGTGTATCTGATTTGATCAGAAAGTCCGGGCAGCTTATTCTGTCTCCCTAGAGCTAGAAGCATGGCGAACCCGCTAAAAAAGAATGTCCCCTCGCAAACTATATAGTAAGTAATTAAGTTTCTTAAAAACTCTCTTTTTCCCTCTACCGTCTTGGTAGAAAAATCTTGACGGTTAATATCCGTGCTTATTTGCATCAAGAAGTCATCTTTAGCTTTTATAGAAGGAATATTTAAGTAGGCTTCATAGACTTCGCTGACCTTAAGATTAAAACTGTCACAACAGGTTACAACTGTCCAGTTATGAAGCGACTCCTCGTAGGCTTGGCGCATTATGTATTGTCCACATTCAGCATCGGTTATCCACTTCGCAACATTAAGAAGTAGATTATTGCCAACCAAGGACTCACTTCCAGCAAAAAAGCCAAGACATCTTTTAACGAGTAGTTTTTCATCTTTAGTCAAAACATCGCTTTTCCATTGGTCAACGTCATCTCCCATGTTGATTTCTGCGGGAGACCAACTATTCGCAACACCTTTGAGAAACAAATCCCAAGCAAATTGATGTTTATGCGGGAGGATTTGATTTACCCCCGAGATTTCTTCACCCAATAATAACCCAGTTTTATTCATCAATTTTTCCTCCTATTTTATTGGCAACTTTCGCAAGTTGGATCATCTATTTTGCAAGCACTAACCATTTCCCCAATCATTTCGTGTTTCGTTTCTATCTCTTTCATTGGCGTGTCTGTTGATTTTTCGATTTGACTAGCGCTCTTATTTCTTAGGTAATAGGTGCTTTTCAAACCTCTACTTCTAGCATGAAAATACAAATCATTCAAGTATTTTAAAGAAGTCGAATTATTGAACAGATTTAGGGATTGCCCCATGTCAATCCATTTTTGTCTGGCCGCCGCTGAATCTACGAGTTTAAACTGATCTTGGTCAAATGCTGACTTATATTGTTTTTTTATTTCTTCTGGGAGTTCTCCGTTTAGTCGGGAAACGTCCCCATCGACAGACTTCAGGATTTCTATGAAATTAGAATTCCAGATATCAAGTTTTTTGCACTCCTCAACAAACCATTCGTTAACAATAAATAAATTCCCAGATTTATTTTCGTAGACAAAGAGGGTTGAAAAATCTGGCTCTACAGAAGGCGAGCATCCTTGGATGTAGGATATAGTTGCTGTAGGTGCAATAGCCATAGTATTGCTGTTACGCATCCCGTAGCTTTTAACGTGAGAACGCAGAGTTTTCCAGTCTACTTCTTGAGAATACTTGTGTCCTCTGTGTATTATAGGTTTTTCACCTAGATAGTCCATCAAACTCTTATAAGTATCTATCGGTAAAATATCTTGACTCCAAAGAGAGCCTTCGTAAGTAGAATATGATCCTCTTTCTTTAGCTAGCTTACTTGAATTAAGGATACAATGGTAAGAAATGAATTCGTAAAGTTCGTCGGAAAATTTAACTGCATCATCGCTTGAGTAATCTACGCCGTAAGAGTGAAATACGTCTGCCCAGCCCATAGTTCCCGCGCCTATTGGTCGGTGACTTAAGTTGGCTTTTTTTGATTCTTTTGTTGGGTAAAAATTTAAATCTATAACGTTATCCAGCATTCTTATCTGAGTAGCTATGTTTTTGGACAACAATTTGTAATCGATTTTTCCTGAACTATTTAAATGCTCTTTTAAGTTTATGGAACTAAGGTTGCATACTGCAGTTTCACCAACTTCGACCTTTTCTCCTCTACTGTATTTAGAGTATTTAGTGTGAAGGAAGATTTCCGTGCAAAGGTTAGAGCTATGGATGACTCCTTCGTGGCTGTTAGAATATCTCATATTAGAGTTATCCTTAAAAGTCATCCAAGGGTGGCCCGTTTCAAACAGGACTCTCAACATTTTCTTCCAAAGCTCTTTAGAATTTATCTTCTTGTAGTTCTTTATCTTGCCTTCTTCTGCCATTTTGCAGTATTTTTTGTACTTCTTATCAAAATCGTCTCCGTACAAATCATGCAAGTCCTTAACGTCGGAGGGAGAAAAGAGATACCACTCTTTCTCGCTTTTTACGTATTCCATAAACAAATTTGGAATCCAATTAGCGGTGTTTAGGTCATGGCATCTACGTCTTTCGTCTCCGGTGTTCTTTTTTAAATCTAGAAATTCTTCAATATCTAAGTGCCAAGTTTCAAGGTAAGCGCATCCAGCACCGGGCCGCTTGCCTCCTTGGTTGACTGCAACCAGTAAGTCGTTGTATATTTTTAACCAAGGGACTAGCCCACTAGAACTCCCGTTGGTTCCTTTAATGTGAGAGCCAGACGCTCTAAAATTAGAAACGTCAAACCCTAAGCCTCCTGCGAACTTAGATTTGCGAGCCTCTTGCCAAGCTCCTTCAAATATTCCGTCGATAGAATCTTCAAAGGTATTAAGGTAGCAGGAACTCAACTGACTTCTGACGCTTCCACTATTGAAAAGAGTGGGGGTGGACGCGCAAATGTAGAATTGAGATAATGCGTTGTAGAATTCGATGCACTTCTCTTCTTTGTTTTTTTCCTTCAAGGCGAGCCCCATAGCAACTCTCATCCAGAAAGATTGAGGAGCTTCAAGTCTTCGGCCATTTATATTGTGAAAGTATCTGTCGCAAAGAATTTGTAAACCCAAGTACTTAAACTTTAAGTCTCTATCAAGCTGTAATGCGTTGGCGAGTTTTTTTAAATCGTAAGAAAGTAAGTCTTCGTTTAATATGTTTTCTTTAACTAGCTTTTTGATGTTTCTGACGAATGAAATTCTGTATTGGTTTTCAAATACATCTTTATCTCTGGATTCCCCAAAGACTTCTTTGTGAATATTGCCGAGGAGTAACCGCGCAGCTACAAAGGAGTAGTTTGGGTCTTTTTCTATTTTAGTTCTAGCACAAAGAATTAGAGCTTTGTCTATTTCTTCAGTTCTTATTTTATCGTATAGCTGAACATGTGCGTCAAGTACGACTTCACTAGCTGATACGTTATCTAATCCATCACAAGCTCTTTGTACGCAGACGTTAATTTTGTCGATGTTTAGTTTTTCGAGTTTGCCATTTCTTTTCTTGACTTGAGAAATCTTTTTATCTGTCTGCATTGAAATCCTTTGGTTACCGAACCGTGTACAAGATATTACATCAATACTAAACGCGGTGGAAGAAAAAAAATGAACAAAGAAGAAAATTTTTATTTGAATAGATAACGAGTGTACGCTTTAATCTTCGAAACTCTTAGGATGCTTTTTGCCGTTGCGTTTGGCGCTCCAATCTTCAAAATATTTTTTCTTTACTGGGTCGTATCCCATCTTCTGTCTTCTTTTGTCACTAGCTTCTTGAGCTTGATCAAATAAATCTCCCATGTTGCCTCCACCTTTCTGTTTACTGGTTTTTTCCATCCATAAATTTTCGTTAAATGGATCGGCCTGAGAGTCAATTGAAGCGTGGGGAACTGTCCATACCCTTTGCCATTCTACATTATCTTCATCTATATACTCATGCGTTTCAGAAATTTTTTGAAAAACTTCTATAACCTCCTCAGTTTCGGGGTGCTGATAAAGGTACACAGGCATCAGACAAGCTCTAGAATGGATTTAACCGTATCTTCTACTTTGAAGTTGTCTTGAATTTTTAAACCCTCTTCGTTTACGGGGTTTGATTCATGACGTTCAATAGCTTCTTCGCATCTTGCGATGAACTCGTCTTCATCAAAGTCGAATATTCTTCCTTGGTTAAAAGGTTGGTTAGGTTTAAAGAAAACTCCGTCGTAACAGTCAATTTTTTCGGAGGGGTTTAGCATTACAGAGTTGGATTCATTTGCCCAGCCTTTATAAGAGTGAGCATTAAGTATTACAGCGTGTTTGCCCAAACCAACAGTGTGGAATTCTGGTAGCCCCCACCCTTCTCCTCCTGAAACCCCAAGCATTATATCGCAAGAATTTAAGAAATCATTATAGATAGAATTCTTAGCCATGAAGCCTAAGAAGTTTACGTTAAAGTATTTTTGCCCCTCTAAAATTCTACTAACAAGAGCGGAGTTATCTTGCTCGCTAAAGAAGGGGTTGTATATAGCGCATTGCAGGTAATATTTTTTATTGTTGCCGAATTTCTTAGCCCAAGCTTTAATGGCTTTTTCGTGGCGCTTTCTTTTTTCTACTTTGCCTACGATATTAAACACTATTCTGCCATCGTTAAAGTAGGACTTTTCTGTTCTTTTAAAATTGTGGGTATCGTATCCTAGCGGTATATATTTAGTGTCGCACCCCATAGCGTTGAACACTTCACAAGAATACTCGGAGCTAAAAACCGTAGTGTGATTTTTGGCTATATTAAGCTCTGCTGGCGTTGGGCTATCTAGTTCATAAAAAGAAAAGAGAACCTGTTTTTCGCTTAACGATTCAAATGAGCCGTTTAGATGCCAAAGCTTAATGATGGGGGTTTTTCTGCTGTGAGTAGTTAAAGCTTTGTCTATGCCTTTCTGTATCCATTCTTGAAAGTCTTTGTCGATTTCTTGAGTGGATAGGTCTACCTGATTTCCCACAGGGAAAATACAGGGTTCATGACCGAGCTTGAAAATCTCTCTCAGCCAAGTGAGGGACACTTGGCCGAAAGAGACTGAGTTCAGAGGAACATTGACTGCGAAATCCATTTACAGCAAATCGTCTTCAGTGTTATTAGGCTCGGAACTTTGACTGGATTGGCCTTGGCCTTCCATTGGTTTGGATTCGTAAACAACGAAGTCTGGAGCTTTGTCAGACTTTTTCTTCGTGTTTTCAAACACGATTACTTGCTTGTTGTTTACTTTGCCGGAAAGGAAGCTCTGGTTACGACCCTCCTTTTTCCACAGCGCACCAAGTTCGCGGTTGCGCCAATCGTCGTTTTTCTCGTTATTTTGATCACTCATGACAACTCCAATTTAGCTTTTGGAAGCCGCTTGTCAAGCAACTATTTAAATAAAATCGCTTTTATATTCTTGGTTCATTTTTTGGAGCAGCGTTTTCTTTCCTTTATTGTGAAGGTTTATCGCTGTTTGAGAGCTTATCTTCATGTTTTGACCTATCTTGATCCACGGCATACATTTTCTCGATCCGCTGAAATATCTCAATTCAAAAATCTTCTTGATCCTAGAATCTTTCATCTGTTCTAGGATGCATATTATATAATCTTTTGTTTCGAATAAAAAGTCCTCTAAATTTTTTTCGTTATTTTTCTCGTAAACATAGTCTAGTTCGAACTCTTCCATATGCACATGATGTCTAGTTTTGTTTATCTTATTAAGACAAGCGTATCTGACCTGATTACCCAGCCAAGTCGAAAATTTAGTTTTCTTGCTTGGGTTAAAGGAAAGAGCGGATTTGTATATGATGTAATCTTTCTCGTCTATTACGTCATCTGGGTAAACTCCAGAAGCTCTTAGTGCGGGGGAGTATTTCTTGAAGACGTCGTAGCACAGCCTTGAATGCTTGTTTATTAATTCTTTAAGGCTTTCTTCGCAGTTAAGCTCTTTAACGTTGATCACAAGTTGGGAGTCTATTTCCATCGAACAGCCAAGATTCAAATTCTTTGATATAAGAGATAAGATTCTCTAATATGTATTCTTGACTACCATCGACTTCTTCCCATTCAAGTTTATAATTACTTTTATTTATTAATTTTTGATTATTTCTTTCTTCTTCTTCATTAATGGGCGGCAAAATTCCACTTTCTGTTCTCATTGAAATATGGACTAAAACCCCCTTAAGTGTTTCCTGCAGCCAAAAAACCTCGTCGTGTTCATAATCATCATACCTTATGTCTGTAATAACTAGGATGCTATTATTCGAAAAATTTTGGGCGTTTATTTTTTCTTGTAATTTTTGTATCCAATATTGTCCTTCTGTTTGCCTTCTTCTTAAGGTTCCGTGAAACACTAGAAAAGACCTGATAAGGTCTTTCTCTTCTCTAGAACAGCTTAAGGCGTCTATGCCGTAAGCTTTTTTAGTCCATTCGTTTACGTCATCTTTTAGAAAATCCGCAAGAGAGAATCTCAGTACGTCGTATCCGCTTTTACTTAACTCTTGTTTCAGTAAGGAGTAAAACGTATCTTTTCCTGAACCAGCAACACCAGACAAACCAATGACCAAGTTTTTCATTTTAATTTTAATATAATCAAACTTTTTGGGTGTGTCTACTTTTTTTAAGCAATAAGCATAACACCCCCCAATAAAGGGGGAGTGCTGCTTAAAGTATGCCATCTTTTTTTGAAGCCCCTGCATTAAAAAGGATCGGGGATTCCTGCATACTACAATCGGATAAATCCGAGACCGACTACCTTAGAGGCGAGAGAAACTGTTCCACGAAAAACTCTGCTTACGTCGATCCACCGAGCTTTGCTCACACTGGGGTCACGTTACGGTATTTAACCGTATGTTTTTTAAATCCATGTAGATGGAATTAGCACCCCTTGGACGCATCTATTTGCCAGAAAGACTCGTCTTACTCTACTTCAGACTGCCTTGGGGAACCCTCTTCTGCTGTCAACTCAGGAGGGCCGGATTAAAACCTTCATTCGTAATCTAGCCTAAGAACCTTCATTGTCAAATTCTTTGTCGTCTTCTCCGGAAAGGGTGTGACATATAAACAAAAGGTTATTTAAGTCTTTCTCTGATATTTGAGATGGATTGCACTCGTTTTGTTTTATATTTGATACGTCGCAAAATGTATTAATCACGTTAGCGATCTGCAAGGCGGTTGGGGCAGATAACGTAACGGATTGCTCTATGGAGTGAATGGGTCTATTCAAAATCCAGTAATCGTTATGATGATCAATAAATTTACATTCTAGCATTTCTCTCAGACCGCATTCAATAGCCGCCTTGTCCTCTTCAGGAGACTCGGATATGGGGTTTATTTTCTTAAAGTCGGATTCGAGCTTGAAAGACGTATTTTCCTCAAACCAACCGTAAAGTAATATTGTGGCGTCTAAAACTGTCATGCCTATTATGATCAAAAACATCAACTTATTCAATAATATGTGAGCCATTTCTTGGTTCGATAAAAAAGTGGTTAATAATTTGACCAGATGGAATTATTTGTTATATTTTATCTGTATGACAAAAAGAAGAGGTAGACCTACCGTAGAAGTGGATTGGCCCGAGGTGGCCTTTACCGTAAGCGATGTGATTAACGCCATGAATTCAAAGGGGCAAAAGCCATTAACAAGCGCGGCGATTCGACTTAAAATCAGACAGCACGTTTCCGATGGCTCAATGGAAAAAGTCGGAAAAGACAAAAGCAAGCAGGGAAGACCCGAGTCTTGCTACAGACTAACCCAGCAGCGCTAGGGTTAATTATGCTTAGTGAGCGATGCGTTTGAGAAATATTCAGATTTAGCATACGATCCCACTGAACTGGGTTCGGGTGGTTATATTATATTAGCGCCTCGCTCTATACAGGTAGAACCTTACCAAAGGGTCTTTATAGAACCCCTCCTTAATCTAAATCTTGAGGAGGGGTTTGCCGCTTTCATAACACCAATTGACGCCATGCTGTTCAATAGTTCGTTATTGGTTCAGTCTAACGTAATTTTTGGCCCCTATTCGGCCCCACTTCGAGTTGAGGCTGTAAACGTGTCTTTGCCAGACTTCTTGGTAACCGAAAGTGCATCGCAATTAGCTCAAAGCCAATTCTTTGGTTCGATAAATAAAGCAGAATTTTTTCCCGGCGACCCTATTTTTAATGTAAACATTAAAGAGATAGGGTAGCTATGGAAATATTAATTTCGGTTTTTTGGGTTGTTTTTTTAATGCTGATATGGTTTGAATCAGACGCATTTGTGCGTTATACAGACCTACTTGGCATAGACGAAGCGTTTTACCTTCACGAATATCACGTTCACAAGGATCAATCCTTAGAGCCTCTTGACTACCTAGACTTCATAAGGCAACACGATCAAAAAAGTTTTTGGGTTGCTCTTTTTTCTTGCCAAACTTGCCTTAGCTTTTGGGGTTCTTTATTGGTTAGCTGTATTGTGACTAGCGCTTATTTCCTGCCAGTTGTTTATGTCTTATCTCTGTGTTTGTACCTTTTCATAAAGAAGTATTTGATAAAATGACTTTTGAAAGGATAGTAGACTTGCTTCTCTTTGTTGAGGATAACTGGGATGTTCTCAAAAATTCCCCAACGTTGTCAACGCTTAAACAGTTGAGGGAGGTTGTGCGTACTTGCTGTAAATGTGTTAGGAGTGAACAATTGCAAAAGCTTCAAGATTTTTATTTAAGCATGGGGGAGAAGCTGACCCAAGACGAAAAAAACTTGATTCTATCTGTATCAGGAGGTAAATTCATTCTGCGTGAAGGCGGGAGAACCTTCCTAGAGATAGATGAAAGCTGAATTTCCAGAAGGATACGGAAAGTTTAACGAGTACGATTTCGATAATAGAATCAGCTACGACGAAGAAGCTGATGTCATGTATATCTATGTAGCCCCCCCGCAGGGGAAGGTGGGTGCTGTTATGGTTTACCATGAAGATGGATGTATGGTATCAATAGACACTGATGAAGTAAATACTCAAGTAGGCATTGAAATAATTGGCGTGTCTAAATTGATGGATAAATTTAACTCAAAGAGTATAATAAAAAATAACTAAATGCTTTAGCTCCGGTAGCTCAAGGGGTTAGAGCACACGCCTTATAAGCGTGAGGTTGTGGGTTCGATGCCCACTCGGAGTACCAAATTATGATTAGTCAAGCGTTAGTCAAGTATAGAGTTTAAAGACTATGAAGAAACATAAAGGAGTATCCCTTAACGATGAGTCTCTTGAAGAAGTCATGGCCAGTGATCTTCCGAAGGTTTATATACACGACGTTATAGATCATCCAGATGAAAGTTGCTCTATGGAAATTTCTACTAATAAAGCTTTTGACGAGCTCTTTAAGAAAGAAAAAAATCGTAAGCGAGTTAGCAATAAAGGAATACAGGAGTTTTTTACAGAGCTACTCGAAAAGGGCCTAACTAAAGAAGATGGGTATGACATTAAAAGGGTAAATGATAAATAATTAAATATGATTTGTGGAATAGGAACAGACATAGTTGATTTAAACAAGTTTAAAGCTCTTCAAGAAAAATGGGGGTACAAGTTGATCCAAAAAGTCCTTACCACCAGAGAAAGAAAATACTGTCTTAAGCACAAAAACTCAACAATTCACATTGCGGCCAGATTCGCAGCTAAAGAGTCTGTGGTAAAAGCTTTAGATTCGGTGTTCGAAAAGAGAATTGATTTTAAAGATATCGAGATAACTAGGGAAAAGACCGGAAGACCCGGAGTTGCATACAGAGGGGAAATTAAGAAGACTGTTGCTGAGTTGGGGGTTTCCACCTATATAAGCATAAGCCATTCTGGAGGATACGCCTCTGCGGTAGCTGTAGTAGAATTAAATGAATGATCTTTACATAGAGTCGGAGAATTGGGAAGCGTTCAAAAGCAAATATGTTCTGCCAAGCGTCCTTAACAAAGAGTGGGATTTGATTGTAGATTGCCTCTTTGGGGGGTGTTATGGATTTCAAATGTTTACAAAAGATTTTTGCGATCAAGTAATAAACATAGCCAACAACGAAAATAAGTGGGCAGAAAAGCAGAGAGAGTCTAACCAAGAATATTCAACCAATGATGTTCTATTGAATGAGGTGGGCTTAGATGATATCTACGTTAACCTCTTGGTCGAATACGTCTACCCAGCGATAATCCATACGTACCACCTTGAATCTTTAACAAAAGATAAAAGCGAGCAAGACGTATTTTTTTCTGAAAATTTATTGGTAAAATATACACTAGAAAACCAGTCGCACCTTTCTCTGCATCACGATTTCAGCGCGGTTACTACCATTCTATCTCTGAATGAAGAATTTGAAGGCGGCGGTACTTGGTTTGTAAATCAAAAAAAGTTAGTAAAAAACAAGGTTGGTTATATGACCTTTCACCCCGGAATGTTTTCTCATTATCACGGCGCTAGGCCGATTATGAGTGGCGAAAGATACGTTGTGATTTCTTTTAATAACTGGACTCCAAGTTGAATTAACCGACCTACTGAGCTATAATAGAGAATGGAAGATCGAACTCAAGAAGTTACAGACATACTCATTCAAGAACTAGACTTTCATGTGGTTGAGGATGGCGTAGAGGTATCTCTTGATTCTAAATTGAAGGAAGATTTAGACATAGATTCTCTTGATGCTATAGAGATTCTTTTAAGCATGGAAGATAAGTATAAGGTTAAAATTGACAATTCTTTTATGAATTTCGAAGAGATTAAAACTGTTAGAGACTTAAGGGATTTTATTATGAGTAAAATAGAAGGGTAATAATGTCCCACTTTTTCTGTGATAAAAAAGGGGCCGGATTGTCTCACTTCCACGTTTTTCTAAGGAAAAAACGACATTTTTCATTGGCACGACAACTGCTTTATGCAGGTTGTTATGATTACTACATATTACATGGATAATTTTTTTAACCACTTTACTCTTGGGCAAACATCTTTAGATGTTCGAGAAAACAGAGACTCGTATGAATATGAGTTTAATTTGGCTGGTTTTAAAAAGAAAAACATAAAAGCTTCCGTATTAAACAGCATAGCTACGATTAACGCTAAACAGGGGGAAAAGGAGTTTTATAGAAGGTTTTACTTACCAAAAGACTCGGATTTAAAATCCACAAATTTACGCTATGAAGATGGAGTTTTATATTTAAAAATAAATAAAAAAGAAAGCGCAAAAAAGGTTGAATTAAAAATTCAATGATCCCGTCTTATTATTAGAGCATATTCCCATGCTGCTCACTGTGGAACCTCCAACCACAGTCTGTGCCACAAGGCTTCACCGCTTTGTGGCACTTTTTATTTGACATTGTTTTAGTTTGAGGCGAAACTAGTGGCCGTATGAGTAATAAAACAAGCAGTAAAAGCCAGTGCAAGGCCGATTCAGAAGCAAATCCGAGCAAGTTTACGACAGTCAAAACTGCGTATGCTCGCTGCGCCATGATTCTTTTGGCGTTAAACATGCTTTTGACCGGCTATATTGTGACCCGTCTGAGCGAAACCTCTAACGCGGCTCAAGAAACTGGCACTACGCAGTCAACACAGACAACCAAAACGACAACAGCCTCAAGTACCGAAATGACCCCCGCCTCCTCAGCGAATTCAGATCAACAAGAGGCTACCCAACCAGTAGAATCAAATGAGTAATCTTTGATTCTTCTTTTCTCGTCACAGAATTAATATATTTTGTGGCGAGATTTTTTTGACTTTTTATGTATTTGAAATAAATTAAATATATGCTCGGATACTCCAGTAGAACTGTAAAGATTAGAAACATAAATATAGGCGTAGTTGGCGGTGGTTACGTTGGCAAAGCAACTGCGTTATTGGAGTGCGAGGGGGTTGACGTTAGCATTTATGACGTTGACCCAGAAAAATGCTCTTCAGGAATAAGCAGAATTGAAGACTTAAGTTCGTGTCATTTGATTTTTGTTTGTGTGCCTACGCCGATGAGCAAACACGGCCAATGCGACACAAGCATAGTTGAATCAGTAATTAAAGAGCTAAAAGAAAAACTTGCAGATAACTGTCCACCTATAATTATTCGTTCAACTGTTCCCGTTGGGTTTTGCAAAGATAACGGCGTTAACTTTATGCCAGAATTTTTGACCGAAAAACATTGGGAAAATGATTTTCTTAAAAACGAAGATTGGATAGTTGGCACATTTGACTCTGCAAACTTAGATTTTAAAGAAAGAATTAGAGCGCTTTTCATTTTAGCTTATAACGAAGGTAAGTTGAAAAATAATCCAATGATCCATTTTGTACCTTCCGAAGTGGCTGAAGTTTGTAAATATGCCAGAAATTGTTTTCTAGCTACGAAGGTGTCTTTTTTTAATGAGGTCGCAGAATTTTGCGAAGCCAAAAATGTAGACTACGATCTCGTCAAGGAATTTGTATCTTTAGATACTCGAATTGGAGATAGTCACATGTCTGTTCCCGGTCACGATGGAAAAAAGGGGTTCGGGGGAACGTGCTTCCCTAAAGACATGGCCTCTCTTTCAATGCAAATGATAGAGGTGAATGTTGATCCAATATTAATCTCAGCAGCCACCAACAGAAATGTGAATAAGGACAGACCCGAAAAGGATTGGGAGTCCGATAAAGGTCGTGCTGTATCGTTTTAGGGCAAGTAGCTCAATTGGATAGAGCATCGGTCTTCTAAACCGAGGGTTGCGGGTTCGAGTCCCGCCTTGCCTACCATTTTATATATATGAAACTGGAAAAAATACTTAATCACCCGCGAGTGACAGTGGGTTATAGCAAATTGAACAAAGAGGCTATTGTCCCTGCTATTGCCCATTCAGGAGATGCTGGTTATGATTTGTCTTCAGTTGAAGAACATTGGATAAAACCCAAAGAAAGAAGGCTAATTGGAACAGGGTTAGCTTTTGAATTTGCGGCCACTTATTATGGTAGAATTGCTCCCAGAAGCGGTTTAGCAGTAAAGTCGGGGATTGATGTGATGGCTGGGGTTGTAGACTCTACATATAGAGGCGAAATCAAAGTTTTGCTAGTAAACCTTGGCGAAAAGCCTTTTCTTGTTGAAAAAGGGCAGAGAATAGCTCAAATCATCTTTGAAAGATGTCATTCTGCGAAATTTATAGAAAGCCAACTAAGCTCCTCAGAGAGAGAGAGCGGGGGGTTCGGAAGCACAGGAGAATAAAAAATGAAAAGCAAATCTAAAATAGTAGAAAAGCCTTGGGGAAGAGAAATCTGGATGGCAAACAATTCTTTGCACGATTACTGCGGTAAAATACTTGAGATTGATCAGGGGTGCAGCACTTCTCTCCATTTTCATATGAAAAAACATGAAACTTTTTATATTTTAAAGGGGACGCTGCAAGTTGATGTCGTTGATGTTGAAACTGCTGAAACCAATACGGTAACGTTAAGCGAAGGTCGCAGCTTTGAAATTTCTACTGGTATCCCACATAGATTAATTGCTTATGATGGGGATGTTACGTTTGTTGAAATCAGCAATTATCACTCAGATGGTGATAGTCATAGAGTTGTGAGATAATGTGTGGCGTTATTGGATATGTAGGGAAGTCGCCTAAAGCTTCCGATAGAATTTTTGAAGGGCTTAAAAAGCTTGAGTATAGAGGTTATGATTCATGCGGCATTGCTCTTGGGTCAAAACCGCCATCCGAGTCTAAAGATTGTGTTGAAATTTTTCGAGCAGTCGGCTCCCCAGACGAGCTTCTAAAAAAACATTTATTTCCCTCTAAGTTCGGGATAGGACATACGAGGTGGGCTACGCATGGAAAAGTTTGCATTGAAAACGCTCACCCACACAGAAGTCATGATAAAAAAATCATTCTAGTTCACAATGGGGTGGTTGAAAACGCTCAAGCTTTAAAAAAGAAGATCGAAGATGTTTCCCTTGAGGGAGATACTGACTCTGAAATTTTAGCCAACTTTATTGCTTGGCATTATTCTAAAGTAGATTCTCCCGTTGAGGCGTTGAAAAATTCCCTTTCAGAAGTTATGGGTACTTATGGGTTGGCTATAATTTTTACAGGTTTGCCTGATAAAATTTTTGGCGCAAAAAAAGGTTCCCCATTAATACTCGGTATTGCCGAAGAAGAAAACTATTTAGCAAGCGATACCTCCGCGCTTCCACACGAAGTACACAGAGTCGTTTACCTAGAAGATAACCAAGTTGTTTCTGTAGAAAAAGACAAATTCCTAATACACAACATAGATGGAGCTTCTTCTGACTTTAAAGTAGAAGACGTAAGTATAGACGACACAACCGGAAAACTCGAAGGGTATTCGTGTTTTATGGAAAAGGAGATAATGCAACAACCAGAATCTATCAAAAACGCTATGCTTGGTAGAATAGGTGCAGATTTATCTTCTGTGAGATTTGGGGGAGTTAACCTAGATAGAGACTTAACGAAAGAAATCAAAAGAGTTCTTTTTTTGGGTTGTGGAACAGCCTATCACGCCGGGTTGGTTGGGAAATATGCAATAGAAAATTTAGCCAACATTCCTGTTTCTGTTGAGATAGCCTCGGAGTATAAATACAAAAACAACCCAACAGAAGACGGAACCCTAGCCATCGCGATAAGTCAGTCTGGAGAAACGATAGACACCCTCGCGGCTCTAACTGAAGCTCAGAATAAAGGTCTTGACTCTATGGGAATCACGAATGTCGTTTCCAGCACCATTGCGAGACAGGCAGGGAAAGGCATATTCCAACATGCTGGAGTAGAAGTGTCAGTGGCCTCTACGAAAGCTTTTACTTCTCAGGTGACAATCTTATTAATGTTGGCTGTTCTTTTGGGTAGAAAAAAATCCTTAAACGTATTGGATGCTAAGAAATATTTATCAGAAATTGAAAAATTACCCGATCTGGTTGACAAGGTTTTGTCTAATAGAAAAAAACTATCAGCAATAGCAGAAGAGTTCAAACATAAAAAAAAGTTTATTTTTTTAGGTAGACAATCCATGTACCCTATAGCTCTAGAAGCTGCTCTAAAGTTAAAAGAGATAACTTACCTAGATGCACAGGGTTATGCTGCTGGCGAATTTAAGCATGGCCCATTAGCTTTAATTACTGATGAGCCTTTGTGTTTTTATTTTGCTACCCAAAAAGAATTGCTGGATAAAAATATTTCCAATATTCAAGAGATTAAAGCTCGACAAGGTAGAATTATTCTTATTACTCAAGAGGGGATTGATATGCCAAGTGAATTATTTGACGAGAAAATAGAAATTCCTCGCTGTAGAAGTTTTATTCATCCAGTGCTTTCTATAATTCCAATGCAGCTTTTTGCTATGTATTTATGTCAAGCCCTAAATTTAAACCCAGACAAACCAAGAAACTTGGCTAAATCTGTTACTGTAGAGTAAGATATTTATTATGAAATTCTACGAGGTCAAGCAGCGCATGTGTAATGGACTCTGGAATAGCTGTGGCTTTTTCAGA